>Ga0082212_10001559_pt1 | contig 33883 bp, 21 predicted proteins | sample TergutNt197P3_FD_71548 | JGI IMG/M metagenome (GOLD analysis project Ga0082212, IMG submission 71548) | Neocapritermes taracua P3 segment gut microbial communities from Petit-Saut dam, French Guiana - Nt197 P3 | ecosystem: Host-associated > Arthropoda: Insects > Digestive system > Gut ... | reverse complement strand
ATCAAGGGGTGGACTGCGGCAGCCTTAACAGCGCCGATCCTTATCATAATAGCTGCGGAAGACGGCGGGCTCCCGCTGTCGCCTACGCGTATCGTAGCAGTTGTCTCGGGGTGCATTGCCGCCGAACGCTTGCCGCTCATTAACCCGTCGGAGCTGATGCTCAGCCAGCCTGGTCCCTCTTCCAAGCTGAAAATATACGGCGCCTTCCCTCCGCTCACGGCGCCCGCAAAGCTGATCGAAGGTATCGCGGTTCCGGCCTCGCCGGATTTAACGTCGAAAGAGTAGCTCCTTGTGAACTTGACCCCTTTTCCGCTGACCGCCCCTATCCTTATAATAATTGCCGCAGTTTCCGGAGGAGAGTTACTGTCGGTGACTACTATCACAGCGGTGGTTTCCGGCTGCGCCGTGTCAGGCCGAACTCCGCTCAGCACTCCCAGAGAGCCGATTTTCAACCATGCGGGGCCGCTCTCTATGCGGTACTTGTACGGCTTTGTCCCGCCGCTCACGCCGTCAGATACATTCGTCGCCTTGATAGATGTGCCTGCGTCGCCTTCCGGGATGTTGTATTTCGCTTTGAATTCAAATGTCAGCGTGTTTGCGGACACCTCGCCGACGCTCAGAGAGATTAACTTCGTATCAGCAATTGGTTTCGTGCTGTCGCGCAGCATTATATCAAGCGACGTCGCGGTCTGCGGCGTGTTCGGCCGCGTCCCGTAAATCCTCCCCGAGGGGTTGACGATTATCCACGCGGGGCCGCTGACCTTCTGGAATGTGTACGGGCGCGTGCCGCCGACAACACCGCCTGATAAGTCTATCTCTACTATGGTGTCAAACCTTCCGGGAGGTATATCGAAGTACTCGCTGTATGTGAACGCGAGCTGGCCTACGGTCAAAATGAGGATCTCGATCGAATCGGAGGCCGGCGGGTCCGCGCTGTCCGTGACTTTTATGATAGCGGTGGTCGCTTTTTGCATCGTTGAAGGGCGCATTCCGCTGACAACGCCTGATTCGCTGACTTTCAGCCAGTCGGGGCCTTTCGTTTTTGTGAATGTGTATGGAGGAATGCCTCCCGACACGCTCCCCGACACATCGAACTGCCTTATCTCCGCATTCAGATCGCCGGCGGGGATGGTGTATTCAGTCATGTGTTCAAAATACAGTTCTTCAAAATCATCGGCTGATAAAACAGCGCCGACAATGATTGTAATTTCTGCGGTCGCAGCCGGTTCCTCGCTGTCAGCAACCCTGACGACAGCTTCCGTCTCCTCCTGCTTTTCCCCGGGCCTTGTCCCGCTGACGACGCCCGACTCGCTGATATGCAGCCATTCGGGCCCGTCCGCCAAACTGAAAATATATGGCGGCGTCCCTCCCGTAACCCCGTCAGCTACGCTGAACTCTGTGACCGCTGCGTTTACGAGGCCGGGGCGTATGACAAAGTTATTATTTGAGAAAACAAGAGCGTCCGGGTCCTGCATATCGATGTTCTGGGGCCTGAACTTATATTGATCGTCGTCCCAATCGCCTGTAAAGCCTGCAACATCGCTCTCGTACGACATTTGATTATGCCGGCAGTCAAGCACGCTGAGCGACAGGCAGCCGGTAACATCCACATACGTAAGCATGTTGTCGTTACAATGCATTTCAAGGAGCATTGCCAGGCCCGACGCGTTGACAAACGTCAGACTGTTATCGTTACAATGGAGCTCTTCAAGCATTTCCAGCGCTGTCACATCCAGACCGCCGGTCAGTTCTTTAAAGTTTATGATAAGGCAGATAACGCGCTTCGCGCCTTCAGCGCCGTCATCCCAGATTATCCCTTCGTTCCAGCTCCCGGGCACTCCGCCTTCTTCCCCGGCGACGTCCCATTCAAGGCCGTTGTTGAGGATGATATCGTTAATTGCCGCGACGTCTGACGTGCTGTATATTTCATCTCCGCCCTCATCACCTTCAGATCCGTCATCAGGATCCGGTTCGAGGCCGCCGCCGGTTCCGCCGCCTGACTCATCACCGGGTTCAGGTTCAAGCGCATATGAGCGCGGCGATACCGGCGACACGATCACCGCAAGGCCTATTACAAGGCTTGCGGCAAGGAGTATTGCGATAACCGTCATAGTCGGGCGTTTTAATGTCGTGTTCAATAAAACACATCCGTTCGTAGGACTTATCAGTCGTCTGCAGGACACTTCATGACCTGTTAATCGCGTTAACGTATATTGTGAGCATTATTACTAAGATGTACAACGACACAGAAGGAACCTATCAAAACTCCGCGTCAAATCGGGAGAATGTTGATCATATCATCTTCGCTGAACATTATCATCCAAATTTCTCCTAAAGCTTTGGCTTCAGAATGGCTCTCTCCGCCAAGCCCGGACTCCTTAATGACGTCGCTTATCATTCTTTGATACTCTACCGGTTCTAGAATCTCCAGGAACGCGGCTGCGATCGTAATCATACCGGTGAAGACGTCTTCGCTGTGAACGGACAAGCGAAAATAGCAGTGGAGAAAGTTATCCGTCTCGGCGTCCGTAGTTATAACAACTTCATGACCGGGGTGTTCGAACATATATAGTATGCCTTCGTCACGACCGGTAACGCTCAAATCGAAAATAGCAGCGTCTTCCCTGTCGTACTCGTAGATTATAGCGGATCCCAGAATATCATTTATATAAGCAAACATATCATCGATGTTTACAGAGTTTGGCGCAGAAGCTTCAGAGGGCCGTTGAAGCTCCTGTGTCTGTTGCTGCGTTTCCGGCTGTTCCTGTTGCTCTGGCATGCCATTTTTACACCCGAAAACAGTCAGTATTATAACGGAGGTAAGTAATATGCACAATGCTTTTTTCATTATTGAATCCTGTCCGCATTAGCGCTGCAAGCGTCGCATTAGGCGGATAATAAATGTAATTATTTGAAAACTGCAACAGTAAACTATGCTACACATTTCATCTGTGAAGCGGTGGGTCAGGTCTGTGAATACACAAACTCTGACCCACGTATGCTTCTTGTAAAGTTTACTCTACGATGTAGATCGCACGGATCTGGTCGTTGCCCTTTGTGTCCACATAAACTGTGTACGGGCCGACCATATATGAACCTGCGGCGTTGTTGCTGATTTCGAACTCTTCCGTGAACACTACAATATGTGTGTTAGAGTAGAGCTCTGTGACTGTGATCGTAAGCAGGTTCTTGTTTCCGGACAGCTTTTCAAGGGCTGCTTCCGGAGTTACGGATACGAGCGCGAATTCAACCGGGTTCATGGCCCAGGCGCCCTTACCGGACGTACGGGTTGTGAGTGCGTTGGTGGTTGAAATCTCAGCGCCGTTGATTACGCCATTGACCGCGCGGACCTTGAAGTGGAACTCCAATGTGTTGTTCTTGCGGTCGACTAGGATCGGATAGGTGAAATTCTGCGCAGCTGTAGTCGGGAATACTATCCTGACTTCTCGTGCATCAGCGCCTCCGGGGATTACTGTCCATGCGGACGTCTGACGATTGCCGCCATGGATGTAGTTATACTCGTAAGCAGTGATAGGCATTCCGCCATCGCTGAGCGGTTCGTCCCAAGTCAGTTTTGCTGCTATAGCTACATCGCTCTCGTTGTACTCGTACTCAATGGTAAAGTTCTGTACTGTTGACGGGACAGTCGCTTCCGCGCCGCACTCCGTGAGAGCTGCGCCGGTGATGCGCTGCGTTGTGAAGCACAGATTCTGTCCATAGTTTACATTGTTGAAACCAAGGCCATAACCCGGATCTGTCCCGGCAACAATGATATGAGAGTTAGCGTAGATACCGGCTTGCCTTGTGGCTCCACCTGCATTTACGAAGTCCCATGTATTACAGACGCCGCTGTACGTTCTCGATGTAGAGCTGATGGTTGATCTCGCGAGGAACTCTTTGAGGCCTTCCATAGTGGAGAGGTTGCCGTATGCGGATGAATACTGTGTGTTCTCCGAAATAGCTTTCGCCATCGATGGAGCGATCGTAATGACTTTTGATACGGCAAGGGAGTTTGAGGTAGTCAGGTTCCCGCGGATTGCGCCAAGCAAGCCCGCAATATCCCAGTTATCCGATTCAACAGCAACATAACTGAGAAATCCGACAAACCCGAACAGGCTGATTGCGCTGGTACCTTCCGGATAACCCATCATCTCTGCATGGGTCTTCCAGCCTGCAGGCAGAGCGTAACCGTTTTCTACGATAACCGTAAGGGTGTAGTCATTCCAACGACCATAGCGGTTCTGCGTGTCAACATACGGCGTTGAGTTGAGGCCGATGTTACGAATGCAGAGTCTTATCGAGCGGCCAATTGTGCTGTTTCCATCATAACCGGAACCCATGAACCCTGTGTTTGAATGCAGCCCAAGCTCTTCTGCTATCGGACCGCTGATGATCATCCCGAGGTTGAACGCGCCGCCGCTGGTCATCGGATGATACCACATCTTATCAAATTCCCAACCTGCGGTATACGCTTCCATAGCGGCGATGATGACCGGCAGATACTCGGGCTTCGCGCCTGCCATGACCGCATTGATAGCGACTTTTTCGACAGTGATGATACCGCCGCGCATTTTGATCATACCGAGGACTTCGTTGCGGTCGCGGGTTGTGCCTTGAAGCATTTCATCAACGAGCTCTTGAGTTGGAACCACGAGCGGGAGACCGTCGCCGAAATCGTGCGCTACCGCGTAATCATTAAATGCGCGCGATGCAGCACTGTAGGTTGCGCCTGTGAACTCTTTGGTTTCCCAGGCTTTTGCAGCGTTGAATGTTTCCATGGTGATCGGGGGCGGGTTTGCATCGTCTTCGGTCAGAGGGGCGGTAAGTGCCCAAATGAGCTGATCGATAGGCGTCACATCATTCAGCCACTCCCTCTCGCCATTGAACTGAGAAAGTTTCGGATAATCTTTATCGATATAATTACTCTGGTATACAACATCCCTGTAGTAGGTTTGAGTCAGAGCGGTTGTCGCCTGGCCCATTGCAACGCCGTTCAGGACACGATCAAGAACCACCCTTCGTACTTGAGTAAATCCGTTGTCAACTGCTGCATACTGATGAGTGGTCGCGTATGGCATGTTTGCTAATACAACGGCTACGCCGCCGCGGGATTCAACTTCTTTAGCATGGTAGGAACTCCACCAACAGCAGACGTTTCAATCCGCGACCCCGAATATAACGGCGTCGAGCGCGGCCCAGGTGTTGTAGTTAGCGTCAGTTTTGTTGTTCCAAGGGCTGCCAAGGCTTGTTGACGTTACGATCGTAACTCCCGGGAACCGCTGTTGCAGCGCCTGGCCCAACGCTGCGAGCGCTTGAGCGTTACGGCTCTTGGTATACGAGGACAAACCGATTCTCTTCCCGTTCAGGTTGAGATTCCCGTCCGCGTCATAGAATTTGTCGCGCGCGGCGAGTGGGATGTTTGTCTGGAGGTCAACGTCGCCGAGAGGGTTCATCGCGACAAGCGACGCTGAAGCTGCGCTGGCGACAGGTACTATAAATGCCGAAAGCATAACTATCGCCAACAGAATAGTAAACAGTTTTTTCTTCATTCTTTCCTCCAAGAATTATAAGATATGCCTCTTTTGTTCCGGAGTTGTGGTTCTCCCTTTGCATACACAGTATAGACTTAACATAGCTGTGTACGCACTTGAGCCCAGAAAGGCTGTATCCGCTCCCCTGGCGGTTTTCATTCGCCCGCGTTTTTCCCGGAACGCGGCAACCCATATTGCCCGACAGGAACCTCTTTTGCCGAACACTCAGTCTTTGACCGGCATCACCCCTTTCAAGCGAGAGCAGTACATAAAAAAAGGATTAGCTTTCTGTTACGAAAATCGAAAACTGTTTTACTTATGTACTATATTTTTGATAATAACATCAGTACTTATGTTTGTCTATATGCATAAAGTGAAACGCTCAATATTTGTGCATATTTGTGCATGTTTTTTTGGATAATGAGTATTTCTGTGCATGTTCGACGAAAAAACGTTAATAAAACTTTTGTTATATTAACAATCAAATACTCAAATCCTGACGCTGAATAATCACTGTATTTCGATTAATATGAGTATTAATTTGTGTACTTTTCACTTAGCAAAATCGATAAAAAATCTTTTCATCATGTTAGTCTAAATTACTAAATCCTAATGTGAAGCAGCGATTACACCCGTAAATTCCCGGACTAACGTCCACTTTCGCGTCCACCGTGGATGTTACTTTGGGAATTTACACTTTCCGGCTGTCCGGTTTTCCTGCTTGACCATTGCGGTTTCTGTCGTTACAATAGGATCATCAAAAAGAAAGGACTGGTATTGCATGTCAGTATCAAAGTACTTTGCTCTCGCAGGTGATAAATCACACCCGGTAAAAGCCTCCCTGCGCAATGATTCACGCATACCGATCACAGTAATGGACGGAGATTTCTTCAAAGGCTGCATATACAGCGAGGCAGGCTGGTTGACTGACGCGTTCAAGAGCGACGGGCTTTTCACGCACGAGTCCGACGAACTGATGGTTTTCATCGGCGGCAACCCGGACGACCCTGAAAATCTCAACGCGGAGATTACGCTCCAAATAGAGAACGATACATTATCAATCACAAAAACCTGTTTCGTGTTCGTACCGGGCGGCGCTGCGCACGGTAATCTCAACATTATCAGCCTGAACACGCCTGTGTACCATTACATATGCCACCTGAACACCGATATGTACAGCGAAAAACCGGCGTCGCCGTCAGCGCCGAAAGGAACATACTCCGGTAACGTCGTGGAGAAGTACGCGCCTGTAGACGGAAAAATGCCCTCCGCTCCGGAAGGTTTCCTTACGCTTCTTCTGTGGATCGACGGAAAAAAACTGAGCGGTGCGCCGTATATGGAAGCGGTGTGGTTCAACACCGTAAACGACACCGGACCGCCTGAGCATGCCCATGACTTTGACGAGTTTATCGGCTTTTTCGGCTCCGATCCGGATCATCCCGACGAACTCAACGGTGAGATCAGTTTCCTTATAGACGGCGAAATGTTCTCGTTCACAAAGAGTTGTCTTATCTACATCCCGCGCGGCGTTATGCACAGCCCGATCCTCGTTCCGAAGCTTGAGCGTCCTATCCTGCATTTTTCCGGCGGTAACGGCGGAGACTATGTGCGCAGCGGAACTGATGAGTTCTAGGAGCCTGATGAGGAGATAGAGCTTGATGAGGAGATAGAGCATGATAACAGACATGATAAAGTTCACAATACAAGACGACTACATCCCCGAGGCTATCAATCTGATGAAGGATCAAATGATTGCGAACCTGGACGACAAGGGCTGTATTATTTCAAAGACATTCCAATCAAAAGAGAACCCTGCGGATATGTACATGCTTCTTTGCTGGGAGGATCAGGAGGCGATCGACGCCCACCTTGGATCGGCGCATGATCAGATTTTCCGCGACGGGCTGGACCCCATCCTGGCGGGTCCGCCTGAGTTCTTTGAGTGGGAGGAGCTCGTCTGAGTACAGCGTACAGCACAGAGGAGCAAGCGCTGCGCGCTGCGTTTAGCGCGCAGCGTGAGGCGCGCGGCGCGCGGCGTGTACAGCGTAACGTGCCAACGCGCAGCGTGTAGCGCGCGGCCGTGCAGCGTGCAGCGTGTGGCGCGCAGCGTGCAGCGCGCGGCAAAGAGTCGTGAACAGAAAGGAACGAACACCGATGAAAAAGCGCAGGATATCGGCATTACTCGCGGCGGCGCTCACAGTTTCGCTGTGCGTAGCGCCGGTTCAGGCAGCGTCCGCTTCCGGCGATGAACGCGGAGTCATACATTACGAGCAGATCATCGCTCCGCAGTATGAGGACGCGGGGACATTGTACGAGGGCCTCGCACCCGTAAAACTCGGCGGAAAATGGGGGTACATTGACGAGTATAACAATGTCGTGATCGACTTCATCTATGACCTGGCATACCCTTTCTCGGAAGGGTTGGCAGTCGTCGGAAATAGCAGGGTAGCAGTATACGACCAATACGATTACGAAACAGGTACGACGTCCTCCGGGGAGTTGGAGCTCACAGTTTTGGGGCGGATAGATAAGTCCGGAAGTTACACGCCGTTTCGCAACGAGCAGTATTACCGGGAAAAAGACGAATACGAACTCGGCGATATGACTGTTTACAGCGACCTGTTCGATTTTACAAGGACGCCCTATTATTATAACGGATGGGTCAGCGTAAACGGCAGGGTATTCGACGTCAACGGGCAGATGTTCAAGACCGTCGACGATGAACGGTATCAGGCTCTGAGCGTACCGGCTGAAGGCCTTGTCAGGGCTTTCGACTTCTACGAAGACTGCATCGTATATCTTGACCTGAAGGGCAGCGTCGTTATAAGGCTACCCTCGCTCACATATTATGACGCGGACTGGCGGCAGATAACCGACCCGGACTCTGACGACCGGGTAATAAGATACGCAAAGGGGATAGATACCTACGGAATATCGACCTCCTTTAATCAGGGCATGGCGTTCGTGACTGAGTATACCTACGACTTTGTTACCGGCGATTATGATAACCCGATGGGTTTTATCGACAGAAAGGGCAACTGGGTGATCAAGCCGCAGTTTGATTACTACTGGGTGACCGGCCTTGCGGGAGAATGCAGATTTTTCAACGGCGCTGATCTGGCGACGCTCGGCAGGGACGGCAAACACGGAGCTATCGATAAAACAGGCAAGACCGTTATCCCGTTCATATACGATGATCTCCACATTTTCCGCGAGGGTCTGGCGGCTTTCAAGCAGGGCGATCTGTACGGCTACCTCGACACGGACGGAAACATTGTTATCCCCGCGAAGTATGAAGCTACCAGCGGATTCAGCGGCGGGATAGCCGTCGCTTATGACGGCAGGGAAGCGTTTCTCATCGATCGCAGGGGCGCAAGGATCCCCGGCGCGGACGCGATCGATCCTGATAACTACTTCGGGACACATTCCGACGGAAATGTATGGGTCCAGATGCCGGGCGGCAAGTATGTGACGATCAAGGAAAACGGAAAATTCGGTTTCGGAGCGATAACATACACGCCCTCTCTGCCGGAGCGGTCCGAGATGGACTCATGGGCGTATGATGAAGTTATTGAGGCAATCAAAGCCGGTCTTGTGCCTGTGGATCTGCAGAATATATACCGCTACAATATAAGCAGGGTCGATTACAGCGAACTTGTGGTGGAAGCTGTATGCGCGATACTCGACAAGGAAGCAGAGGATCTCGTAAGCGAGGTTTCCGGTAAGAGTCTGTACGCCTGGATGCGCGGGAACCCGTTTTCAGACTCGGCGAATGATTATGTGATAATCGCATATGCGCTGGGGCTTGTTACAGGGTATGACGACGGCACATTCAAGCCGTATAACCAGATATCGCGGCAGGAAGCGGCAGTGCTGCTGTGGCGCGCCGCGGGCCTGCTCGGGATGGATAATGAAGCTTCTGCGGCATCTGGTTTCAGGGACAGGGACAACTTACCGGACTGGGCCGTTAAGCAGGTTGACTATGTCAGCTCAATAGGCGTTATGACAGGTGTGGGAGACAACACATTTTCGCCGACCGGCCTTTACACGCGGCAGCAGTCGTACATTACAGTATGGCGGCTGCTCAGGGCACTGAATGCAGAATGACCGGGCTGCGGAGAGACAGCGGGGAGTCGAGAGGCATCGGGGAGCGGGGAGTCGAGAGGTAGCGGGAAGTCGCAGCCGCAGTGCATTTTGAGCCGCTCGCAGCGCACTGTGCCGCAGCGCACTGTACCGCGGCGCAGTGTACCGCGGCACAGTGACAAACTGAGCTGCTCGCAGTGTATTGAGCCGCTGTCAAGCAAGTAAATAATCATTGCTCTGTGCGCGGCGCGCAGAGTGCGGAGCGTGAATTGAAAGACAAAATCATCGGTTTTCTAAAAGGCAGGGGAATCGGCGGAGAAGCGGTCAGGTATATTGTCATCGGCGTGATGACGACGCTTGTCAACTTCTCGCTGTTCGCCCTGATGACTAAAGCGCTGAAAATAGACGTCACGATAAGCAACGTGACGTCTGTTTCGGTTTCGATATTATTTGCGTATATTACCAATAAACTAATCGTGTTCCGCAGGCGCAGCAGTTCCCGGGCTGAGCTGATGAAGGAGTTTTTCAAGTTCGTCGGGTCAAGGCTCTTTACGATGGCTCTTGAGATCGGTTCCGTACTGCTCTTCGTCAATGTTTTTGGGCAGGACGAGCTTGTGGGTAAAGTTGAAGCGCAGGTACTGGTCATTATCGCAAACTATATAATCAGCAAAGTTTTCGTCTTCAGATAGACATTTTCAACAATCATCAGGGCGGAGTCCATTCCGCCGCTATGCCGCTATGCCGCTATGCCGCTATGCCGGCTTGTCAGCACGTCAGCACGTCAGCTCCCCAGTTCCCTGTACATCGCGGGCGCGTCAGCTTTTGTCGCGAATTCGGAAACCGCAATTACCTCGACCTTGACCAGACGCTGCCCGAAACGAATTTCGATCAGGTCGCCGATCTTTACTTCATATGACGCTTTCGCAGTTCTGCCGTTAACGCTCACGCGCTCGCCGTCGCAGGCTTCGTTCGCTACGGTGCGTCGCTTAATAAGCCGCGACACTTTCAGGTATTTGTCAAGCCGCATGGCTTCACCTGCTTCATTTCGTGATATCCAACGCGGGGGGTGGGGGTTGCGCAGCAGCGTCCGGGCGCCAAACAACATACCTATAGCGGCGCTAAAACCAGCGCCGCTATTCTATCGTTATGAACGTTCCCGGTCACTATTTCGCGACAGCATCCTTCAGGGGTTTGCCGGCTTTAAACAGAGGTGTTTTTGTCGCGGGGATGTTGATGACTTCCTTCGTCTTCGGGTTGCGGCCTGTCCTTGCGGCGCGCTCCTTAACATCGAAAATACCAAATCCGACCAGCTGAACTTTGTCACCCGCGACAAGAGCGTTGGTAATGGCGTCGATCGTCGCCGAGAGAGCTTTCTCGCTGTCTTTCTTGGACAGTCCGGAACCTGCTGCGATAGCGCTAATGAGTTCTGACTTTTTCATAAATACACATCCTCCTGATTTTTTACATTCTTCGTTTAATATATTAAAGGAGATCCTGCTCCTCTAATTCTGTTCTCCCGCGGTCTCGTCTTCGAGCCGCGCATACCATGCGATAAACCTTTCGCTTGCGAGACTGAGAGCGTTCTCCGGGTCGATATCATAACTGCGGGATAAGTTAACTACCGAAAACAGCAGATCGCCCAAGTGTTCCTCAATATCTGTACCCGTCGATATCGAGGTTTCCAAAGCGCCAAGCTCCCGCTCGAGCGCTTCCTTTGCTGTCCCGCTAAAGTTTTCTCCGGTCTCTTTCTCCGCACGAGCCCTTCTGTTAAACGCCGGCACGCCCGCCCACGCAGCAACATCAACTCCGGCTTTCGCCGCTTTACCCTGTATTTTCTCGGCCCGCCACAGCGCCGGCAGGCTTCTCGCCACGGAGCTCATAGATTCCGCTACCGTCGTGTGGTTCTTTTCCTCTTTTTTGATAATGTCCCAGTTATACCGGACTTCGCCGCTGGTAGCAGCGGATACGTCGCCAAATACGTGGGGGTGGCGCCTGATCAGTTTCCTGCACGCTTCATCCGCTGTGTCGTCAAGATTGAAACGCCCGCTCTTCTCCTCTATATCGCAATGGAACACGACCTGCATCAACACATCGCCAAGCTCTTCGCGTAAATGCCCCGCGTCATCCTCGTCAATGGCTTCCGCAGCCTCGTAAGCTTCCTCAAGCAAGTTCCGGCGGATGCTTTCGTGCGTCTGCTCTATATCCCAAGGACACCCGCCCGGTGCGCGCAGCAACGCGATGATTCTACTGAGATCATAGACGTCGTAGCTGTGTTTGCTTTCAAAATCTATCATACTTTCAACCTTTCCGCAAGACGATTTTGACAATTTTTTAAAATTAATATGAATAAAAATGTGAAAACACCGCGAAATCACCTGATTCTCAGTATACGGGCCAGCTTATCACCCTTCGGCAGGAGCTTCAGGTCGTCTTCGGTGATGGTCCGCGACCCAACTATCAACACAACGTACACGGCCACAGAGACGACTATTGTCGCTGCGAGGTATACGACAGTCGCCATGCGCCCGTCGCCGAGCAACCCCGCGCCAATGCGGCTAACGAGTTTGTACAGCCCGAACGCCACGGCGGCCATTGCGGCGGAGCACATGAGCGGCTTAATGAACGCTCCGGCCAGTTTCGGGCGTTCTTTGACGCGGGTGCGTATAAACACTATATTCAGCAGGGAAATAACTGTGTAGCACATGAGCGTACCCATGGGGGAGCCCGTTATTCCGAACTTCGGGTTGCCGACGAGTATGTAGTCAAGCGCGACCAGGCATACGCCGCCGACAGGGAACGTTATCATCGTAATACGTTCAAAACCGTTTGCCTGCAGGATCGCGGTCGTTATAAACTGCAGGCACAAGAAGAACGAAGCCGCTCCGAGTATGGTCATGATGGTGACAGTCTCCTGCCTCGTATCGGAGTAGAGCGCTGCGAGTATCGGCTTCGCAAGGACCATGATCCCGGCGCTCGCCGGCATTGCGAGAAGGTTGACAAGTTTGACTGCTGACTGCATAATGCCTTTAGTCTCATCGCTGTTCCTTCTGGCGAGCGCTGCTGCAATGGCGGGCACAATGCTTACCGACACCGGCACGATCAGCGCCGACGGCAGATTGTATATTGTTACGCATTTCGAGTATAACCCGAACAGCGAACTTGACTCAAACTCGGAAAAGCCAAGTCCGGATTGAAGCCTCCCCTGCACTATGCTGTTGTCTATGACCGCCATGATAGTCATGAAAGACGCGCCGATCGTTATCGGGATACACACTTTCATCAACTGGCCGAAGACGCGGGATTTGCCCGGTAGTTCCGAGAGGTCTTCATCGAGCCTGAGCCCGAGGTCCATTCTGCGTTTGAATCGGATAAGTAGCGGTATGCACAGGCCAAGCCCGACTGTGACGCCGGTGATGGCTCCCGCCGCTACTGTTGACAGCTCGTAGCTCCTGCCAATCAGCCACATAGCGGCTGCAATGCCGAACACTGTCTTGCACAGGACTTCCACAACCTGCGAGGCAGCAGTAGGGACCATGTTCTCAAACCCCTGAGCATACCCGCGGTATACCGAGATTACACAACTGAAAAACACAGCCGGCGCTATGACTCGGATCCCGGGCGCCGCGTTAGAGTTGTTCATGAATCCGGCAAGCTGCCCTGCAAAGAGGAACATTGCGATCATGGCAACCGCGCCGATCATCAGAAATGCTGGCAGCGCCACAGAGAAGTAGCGCTTCACCAGCCTTATCCGCCCTTTAGCGGCGGCTGACGATACCATCCTCGACAGCGCGACAGGTATTCCCGCGGTCGATATCATAAGGAACAGGCTGTATATGCTGTATGCAGACTGGAAATATCCGTATCCGGCGTCTCCCAGAATCATCGTGATGGGTATTCTGTAGACAGCGCCCGCGATTTTCACGAAAATCGACGCAGCGGCAAGGATCGCCGCTCCTTTCAGAAAGCTTTGTTTCTTAACTTCCGGCATTGATCTTCCACCTTTCACTGCGCTATACTACACGTATGCCGCGGAAAATGCAACATAAACAAGCAAGCGCATAAACAAGCAAGCGCAGTTGCTGTTTTAGATGTAGCTGCGTTACAGTTGCAGAGGGGTATCCGGGAGACTGCCTTTTTTGAGGCTGATGTAATAGCAGGAGGCGGCAGCCACTGCTCATACACCCCGGAACATTCGTAGAAGCCTCAAAAAAGCATCTCCCGGATACCCCTCTGCAACTGTAACGCAGCGGCCACGTTGCTGTTCAGCCTACTTAGAAATGCGATGGGGCTCGGAGCCGCGCCTTACTCAGATTATGAATATTCTGTACTGACTTTCGTTTACATAACACCTGTGGAAAAACCTGTGGATAATGTGCAAAACCGTTGCAAATAAAGAAAGTCGCTCCGAAACATTTCAATTATGCAGGTCGAATTTATTCATCCGCAAAGTGAATTTTAACAAAATAGTAACGTATCATTCACTAATGGTTCATCAATGACCCGTCGGTGTAATATAGGATACTGACATGATGATGCGCGGTGAGCCGGCGCCTAGGGGGGCGGGGTTCGAACTCGACACGCCCCCCTTGTGACAATATGTCAAGCTTGCTGAAGAGGCGCGCTTTTATCTGACAGTAAGGAAGGAATGGTTATTTGTATGAGCGGTCGTAGTGACATTCACAGCAGCGCTGAAGCGAACAGGAACCCGCCTGACCCGCGGCAGGAAGAAGCGCGGCAGCAGAGGCTTCCGGCGCAGACAGGGGCGCAAAATGCCGGTGCGCCGCAGGCGGGGGCGCCGCAGCAACCGCTGCAGCAGGCACGCCCGCAGGCGGGGACGCAGCAGCAGCCGCAGCAGGCACGCCCGCAGGCAGGGGCGCCGCAGCAACCATCGCAGCAGGCACGCCCGCAACCGGGGACACCGCAACCGGGAGCGCCGCAGCAGGCTCCTCTCTACCCGCAGGCGTACAGGAGCGCCTCAGCGCAACCGAGGCCTCCCGCGCAACCGGGAGCGCAGCAGCCACGCCCGCAACCGGGAGCGCCGCAGCAGCCGCCTCTCTACCCGCAGGCGTACAGGAGCGCCTCAGCGCAACCGAGGCCTCCCGCGCAACCGGGTGCGCCGCAGCAACCGCAGCGGTCTCAGTCCGGCTCCCCCGCATACGGGCAGCAACGCTCCCCCGCATACGGGCAGCAGCGCTACCCTGTGCAGCAACCGTCACAGGCGCTCATGCAGTACAGATATCCTGCAGCAGCCCCGCCTCCCGTTCATTCTCCGGTACAGCGCAGAACCGGACGTCGAAGCGGCGCGGGAAGAGCGGTGCTGGCGGTGATGTGCGTTATACTGGCAGTTGCGTCCGGCTTTGCGGGCGGCTTCTTTGCCAGCTACCTGCGGCAGAAAGACTTTGAGTCGAACCCGCCTTCAGTCTATCAGCCCGTCGACATGCCGAAATCGAGCGCCTCATCGCCCGAAACCGGCTCTGCCGCGCCCGAGGTTGTCGTGCCTTCGATACTGACAAACACGACTGTGAAGCAGTTGATGACGGTGCCGGAAGTTGCTTCCGCGGTGAGAGACTGTGTCGTTGAGATAAAAACAGAGACAATAACAAGCGGCGGGTGGATGGGCAGCTATGTTGCCGAAGGCGCGGGCAGCGGGGTGATAATCAGCGATGACGGATACATCGTCACAAACAACCATGTCATAAGCGGCGCTGAGAGCATCACTGTCCGCCTTTCCGACGGGCGCGAGCTGGGGGCTTCGCTTATTGGTACTGACGCAAAAACTGATATTGCTGTCATAAAGATCGGCGCGGCAGGCCTGACGCCGGCAGTGTTCGGTGATTCCTCGAAGCTTGTGGTCGGAGAGAGCGCGATTGCAGTCGGAAACCCGCTCGGCGAACTTGGCGGGACTGTGACATGCGGTATAATCTCCGCGCTGGACCGCGACATCGTCATAGACGGAGAAACAATGTCGCTGCTGCAGACGGACGCTGCCGTTAACCCCGGAAATTCCGGCGGAGGGTTGTTCAATCTATACGGCGAACTGATAGGCGTCGTAAACGCAAAGTCAGGCGGCCTCAACATCGAGGGGCTCGGGTTCGCTGTCCCCGCAAACACAGCGGGGGCTGTAATAAACGACCTGACCGCGTACGGATACGTCAGGGGCAGGATCGACGACGGCATGGAGCTTGTTGATATACAGACAACACAAGCGGCGCGTATGTACCGCGTCAATCAAGCCGGACTCTACATTTACTCATCTAAAGACGAGCGGCTGCAATCCGGCGACAGGATCACGGCAGCGGACGGCAAGCTCGTCACAAGGCTTTCAGACTACAACGAGGCCTTGAAGGACTGCGTGGTTGGCGATACTGTTAGCATAACAGTCGCGCGCGGTACGCAGACATTGACATTCGATATTACGCTTAGCGAATGGAAGCCCTGACATTGATGTTCTATACTACGCTTAGCGAGTTGAAGCCCTGACATTGATGTTCGATATTACGCTTAGCGAGTTCAAGCCCTGACATTGATGTTCGATATTACGCTTAGCGAATGGAAGCCCTGATATTTCTGCTCAGGCATCCTCCTGAGCCGGGCGCGGAAAATCTCCGCACTTTACGGCGGAGTAAAGCGGGATTCACAATGAATCCCGCTTTGTATCTGTTCACTTTTTTCAGATTCCCTCTTGCTTCAGCAGTGCTGTTCGGAAAGGGAAGCGCGGCTGAGCAACTCCGGTTCTTTCTGCATTCGTTCTGTAGCTTTCCGGTGACAGTGTCGAACGGTTGCGCACTATACAACTCCTGCAGAGCTAACCGGTCACCGTTACCGTGCATGTAACCGATTTTCCGTCTACCTTGACGGTTATCACAGTGCTGCCCGCATTCAACGCGGTAATCAAACCGGTATCCGATACTGCAGCGACAGCCGGCGTCCTCGACGAATACTCCGGAGTCCGGACTGTTGCGTTTGAGGGGTTTATAATAGGCGTCAACTGGTATGTCTCGCCGATCCTCAGAGTTATCTTCAACTCCGGCAGCGTTACGGACGCTACCGGGGTTTTTACCGTCACAACGCATGTCGAAACGATGCCGCCGCTGTCGCTGACAGCAGTTATCGTGGCAGTCCCGGCTGATACGCCCGTCACCTTTCCAAGCGGATCCACACGCGCTATCGCGTCGTTGCTTGAGTACCATGACGCGCTCTTGAACGTTGCGTTCGATGGTTTGTATGTAAACCCAAGCGCGCTTGTGGCGCCCACATTGATGGTCATTGCACTCTTGGATATAGCGAACGACGTCACCGGATACAAGTCCGCCTTTACGGTGACGGTGCAGGTTGACCTGACCCTTCCGTCTTCGCTTGCAACGGTTATGACCGACGTTCCCGCGGCGACGCCTGTCACAACTCCGCCTGTGACTGTTGCGACTCCCGCATTGGACGACGTCCACATAAGCTTTGTTTTATCGGCGTTATGCGGCGTGATGAAAGCAACAAGCGTTGTACTCTTACCAATTGCTACGCCGGCTGTTGACCGCAGCTTCAGCGCGGAGACTGCGGGCGCTGCGGCTGACGGCGCGTCCGGCGCGCCCGGCGCGTTTGCGCCTGTCTGGCCCTGCCCGGATTCCTGATCCTGCCCGGTCTTCCCTGCCTCTGCGTCCTGCCCGCCCTGCTCCGTTCCGGTACTGCCGGACGCGCTGTCCTGCGCGCCTCCGGTCTGCGCCGATCCGGCGTCTTTAGATGGAATGACAGGCGTGTTCACCGAGTTCTTATCCGCCCCGGCGCCTGTATCAGCGTCAGGCCCCGGCCCCTGCGCGGAGACGCCTCCGGTCGAAGTGCCGGTGACGGACGTCGAGCCGTCAGCTGCGGGAAAAATGTCCACAGTGACGTCAACGGACTTCCTCCAGTCCTTCGAGTGTATGTTCAGCCTCGCCCTGCCGGCTCTGTGCGCCGTAGCATATCCGCTGCCGTCTATGCTCATAAGCGCGGGCGTCGAGCTCTCGACTACCGCTGTATCAAGATCGATACCGGCGTCAAAAGCGGCAGCCTGCACTTCCGGGATATCCATTGCGAACATAGAGATACCGGGCGTGAAAGGCGCCGAGCCTCCCACGATCGCGGCGGTAGCGCTAATTCCGTTGATGCTCACGAATATGAACTTGCCGTTTTGCGATATGCTGACTGTCCCGGTTCCGGCGAAGGCGACCTGGACGACACCGTCGGTCGAAACGGTGACGCTGTTAGCAGGATTTGCGCTGACGGTGTAAGTCGCCGTGGAGAGCGTGATCCCCAGGGCCACGGCTGCGTTCTGCACGTCAATATTCGTTTTTAAGTCCACCTGCCCGGCGGCTCCGAGAGTGTATATCTCGATCAGGATCGACCCGGTCGTGGGAGGCGGCGCCTCCTGAGTGATCGTAAATGCGTGCAGGAGCTCCGCTTCCGAGACCTTCGGAGGCTTTCTCTTGATGTTCGCCCCGTCAAGCGTTTCGACGGGCGCGAACCCGGAGTTGCCTGTCTGCACGACGTTTACTGTCATCTGGTAGTTGCCGGGCCCTCTGAGCATCGCTTCCGCAAACGCGGAGTACGCAAGGCCGAACCTCTGCACGCCCTGTATTCCTATGCCTGTGTTCGCGCCTCCGAGAAGCTGCTTTACCTGAGGCCACAGCGACATGAAACTTCTCTCGTCTATCTGCTCTTCCTCTGTAATGATGTAATACTCATATGAAACCTTATCCAGATCCGGGTGGGACGCCGACCAAAGCTCGCTTGAGTTTCTCAGGTCGCTGCTCCCGGGGATGATGGAGGCGTCAAGTACATACGGGAACGGGCCTTTTTTATTTACTGCGTCGGCGGGAGCGTTGAAATCCCAATCCCAGGGGATCAGCGTGTCCGTCCAGCCCTTTGCGGTTATGGCAACGTTTTTGGGCGACACCCACACATAGAACACGTTGCTGCCGTCAAAGTTCGCTACGCTCACCACGGCCGGGACGTCCGGTCTCGGCTGCATGTCGGACGACATTACAACGCCGTTGGCGTCAGTGATCCTGAGCTCTCCCGCAATTATTCCGTTGTAGATGCTGCCGCCTGTTATTGTCCCGTCGTAGATGCTGCCGACGATCGTGCCATAGACCATTGCGTAGAGAGTGGCTTCATCGGCCGCGGTGACAAAGATGCTGCCATTATCAACTCTTGTCCACACAGTTCCTCCCGCGGAAGCTGCCGCTTTCTCAAGGATGAAGTGCGACTGCTCTGTGATGACGGGGTTGATTACGAAGTTTCTGTCCGAGTCAAGCGTGAACAGCGGGACATAGGCGTACCAGGACTCTGTCCAGACAAAGCCTCCGGCGCCGGGCTCCGTTTCACGGTCCCTGTCACGCACCGGCGTCACTCGCACGGCGGCAAGGCCTGTCTTGTTGTTCTGCGGGGAAATAAGCCCTCCCGGGGCAAGCACAAGAGAGGAGTTTCTCTCTATAGTGCGGCCGTCGGCCGCTTCCGTGTTCAGCAGGGTCAAATACTCATTGTATTTAGTCGCGTCTGTGACATTTGCAGAACCGTCCGCGCTGTACCAATCCTTCTGAAGCGCCTCGTCTGTGAACCTGCGCGTATCATGGTACTGATCCACGTCTATTGTCGCCCATGTCATAGACCTGCCGGATTCATCCTGCTCCAGGGCGCTTATCTGTTTGGTTTCGCTGTTGAGAAGCTCCACGACCCTGCCGTATCCTTCTCCGTTGATGATCTCCCTTCTTGTGTTCCCGACGACCTCAAAGAATTTCATATCCTGGACGCCTCTGGGGACGGAGACCACTTCGACGGTGTCTATCGCCTGTTCTCCCGCGGAGGTCTTCACACTGATATATGAGCGCCCGATTCCCGTGGCTTCGATCTGCGGTACTGCCGTCGGGCTTGTCGTAACAGTGGTGCTGCTCTGAACGTTTCCGTTCACGACGAACGATACGGACGTGCCCTTAATCTCCCAGTAGAACAACTGCCCTGGCGCGTACGGAAGTATTTCAATGTTATTTTCCCTCAGGCGCGTGACGTCCATTTTCTGTCTTGAACCCTGGTACATAACAGCGTCCGTCAGATCTATCTTCAGCGACTTCCTGTTTTCTACCGTTACCTTGATCGACGATATCCCGGACATATCTGCCGGAAGGACTCCCGGCTGCCTCTCTTGCGGCGACTTGCCTGCAACCCAGACCTCGACGGAGACGTTTGTGTAGTTGAGAGGATCGCCGTACTGGTCAATCGACGTGCCCACCGCCCTGACGTTGCCTGTGCTCGATACGGTGGCTATATCCACATTATCCGAGAACCATACAAGCGCGACGTTGCCTCCCGCGGGGATTGACCGGTACATCTCGTACTTCACCTGATACTGGCTGCCGACGCCCAGCGTGACGGCGTCCGGCGTGATGATGATATCGTTCTCATCGGCGAAAACCCATACTTCGCAGGTGTCAAAAACCTCCGGGTTTACGCCCGACACCGTAATGATCGCCCTGCCGCGGCCGACGCCTGTGACCACCCCGTCCTTAACGATCGCTACGGATGGATCGTCGCTGTCCCATATGAGGTCGTCCGTCGCGTTTGTCGGCGTTATGGCGTAAGTAAGACGCTCAAAGCTGTTTGCCGGAGGGATCTGCTCGTCCTTCGGAACCATGATCAGCTTTAGTACATGCTTGTTGAGCCTGACGGAAGTAGCAAAGACAGGGGGATTAACATTAACCGTTACCGCAACTGTCCTGCCCCCCACAGTGACTGTGAGCCTGTCATTCTGCCCGGGCTGATTCGCCGTAAGGAGCAGCACGTTCCCGGAGATGGACACATCGGCAAGCGGGCTTGTCTGCCCTGTCCTGCCCCATGCCCATGTCGCCATCATCGCTACATCCCCCGGCGGCATCGGCCCAGTCGTTGTGTTGACGGTCAGCCTGACTTCGCGCTTGTTGCCCTGCGCCATCGTTACGACAGTCGGGCTGGCCGCCACGCTTGTTACTACGTAATCCTCCGGTCCCGGAGTTCCCGGCCCGGTGTTCGTGCCGAGATACGCTTTAATGGCGTTGATGACGGACTCAAGCGATGTATAGCGGATCATATCGTACAGATATCTCGCCATCGCGTCCTTCTGCGCGTTCGTATAACTCTTGTACGGGTCGGCGCCGGTCTGGAAGTCCAGCAGCGCGGCGTTGGAAGCAGTTTCGATCAGCTTGCGCAGCGCCGCGGGGTCGCCCGAGTTGTTGATTTTTGTAAGCAGTGCGGACTCCGCCGCAAGACGCGCGTCCACCGCTTTGTCGAACGCAGTCTTCACAGCAGCCGCGTTGGCGAATGACGTCTTTCTCGCCGCGAGGACTGCGTCCGCGACGACTGCCTTGCCAACGCCTGAGAGCTTCGCGTACGCGCTGTTGAGAGTCGTGTTGACGCCGAGTTCGTCCGCGAACGACGTCTCTTCAAGGATTGTCCTGACCTCCCACGGCGTGAGCGCGTAGTTTATCGCGTCAAGCGCGCGGTTGCCGGTGCTCGGCAGGCCCAGCGGGTTATCGGAGGCCAGTATGCGGCGTATAGCTTCAGCCCCGTAAAATGTGTTTATACCGTTGATGCTGTAAAACCGGCTGCCCTTGTTATCGCTGTGCAGGCCGTTGAAATCGGCTTCCAGCGTGGCTTTCTGGCTGACAGTCAGCGGGCGTAAATTCAATATCGAACTTATGAACTGGAGATTCTCTGTCACGTTGCCGCCCCAGTTAATATACAGCGTCTCATTGAGCTGGCCGGTGTCCGCGCCTGACTTTCGGAACGCGGGAAGATAAACATACAGTCCGCGCTGCCCGTCAAGGGTGGAAAGCGGGATGTTTCTCAGCGTGACCGGTTCGCCGTCTATATACGTGTATGTGAGCGTCGCTGCGCCCGTCGTGCCGGGCGCGGGGATAAAGAAGCCTGTCCAGTAGGCGTAACGGTTTCCGACTTTCGAAAGCGGAACGCGCGACGACGTCATCTGCGTGACGTTTATCTCCGTCGCGGAACGCCCTTGCGTTGTATGTATCCTGAGAGGGCCCTGGTCGAGGTCCGCGTCTGTCAACAGCAGGATATGGCGTGAAGCATCGTTAACGCGGTCCACGGCGTTCGGGGCGGTGGACTCCGGCCCGAAGACAAGGCTGCCCGCGATCGATGCGGAGAAGTTCACGCCAACTGTTGTGAAATCAGGATTCTCCTCGATTTTCGCGCCCGTGTTGTTTACAAGCAGGTTGCGTATGCGCCCTTTGCCTGATACTGTGACGTTCGGTACCGCAACAGTGAGGTTTTCGAGCGATGAATCATCGCTGATGCTCAGCGATGAGTTCTGGCCGGCGCCGTCAAATCTGGCGTACAGCACGCGCCCGGAGTTCATCGTAACCTGCGACGCGCGCCCGCCTATGTGGAGGTTATCCAGGCTGACGCCGTTGAGGTTCACCTTTGAACCTTCGCGGGCCTGGTCAAGTATTATGAGGTCGTTGACGCCCCTTCCCGAGAGCGTGAAGCTGGAAGCCGCGTTGACTTCCGGGACTATAGAGTTATCCGTGACCGCTACGCGCGTATCGGCGCCGTAGCTTGCAACATATATGCTGTCCACATATGTGTTGGAGAGAGTCACGCTGTTCGGGCCGCCGCCTCTGACGATCAGATTGCCGTAGATCGTGCAGTTCGATATCAGGACGCTCCCCGAGCCGACGCCGTCCGCGACTACGACGTCGCCGTACAGCACCATGTCGCGCAGTTCTGCGCCCGAGGTGTTCACGAGCAGACCGCCGCGCAGCGAAACGCTGTTGTATGTCGGTTCAGGTAAGTGTATGTTGGGAAAGATGTTGCTTATGAGTTTGACCGCCTCTGCGCGGGTGATATTGCTCTGCGGGCGGAGCGACCCGTCCGGGTAGCCCTGGAGCAGGCTTTTCTCCACGAAAGCGGCGACATATGTTCTGGAGTACGCCGATACGTAGGCGTAGTCTGAAAACCTTGAGATGTTGCCTTCGTTCTTCGAACTCATACCGAGGGCGCGAGCTGCGAGCGTCGCGGCGTCCTGCCTCGTGAGGTTGTTACCCGGGCGCATCGTGTTGTCGTCGTATCCGTTCGCGATGCCCATGTTGACTGCGATGGCGACGATGTCGTAGTACCATTCGCCTCTGGCGACGTCCGTAAAGCGGGAGATGTCTCCCCGGACTGTCGCCCCGAGTGTCCGTACGACAAGCGAGAAGAACTCAGCGCGCGTTATGGGGGCGTTCGGGCGGAAGTTCCCCGACGGGAAGTCCGCAAGCGCGCCGAGGTCGTTGATCCTCCTGATGTCGTTCTGCGCCCAGTGGCCGTTTATGTCGGTATAGTTCTGAACGGCTGCCGCCGCCGGCGTCAGAGGCGTGAACGGGACCAGCCCGATGAGCATGACGGCAATCAGAAAGGCTGCCAGCGCTTTTCGGGCGGGTTTGGCCGCGCGGGTTTTAATGTGCGGCGTGTATGGCGCGCATGGTGATGTGTATGATGGTTTTATATTGCTCATTGGTTTTCTCCTAACAGTTCAAGAGAGATCCCTGTGTTAAATTTTCATATTGATTGCTTGTTCAAGAGTTATATCATACACTATTTCTATCGCGTTTTTCAACGTTTTACTTTAGTTAAATGTGAAAGCATGGCACTCTCGACACGATTCCTCTTGCATCAGACTACTACTTGGCCTCCTCTTGCGTCAGTCGCTTCATTGCGTTCCTTGCCGCTCGAATGCGCATCCATGCGCATACTCGCGCGCTCCGGCATCCATGCCTCCGCTTGCGGAACGTAATTGAAGCGACTGACCGGGAGGCCAATATTAGTGATGTTCCCGGTATCCGAATTACTTACGCATTTTCGCCTTCACGGTTTTGCGCTTTATGGTTACGCTTTTAACGATGAGCAGGAGTCCGAGGATGAGAAGCACAGCCGGCAGCACTATTGATTCGCCGGTCTGCGGGAGTTCCGCTGCCGGCGGGAACTCCTCGTATATCCACATTTCCTCTTCAGCGCTCCAGTACCAGCGTCCGAGCGGTACGCCGTCAGGTGATAGTTCGATGTATGAGTTGCCGTCGTCTTCGTCTTGCACAAGCGTGTTTCCGGGCGCGTGTACGGGCGGCGCGACGGAGCGGGCGCTTTCACCGGGCAGGTTCTCATGTTCGCCGGAGGGTTCTGCGCCGTATTCTCCGCCCTCCTGCCCGCCTGCGCCTGAGGAAGACTCCCCTGAGCCCGGGCGTTCTCCTGTTCCCGGCTGACTGCCGCCATTGTCTGTCGGTTTTTCATCCGAAGGCTTGTCCCGTTCGCCGGACGTCCCTCCGCCGCCGTCTCCCGTATTGCCGGGGTTGCCGTTGTTGCCCGGTCCGCCTGGTCCGCCGGGGCCGATCACAGGGTCGTCGTTTTCGTAAACGTAGATGATCGTATAATCGTCGAACACGGCTTTGATCATCGGCGCAGGCAGCTCGCCGCTTATAAGCGGGTCGTCGTCGCCTCCGACGCGGAAGCCCGCGTATGTGTAACCGGGAATCCGGGGCGCTTCTTCCTCAGCTCCGTCAAACGCGTTGAAAGCGGAGCCGCCGGGCAGCCCGGTGTATGTCCTGTCGTCCAGAAGCTTTACGCAGCCTCCTTCGCCGCCTGAGTTTGTGTATTCAACGAACATTTCAGTTACTGTAAACGTGGTTGTAAAGTACAGCGTCACTTCGCACGAAGAGCTCTGTGCTCCCGGGCTGCCGGGTTGCTCGGCGCCGCCGTCTTTCGAGTAGAGCCCTGCGTATCCGTATGTTTTACCGAACTCCGCGCTCAGATTTATGTCCGCGGTCAGCGGCTCCCCTTCTGCGCGCGTTTGGGTCATGACGTCGAGGGAAGGTCCGCTGAACATGTATACTTCGTCGCTGTGCAGGATGTTTGAGGGGTTGTTCAGTTCCGCGAAACGCACCGTAACGGTTTTTATATCCGTTACGAAGTAAAGAGTTATATCCTTGTCGCCGCCGGCCAGCTCCGTTTTTGTGAACGTCGGAAGCGAGCCGTCAGGATAGACCGGAGCAGCGCCCGGCTGCGGATACGGCGCGGATGGCGCGGCGTTCTCGTAGTCATAGTATGTCCAGAGCGCGTCTCCCGCGTCCGTAAAACTGTCGAAGTGGCGCATCGGCATATAGTAATCCATGCTTGAAGCGACAGTATCCGAGGCATCGGGCTTTATCGTGTTCCCGTCCTTATCGCGGAAGTGTATGGTAACCGTCGTCAGATTCGCGGCTGCGGGGATGGCTCTGTAAAATAGTTCGATTACTCGGTGGCCGCTCGTTCCGCCGCCAAACACGGGAGCGGGCGGCTGGTCCTGTATCACGGCGCCGGCGCCGTCAATCCTGTAGCCGTAGTATGCGTAACCATACAGCAGGCCTGTGTTACCCTTGACAGAGTATGCGCTCCCCGACTGTACTATTGTCGTCCTGTCGCTGTCGAGAGCCGTAATATCACCGGTATCGCCTGCCGCTCCGTTGAAAAGGAAGTATTTCTCTGTGACTGTATATCCTCCCTCAAGAGCGTGATACGTGCTGTTAGTTTCGAGTCCGTCAGCCGCCGCGGTGTTTTCATACGCAGTACCGGCAATGCCGGGTGCCACTGTGACTTTGACTTTCAGCTCGGCGGGCATCTCCGGGGCCGGGACAAGCCATGTGATTGTGCGGCCTTCGAGCGTCCAGCTTATTTCGCCGGGCGCCGCGGGAGCTTCAGTCCCTGTAATACTTGCCTCAATGATAATGAGCCCTCCCGGAATCGTGTCTGTGACAGCAGCTATACCGGGAGTCGCAGCAACAACCGGCGTCAGAAAATCGCGCCAATCCGCTGATTCAGCCGGCGCCCTTACTACAGGCTCAGCCGGCGAAGGCGCCGCGGGCACAGGCTTATCGCCCGAAGGAGCGGCTGTCACCGTAACATTGTCTTCCGGAAGATTGCTGCTTCCGGACGTAAGGTCGGCCTTTATATCCTCATGCGACACGTACACCACGAAATCAGACGCGCAGTTATCCTCATCGTAATCGATCAGGTTGCTTAGCTTGTTCGTGCTTGCGCTGTATGTCATACCCTCAAGGTGAAGTTCCTTAAGGTTGTAGCAGCCGGAGATCATCGCGCTATAGTTGGCCGGATTCGAGCTGTCGGTAATGCCGAGGTTCCACCAGCTCAAATCTAGCTGTGTCAGGCTTTCGCAGCCCGCAAACATCGACGATACCCCGTACCCGCCGCTTGTGACCGGTGAGACTGACGTCATGTCAAAGTGGCCGGCGTCCAAAGATACAAGGCTCGCGCAGCCGTCGAACATATGTATCATTTTTTTAACGTTCGTCGTGTCGAAAGAACTTATGTCAACCGACTCAAGGCTGGCGCAGCCTTCGAACATGCGCTCAAAGCTGTCTAAACCGGAGGTGTCAAAGCTGCTCAGGTCAAGCGTTCTCAGGCTCTCGCAGCCGTAGAACATATATATCAAATCTTTGACGCTTGTCGTATCGAATGTACTCAGATCCAGCGTCGTCAGGGCTTTGCAGTTTTCGAACATCAGCATCATATCTGTGACCCGCGACGTGTCAAAGCTTCTGAGGTCAAGCGTTCTCAAGTTCTCGCAGCCGGAGAACATGGAGTCCATGTCAGTGACAGACGAAGTGTCAAAGTTGCTGAGGTCAAGCGACTCCAGACTTCGGCAGTCACCAAACATATCGGACATGTCTCTGACATTCGTCGTATCGAATGTCTTCAGGTCCAGCGAGGCGAGGCCAGCCGCACCCTGGAACATGCTGCTCATATCAGTGGTCGACGATGTGTCGAATACTGAGAGATCGATCCCTGTAAGCAGTTCGCAGTATGCGAACATGCCGCTCAAATCCTCAACTCCCGACGTGTTGAAACTCCGGACGTCAAGATTCGTCAGGCTGCTGCAGTATTTGAACATACATGTCATATCCGTTGCGTTCGATGTGTTAAAACTCCTCAAGTCCAGCTCTGTGAGGCTTGAGCAGCTAAGGAACATATATGACATATCCGTCACACTTGAAGTGTCAAGGCTGCTTAGGTCCGCCAGTGCCAGTGAGCTGCAGCCTGCGAACAGCCTGCTCATGTTTGTGACTTTTGAAGTATCGAAGCCCCTGATATCAAGAGAAGTCAGGCTCGAGCAGTTGCTGAACATCTCCGTCATTCTCGCCGCCTCACCTGCGCGAAGGTTCCTGAGGTCGGCTGATTTCAGGCCTGTGAACTCATTGAACAGATATGCCCCGTCGTTCAGCAGGACGCCTCCATAACCGCCTATGTATAAATCATAACCGCCTTCCGCTCCCGCTGTCACCCAGGCAAAGACTTTCGCAAGTTCTGCGGGAGCATATGTCGCGTCCCAGGACTTTGCTATATCTTTCCCGGCCCAGACGCCGCCGCTGCTGACTACGAAGTTCGAAAGATTTGCGTAACGCTCGGGCAGGTTGACGAATGTCACGGTTTCGACGTCCTGCTTGCGTATGTTGAGCGCCTCCGAAGGCTGTCCAAACCAGACGGCGCTGATACCGCTGTTCTGATCTCCGTTCTTCATAACAGCTTCGCCCGAAGAGGGCGCCGCGTACACGGTTATGGAATACTCTATCTCGTCTCCGGCCGTCACTGTCACAGGGGCGCCCGCAGCGCCGTTATCCCATTCGCCGCCGTTGACCCTTGCTTCTTTGACCGGACTTTGAGACGCAAGGTTTACTTTCTTCACGTAATAGAGTGTAGTTTCATTCTCTGCCGGGTTCGGGGCGTACATGCTTTTTATCTCGCTGTGTATCGGCGCGCCGCGGCTGTTGCTGTCCAGATAATAGTCATCTCCGTCATATGTGATCATAAGCGGCTGCCTTATCCTGTACTTCTGCCACTCGACCCCTGTTTTGACTTCCGGCTCGCGGATCGGCGTCCCGGTGTCCCTGTCAATAAAATGGACCTGCGCTGTCGTCTCTTCTTCGGACAAATCTACGTCGACCGTGACGTCCTCATAGCGAATGCAGGTGAGTATCGTGCAGTTATGCGCGTAATGACCGGTGAAGAACCCGAATCCGTTTCCGCCGGGAAGCACTTGCTCCGCCGGAACGGATGCTCTCAGACTGCCGTCTATGTACACCCTGAACGCTCTCGTTGCAGGGTCGATCTCCGTGCTGACGCGGTACGGCGTCGACGCCAGACCCGCGTCGACGTTGACGTCGGTGATACCGGTCTTGAATGTTGATATCAGCGTGCGCGTGCTGCTGATGTTGCCGGGTTTGAACTGCTCTGTGTTCCAGAGTTCATGCTCGATGTAGTACAACCTGAGCGCCGCTGTGTTCGGCGCTGTGTGGTCGCGCTCCATCATGCCCGCCATGTTCGCGCAGCTCAGCACGATCGCATAACCGGTGTAGTATGTCCCGCCGCTCTCTTTTACCATAGTTCCGTTGAAAAGGTAGCCCGATTCGTTGAATGAGTGGTAGTTCATCCAGACAGGCCTCATGATGAAGGCGTTCCCGCGGGTCACGGGGTAGACTCCCTCCGTGAACACGTAGTCCATATACGCAGGGACGCCGTAACCATAGAACGAAATCCAGTTGTCCTTCAGCACCACATGGTCCGGCGCCGCAGTGCCGTTGTACCGCGCAGACTCTGCCTGCGTGTACGCCTGCTCGTAGCCCGGGTGGTCCTTCGTGTTCGTCCATATCACGTCGTCGACGACAGGATTCTGCAGTGTGTTGTACGGATAATTGAAGATAACGTCGCCCACAGGCCCGTCGGCCGCCGCGGTTTTCAGCCGCCCGACCGCAGGGATCATCGCGAGCAGGATCACCGCAGAAAGAACAACTGCCGCCAACCGGCGAGTTTTTCCGTGGCGCTGGTTTTTGCTTTTGTAAATCATATAAATTCCTCCTGACCATGGATGCTTTATGTTAAGGTATTGCCATGCTCCGGGCATGGCGCCTGCATTATGCCGCTCGCGCAGCTCTGCTTCAAACAGCATAATGCTTCGAGCAGCTTGAAGGTCAATAGGCAGAATGCAAATTCTCAGCGAATTTCAGTATTTTTCACATTGAACATTATCCGGGTTCATGTTATTATGTTGAAAACAGGCAAATAAGGGGCGCAAGTGATGAAAATTGATGTGAAGTTCAGCAGCAGTGAACTCGCCGAAAAGCTGAGAAGCGGCGAATATGATGTTCCGGATGACTGCACAGTGGACGGGCTAATAGATACGGCAAGCCATGAGACGGGCTTCAAAATATCAGATGAACTGAAAGATAATCTTGTCTTTCTGTATAATAACCGTCATGCCGCATGGGACACGCCGCTCAGCGGCGGCGGAAAACTCCGGGTGCTGCATAAGGTGCTTGGCGGCTAGAAAGGTGTATGTTATATGAAGATGAAAGGCAGATATGAACGAAACGCGCCTGTTATTTCAGAGCTTGAGCAGGATATGCTTATGCAAAAACGCGTCCTCGTGGCAGGCTGCGGAGGTCTCGGCGGTTTCGTGATAGAATTTCTGGGCAGAACCGGAGTCGGCTCCATTACAGCGGTTGACGGCGATCTTTTTGAAGAATCAAATCTGAACCGCCAGTTGCTCTCAACGCCGGAGTCAATTGGCAGGCCTAAGGCGCAAGCTGCTCATGAGCGTATGCTTGAAGTGAATCCGGACGTTAAAGTCACTGCCGTTAACCGATATATCACAAACGTCAATGCCGCGGAAATCATCAGAGGGCACGATGTTATCGTCGACGCCCTTGACAATGGCCAGACCCGGCTCATTCTCACATCCGCTGCCAGAGCCGCGGGTATTCCGCTTGTAAGCGGAGCGATAGGCGGATGGTACGGCCGCGTCCTGGTGCTCTATCCGGATAATAACGCGGACTTTCTGTGGAGGGGCGATTCGCCGCAGCAGGCAGGAAATCTTTGCGCGACAGCCGCGTGCGTGGCTTCGGTGCAGGCGTCGGAGACGGTCAAGATTCTGCTTGGCAGGCCGGGCATTCTGCACGGCAGAATGCTGGATTTAAATATGCTCACGGCCACATGGGAAGAGATCGCGCTGGAAGTTTAGCCTGCTGAGGCGACTGTCACAGATGCGGTCAAGCGTCAGGCGGGGCGCTGTATAAAAGACTGTTTCTGCGCATTGGAGCGTTGTATTGAATGTATGAGTTTGACATTGCAGTTATAGGCGGCGGGCCCGCTGGCATGGCAGCGGCTCTCGCCGCCGATGCATATACTTTGGCGCGCCCGCTGCGTGTCGCCATCATTGAGCGCGCTCCCGGGCTTGGCGGAATACTGAACCAATGCACGCATACCGGTTTCGGTTTGATTTACTTCGGTGAAGAACTGACAGGGCAGGAATACGCAAAGCGATTTGCCGAAAGAGTCGGCAAATCGTCTGTCGAAGTTTTCAGCGACACAATGGTTTTGGACATTAGCGAAGACAGGCTCCTTACTCTGTCCGGTAAAAAAACAGGCCTTGCCCTTATGCGGGCGAAGGCCGTTATTCTTGCATCCGGATGCAGGGAGCGTCCGATCGGTTCGCTTCCAATAGCGGGAACCCGCCCGTCCGGTGTTTACTCCGCCGGGATGGCGCAGAAAATGATGAACCTCGGCGGATACGATCTCGGCGAAAGGTTCATCATACTCGGTTCAGGCGACGTTGGAATGATTGTCGCGAGGCATCTCGCTCAGGCTGGAAAGGAAGTCCTCGCCGTAGTTGAAAAAGAAGATCATTGCGGCGGGTTGGAGCGTAACCGGATAAACTGCCTTGAACAGTACGGTATTCCGCTGCTGACGGAAACGACGATTACCAGAGTTCACGGCGCTGTCCGAATAACCGGCGTCACGCTGACCGGTCCGCAGGGAGAGTCGTTTGCTGCTTGCGACACGCTGATAACGTCTGTCGGGCTGATACCCGAACGGGAGCTGCTGGATGGATTACTGCGGCAGGACGCCGGTTTTGCTGCAGGCGATGACGGCTCCAACGCGCCGAAAAGGCGTTTCGGAGGCTTAGTCACGCGAAAAGCGCACTATAACGGCTTTCCGGCGCAGGACGCCGATCCCGGCGCAGCGCAAAAACCGGGAAGCAGAACAACCACGCAGTCCGGCGATGGAGGCGCTGCTCAGAAAACGCTGCCGAACTGGCTGTTCCTGTGCGGTAACGCATGTTATGTGCACGACGTCGTCGACGATGTGACGGTCGAGTCTGAACGAGCCGGGAGTTACGCTGCTGAGTTCGTCATACGCAGCGAGGCCGGCAACGCTTGGCAACAGGCAGATGATACTAACACTGAGTTGCAAACGACGAACGCAGCGTCACATACGCAGGCTGCTGCGTCAGATATACAGGCTGCTGCAGCGACTGCGCCCCACGCTGCGCCCCACGCAAACACTCAGTCAACCTTATGCATAGCCTGCCCTAAAGGCTGCGTGCCTATCCGAACCTCGACAGGCTGGCAAGGCCTCGCCTGCGGCAGGGATACGCCTGTCTTTGCTTAATTCATGGGATTGCGGCGCGGAGGCCGCAATGACGATGGGACAGTGAACAGTAACCACCCGGGGGGCTATTTATCTGCAAAAGCGTCGTATGCATTGACAGAGCGGTTTTTTTTTGCTAGATTATAGCGGAACTACCGCGTATTATTATTGAGAGGGGTATGTAAAATGGCCGCGTGGCTTTCAAAGTTTTTTAAACTGAAACAGAGAGGCACAACGATCCGCACCGAGGTTATTGCCGGAATCACCACATTTGCAACCATGGCTTACATACTGGCGGTCAACCCGGATATCCTTAGCGCGGCGGGGCTCGACAGCGGCGCAGTTTTTGTAGCCACTGCGCTGGGCACAGTGGTCGGCACTGTCTGCATGGCGCTGCTGGCGAATCTGCCTTTCGCGCTTGCGCCGGGAATGGGGCTCAACGCATTTTTCGCATACACGGTCGTCATAGGAATGGGGCACACGTGGCAGTTCGCCATGTGCGCGGTTTTCGTGGAAGGCATCATTTTCATTATTTTAAGCAAATCCGGAATTAGGACCATGCTGTTCAACGCAATACCTCTGACGTTGAAATACGCTGTCGGCGCCGGCATCGGCATGTTCATAATCTTCATCGGCCTGAAGAACGCAGGGGTAGTAATTGCGGACGGAGCGACGTTTGTGGCTCTGGGGAGCCTCCGGAGCGCGGCGCCCGCCATCGCGCTGATCGGCGTGATAATAACTATCTTCCTGCTGTTGAAGAAAGTCAAGGGCGCTCTGCTCATAGGAATAATCATTACATGGATAATCGGTATTATCGCACAGGTTGCCGGATGGTACGTCATCGATCCTGCAGTCGGTAATTTCGATCTGATACCGGAAAGCGTTGTGGCTCTCCCACCCTCGCTCGCGCCGACGTTCGGTAAACTCTTTGAGGGTTTCAGGGATATTTTCACAGGCGCAAACAGCGTGTTCAACTTCCTGTCCGTAATGATCGCCTTCCTGTTCGTCGACATTTTTGACACCGTCGGCACTCTTGCGGGCGTGGCAAGCAAGGCGAACATGCTCAACGAGAAAGGCGAGCTTGAAGGCGTTGATAACGCTCTTCTGGCCGACTCCATAGGCACGACGATCGGCGCCGTGCTTGGAACATCCACAGTAACCACATACATCGAGTCCGCCGCGGGCGTTCAGGAAGGCGGGCGCACCGGTCTTACCGCGATTGTAACGTCTGTCTTTTTCCTTATCAGCCTGTTCCTTGCTCCCGTATTCCTTACCATTCCGGGCTTTGCCACAGCAACGGCGCTTATCGTCGTCGGCTTGCTGATGGTCGAACCGATCAAGAATATGAAATTGGATAATCTTGAAGAGCTCATACCTCTGGGGATCACGATTGCAGCAATGCCTTTGTTCTACTCGATCTCAACCGGGCTTGCTTTCGGGTTCATTTCATATGTCGTAGTCAAGCTCGCAACCGGAAAGGTCAAGGATATCAGCGTGCTAATGTGGATACTGACAGTTATCTTCCTGCTGCAGCTAATACTGGCAAGCTGATCAGCAGGCGCTGTACAGACTGCCCTGTACAGACTGCCCTGTTCATAATGTGTTCTGCAGCGGGTGGTGTATGACGGGCGGTGTACAGCGGGCGCGTATTACTAAGGAAAGGGGATTTGATAATGGGTTACGAAACTATAATAATGATTGTGGCAATGGTCGCGATTTTCTATTTTTTCATGATCCGTCCGGAAAGCAAAAAGAAGAAGAAGCTGAAGGAGATGCGTGAGTCGCTTGCGGTCGGTGATACGATCACGACTATCGGCGGCATCTTCGGCAAGGTCGTTTCTGTCGACGACGACAAACTGACGTTTGAAACAAGCGAGGACAGAGTTCGCGTTCAGGTAGCAAAATGGGCCGTATCGACTATCGGTAAGGCAACGGAAGAGCAGCCGAAGTGAGAAGGGCCTGACTGATAGCAAAACACCAAGCACAGATAAGCTGCGGTTTCGCATCATGCGACGCCGCAGCTTTAGCGTGTACTATTATTCGATTTCTGTCCCGGAATGCGGGCTCATGCTTCACCGTGTCTTTCCGTGTCTTTCCGTGTCTTTCCGTGTCTTTCCGTGTCTTTCCCCGCGCTATGCCTCAGGCGGCGTTATGAGTGCTACGAGCATCTGGCTGGATGTTGTACCGTTGTTAACTACAGACTTGCTTGTTCCCGGGCCGCAGTGATATGAGTCGCCTGCATAGAGTGTCGTCTTTACTTCGTTTTCTGTGCCGACTTCGCTCTCAAGATACATCTGGCCTTCGATGATGTAGTAGATCGACTCTTTCGCGTTGGCGCCGTAATTACAGCCTCCGCCGGGCAGGAAGTGGCTCAGGCCCATCGTTATCCCCCCGGAGTTAACGTCCGCCGGGTCGTGCAGGCGCGTCGTCCGAACATCGAAATGCCCGGGCGCTTCATAGTTATACGATTCGTTCTTCCTTGTGATTTTATAACTCATTTTTGTTCATCCTTCCATATCTTTAGTTGGTTGTGATACTTGGTTGTGATACTCTGTTAGTCTGACAGTGATTCTAGCACTGTTTCGCCGCGACTTCAAGGGGGTTGCGTAAAAAGTGCGGTAGCGTAGCAAACGTTGCTACAGTTCAGAGGGGTATCCGGGAGATGCTTTTTTGAGGCTTCTACGAATGTTCCGGGGTACATGAGCAGTGGCTACCGCCTCCTGCTATAAGTTCAGCCTCACAAAAAGCAGTCTCCCGGATACCCCTCTGAACTGCAACAAGCGTTTACGAGTTTTCTA
>Ga0082212_10001558_pt1 | contig 33885 bp, 34 predicted proteins | sample TergutNt197P3_FD_71548 | JGI IMG/M metagenome (GOLD analysis project Ga0082212, IMG submission 71548) | Neocapritermes taracua P3 segment gut microbial communities from Petit-Saut dam, French Guiana - Nt197 P3 | ecosystem: Host-associated > Arthropoda: Insects > Digestive system > Gut ... | reverse complement strand
CCTCTTCTGGTCCCTTCTTTTGCGGCAACGTCCGCGGTGGCCATGGTGTTCCTCACGTCTGCCACCACCGCATAAACTATATCGCCGGTCTTCAGGATGTTGGGGGGATTGGGGGAGATCACCCTCGCGACGCACTCGTCGTCATCCAGCTCCAGTATGCCTATCTGGGATGCGTATATCTTTCCGTCACTCGCAAACGTCCCGTCGGAGGCCAGATACTCTTCCTCCACGGCGACCTCGTCTCCCGGGAATACCTCAATGATCTCTTTCATTTCTTCACCTTATGTTGACGACCACAATGTCAACGCTGTGCTTCTCTTTACTGTGGAACGTGAATGTATTAGGGATGTCGTACTTATACATTTTATTGTAGACGATCTCTCGGTCATTCTTTTTTACGAACTCTTTTACAAAGTCAAGCGTCTCCGCCATATGGAATGAATAGATGCAGTCGGAGGACCCCATCGCCTTTTTCAGAAAATCTCTGTCGGCCCGCCTGTTCTGACAGCCGAACGGCGGATTCATGACGACCGTGTCCGCCCCTTCCGAAACATCGCCGATGTCCGATAAAAGGAAAGATATGTCCGCACCCGCAGATTCCGCATGGGCGGCCGCAAGATCGATGGCCTTCTTCGACACATCATACCCCACCACGGAACCCGCGCCGAGCATCCAGGAACCGAAAGAGAGCATACCGGTACCGCATCCCAGGTCCATCACCTTGAGGCCTTTGATATCTCCGTTGGCATAGGCGTTGAAAAGGACATCCGCGGCGATGGACGCAGGCGTAAGGTATTGTTCGAGGAATGGATCGGGATCCTCGAACCTCGGCACTTTCTCCAGTTCTATCTCAAGGTCCTTCTTTTTCATCCTATACCTCTTGTATTCTGTGCAAGCTCCGGCAAAAAATGGTTCTCCTTCCGTTCCCATCCTTTCTCATGACAAAGTATCGTCGCACTCAAGTATTAATTAATCTCTGAGACAACCGATCGGCACAACAAAAACGCCATCTTTGTCTTCGTATGCATACTCGGCTGCAGTGAGGACCATTAGAAAAGAGGGAGGGCTCATGCGATCCGAGTCCACGGAATCCCTTAATTTTTTGAGATTATTGATGCCTTTCTCTATCTCCTTGGATCCAAGTTTAACTTCTACTGCACCCCATCGGCCATCTCTAAAATGCACAACGGCATCTGCTTCCAGACCATAACTGTCGCGGTAGTGAAAAACTTCTCCATCCAGGACCTGGGAATAAACTCTAAGGTCCCTGACGCATAATGACTCAAAGAGAAGCCCGAATGTGTTAAAGTCTTCCAATAAGGCCCGGGGGGATATTCGCATCACGGCCGTCGCCAGAGAAGGGTCCACAAAGTGTCTTTTAGGAGCCTCCCTGACAGCAGTCTTTGAACGCAATGACGGATTCCATGCAGGAACATCCTCCACAACGAACATACGCCTCAGTGCGCCTATGTATGATGACACTGTCTTTTCTGAGATCTTGTCATCGTCACCCATCATATCTTTTCTTATTGTTGACATATTGGCAGGGGTGGAGATGTTTCTCGACAAGGATCTCAGAAGCTGACGGGTTGTAACCGGTGACCTCTGCACCCCGTCCACCTTTGATATGTCAGTGTTGACAATGGACTCCACATAATCCTGCACCATCCGCATGGAAGCTTTTTCACTCATGCCCATTAAAGCAGGCCACCCGCCTCTTACCAGTGCTGACGATAGATCTCTGATCGTGAGGTCGGAATGGCCGCTTATCTTCTGTCCGCGGTCCAGTAGGTCCCGCATTGAAACAGAGCCGTTCGATTCCATCGATTCAAACAGGCTCATGGGCCTCATGATCATCCTGGAGATTCTTCCCGCACCCGAGTGGCGATACTGATCATCATCAGGGGCCGAAGAGCCGGTAATGATGAATTGTCCCGGCTCCCCCCGTTCGTCAACTTCGTACTTAATGGCATTCCATACTTCTTTTGCCACCTGCCACTCATCAATGAGGCGCGGTGTGGCGCCTTCGAGCAGTACAGAGGGCTCTGTATCCATTATTTTTTGGTAAGATGTGGCATTTTTCGAATCCTGTAAAGACACAACGCTTGCCGCTTTTTCTTTTGCTGTGCGCGTCTTTCCGCACCACTTTACTCCTTCTATGAGAACAGCACCCGCGTATTCTAGCCTTTCGTCTAGATATGAATCTGCCAGCCTGGGCATATAGGGAACAGCCATATGTTCCAGTATGTCTTTTCACATATTAGTTAGTTCCTGTTTTGTAGGGTTTTCATTCCCTGTTTTGTAGGGTTTTCATTCCCTGTTTTGTAGGGTTTTCATTCCCTGTTTTGTAGGGTTTTCATTCCCTGTTTTGTAGGAACGTTTTCATCGTCAAGGAACTTCACTCTACATTAGTTTTGAATCTCTTGCTTATGTTCACATAAACAAGCATCACAAGCACCGCTGCAATAAAGACCACAATGAACACGAAGAATATGAGCATCAGAAATGTGACAAAAGACAGCAGGATCAAGAATATCCCCATGAAGGATGTGACCTCTTTCATGTTGTACCGAGAACGCTCCTCTTCTGTCATCGTGTTGAATCCAGCAAGCAGCACTGCCCCTCCAAGGTAAACAACCAGGCCGAGCGACATAAGGAGCAACGAGAAAAGCAGGGACATCCACAGCATTGAATCCGAGTGGGAGTCGCGCAACAGGCAGAACAGGATGGCCGTTATGCCTGCCCACAGCAGGCTCAGGACAAGGGCGTCTCTCCATCGTTCTTTGATCAGCATACAGCAGAATCTCTATTTTTGTTAATAAAAATGCGCTGAAAAATGTATATTCGGTGAACGAGACGAACCGCATAGGTCAGCGGAGTGTCCGCTTTGTGTCTGGATCTTCAGGCAATTTGTGGAAACACGCCCATCATTTCTTTACTACAGTCAGATGAACATCCGCAGGCTGTTTTTTATGATGACAAAGACTTAAATCCTTGAAAAAATTTAAGAGTGACCAATCATAGATGGCCTATGAAAAGATGATAACATGTCAATAGAAAACTCCAAATCAACTACAGGCACAGCGATCCGCGTCAAGGACCCCTGTCCGATAAACGGGATGTGCCCTGTGTGCATAGAGGATTGCAACGTTCTCTGCGAGGTCGGAAAAGGCGCGCTCAGGGGGAGAGAGGTACTTTATCCCAGCCCCGAACACTTCGGAAAGTCCACCGCCGCTTCCAACAAGGATTATTTCCTTGACTGGTCCCACTTCCAGATAATGGCGGAACTCATCGGCGCGAAAGGGATCGAACCAAACCCGGATGTGGCGTTCTTTGAGAATGTGGACATCAAGACGGTCGTGGGAACGAGGGGGAAGAACCCGATAAAGATGAAACTTCCTGTGCACATCGCCGGTCTCGGATCGACAGCCGTCGCCAAGAACAACTGGAGGGAACTGGCGGGCGGTTCGGCCCTGGCGGGCGTTTGCGAAGTGATCGGAGAGAATGTCTGCGGAATGGACTCGGAATCCGTATACTCCAACGGAAAGGTGCAATCCTCGCCGGACCTGGCCTTCAGAGTGAGATCCTATACGGACCACTGGGACGGAGAGAACGGGCGCATCGTCCTCCAGACGAACGTCGAGGATACACGCGGCGGCGTTGACGATTACGGTCTGTCTAAACTGAACGTAGAGGTCATTGAGAGGAAATGGGGGCAGGGGGCGAAGGCCATCGGCGGAGAGGTAAGGCTCACCACCCTTGAAAGGGCGCTGGAGCTCAAATCCCGCGGATACATCGTCATGCCGGACCCGGAGGACTCCGAGGTGCAGGCCGCTTTCAAGAGCGGGGTCTTCAAGACCTTCGAGAGGCACAGCCGCGTCGGGTTCCCGGACGAACGTTCTTTCCTTGAGGACATCGACAAATTGAGGCAGAAAGGGGCCAAGAACGTTTTCCTGAAAACGGGTGCGTACAAGCCGGAAGTGGTGGCGTTCACGATGAGGTGCGCTTCAGAGGCGAAGATAGATCTCCTCACATTCGATGCGGCGGGCGGAGGAACGGGAATGTCCCCGGTCAGCCACATGAACGAGCTCAGCTCCCCCGGGATATGGCTGTTCAGCCAGGTGATGACCTGCGCAAAGGAACTCAAAAAACAGGGAAGATTCGTCCCGGACCTTTCATTCGCAGGCGGCTTCATAAACGAGACCCAGATGTACAAAGCATTTGCATTGTCGGATCTGGGAGAGGGGCCGATCGTCAAGTCTGTGGCGATGTGCAGAGGGCCGATAACCGCCGCGGTCAAAGGAAAGCATTTTGCGGAGCTTGCCGCTAAGAATCAGCTTCCCGCTTCATTCACCGAACAGTACGGGAGCGACCCCAACAAGTTCTTCATCGGTGCGGTGGGGCTGCAGGAGAAGTTCCCCGGCAAGAAGATAGGAAGCGACATCCCGTGGGGAGCGGTCAGCCTGTACACGTACTTCCATGAAAGGCTGGGAGAAGGTCTCAAACAGCTCATGGCGGGTACCCGCAAATTCAAGCTCCAATGCATTGAGGGCGAGGATATCGTCGCTCTGTCCGAGTACGCGAGCAAGGTCTCCGGCGTAGAGACCTTGGACGCAAGGGCAGACAGAGTGATGAAAGCGCTTCTCTGAAACTTCAAAAGGGCCTCACGGCCCGTCAGTTCTTTTTTTTAGATCACTGTCGATCCATTCAAAGCAGGCCCTTCTTTCACAGCAGACCGTCAACGGATACCGGACAACGGTAGCCTCAAAAAAGGAGAATTTATCTAACACAATCCCCTTTCAAAAGTGTACCCCCGAAAGTGTGAGGTGCCTCTTGGAAGGAGGGCATACAGTTGGTCAAGATCAATAGGGCTATAATCAGCGTTTCCGATAAGAACGGAGTATTGGATTTCTCGAAAGAACTTACTCAAATGGGTGTTGAGATAATATCTACTGGAGGCACGTACAGGCTCCTCAAGGACAATGGGATACCTGTGAAAGAGGTATCCGAAGTGACAGGATTCCCGGAGATGCTGGACGGGCGCGTGAAGACCCTTCACCCCATGCTGCACGGCGGGATCCTGGCAAGAAGGGACATCCCGGAACACATGACCGCCATCAACGAGAAGGGAATAATGCCGGTGGACATGGTCGTCGTGAACCTCTATCCGTTCAAAGAGACCGTCCTCAAAAAAGGGGCGGAGTTCGAAGATATCGTAGAGAACATCGACATCGGCGGCCCGAGCATGATAAGGGCGGCGGCGAAGAATTACAGGTCTGTGGCGGTCGTCACGGACCCCGGCCAATATCCTGTCGTAATGGAAGAACTGCGCTCCAAAGGGGAGATACCCGGCAACGTGCTTGAGAAACTCATGCTCGAGGCATTCATTGCCACCGCGGAATATGATTCTATGATCTCCTCATACATGTTCGATAAGTTCGGCGAAGGATTCCCCGCTTCGTTCCCGATACCGTCCGAGAAGGTCGAGGACCTCAGGTACGGAGAGAATCCCAATCAGAAAGCGGCCTTTTACAGAGCGCCGTTCGCCAAAGGCACCACTGTGGCCAAGTCCGAACAGATCCACGGCAAAGAGCTGTCCTACAACAACATTCTGGATCTGGACAAGGCCCTCGATATCGCAATGGATTTCGAAAAGCCTACAGCGGTCGTTATGAAACATACGAACCCCTGCGGTCTCGCTTCAGACAATGATATTTTTGACGCATTCAAGACCGCGTACAATGTGGACCCCTTGTCGGCATTCGGCTGCGTGATATGCCTCAACCGTGATTGCGACATGAGGATAGCGGAGATGATATCCCAGTACTTCGTGGAAGCAGTGATATGCCCCGACTATGGGCCGGGGGTGTTCGACCTTTTGTCAAAGAAAAAGAACATCCGCCTTCTGAGAACGAACTCCCCCATAGCGCCGTCCGAAAGGCACAGGGAGTTCAAGATGAAGAAAGTGCAGGGAGGGATCCTTGTGCAGACAGATGAGGACGTGATCATCGATCCGAAGGACCTTAAGGTCGTCACGGACCGCAGGCCCACCCCGGACGAGGTCTCGGCTCTGCTGTTCGCTTGGAAGCTTGCCAAACATGTGACGTCAAACGCGGTCGTGTTCGTCAAAGGGGAAAGGGCGATCGGTGTCGGCGCGGGGCAGATGAGCCGCGTGGACTCCGCGAAGATCGCCGCCATGAAGGCGAACGAGCCGACGGAAGGCTCGGTAATGGCCTCCGATGCGTTCTTCCCCTTCAGGGACGGAGTGGACGAGGCCGCCAAGGCCGGTGTGACCGCCATAATACAGCCGGGTGGGAGCATAAGGGATCAAGAAGTGATAGATGCGGCGAACGAGCATGGAATGGCTATGGTGTTCACGGGGTGCAGGGTATTCAGGCACTGATCAGTCTTCTATGAGGTCATCGGGGAGTATCGGCCTGCCCTGCGCCTTCTTTTTCATATGCCCGGCGGGCCCTCCTCTCTCTTCCCGTGCTTTATCTATGCATTCGGGGTCTTCGCATACGAACGCCGCAAAGACAAAGTTGGTGCTTGTCTTCCCGCAGAATTGGCACTTGTAATCGTTGAAATCAATTGCCATGCTGGCCCCTATCGCCTTATTCGGATTAAATTTTATCCTTTTGCCGAGTCCGGGAGACCATTATCCAAGGAAAGTAATGTTAAAACTTTAGATGCATAGATTATATAAGGGGAATGGTGCCTACGTATTTCTCATGTGAAGCAGGACCTGCTTCTCAGAAGGTTCGTGTTCCACTCATTGCAAAAATCCGCAATAAGGGGAGGAGCACTCACAAAATAAAAAAGGAGCAATAAAAATGCAGAAAAAAAGCAAGAGTATGATTCTGGTGCCATTGGGCGTCATGATGGCCCTTACCTCTCTCGCGGTGGTACTCCCCGCGGCATTCTCAGAAGGTGCGGCCCTCTCTGCGGCAGGCATCGCCGCTACCAATGGTGAAGTTAACATTCTTATTTTCGTTCTTATGGCCGTCATAGTGATAGTGATATCGCTTCTCTGGTGGTTATTCGCACGCAGGAAAAAGAAGAAGTGAAAGTATCGGAAGGTTGCGAACCTTTCGGACACAAATTAAACTCCAAGCCGGCATCAGAAGCCGGTCGACTTTTTTATTATTGTTTTCGATCCCGCATCTTATTCGGATCTTGGCGCAATATCCAGGGAGAAGTGGATCGCTCTTGATGAGTGGGTAAGGGAGCCCAGCGAGACGATGTCCGCGCACCCCGCATAACCTATGACATTTTCCTTGGTAATGTTGCCGGAGGCCTCGATGAGCACATCTGTATTGACGGCCTTGGCCCTTTCTCTCAATTCCTTTGTGTCGCGCGGGGACATATGGTCCGCCATGATGATGTCAGCCCCCATCTTCGCCGCAAGTATGCCGTCACCGATATTCGTGACCTCTATCTCCACCGCCATCCCCTCAGGCACGTCCTGTATGTGGTCCAAAGCATTCCCGACACCGCCGCAGGCAAGGATATGGTTATCTTTCACCAGTACCATGTCATAAAGCCCGTTTCTGTGAGGCCACCCTCCTCCGAGGGCGATCGCCTTCTTCTCAAAGGATCTGAATCCCGGGGTGGTCTTCCGCGTCCCGGCTATCTTCAGATCCGGATCCTTCTCACTTACTTTTCTTACAATGGAATCCGTCTCCGTCGCAATGCCACTCATCCTCATCAGGAAGTTCAGGGCGACCCTCTCTCCGGTAAGTATCCCCCGGAGGGGGCCTTCAAGGATCATTATTTTTTCACCCGCGCGCACTTTTTCTCCGTCTGCGGCCAATTGCTCCGAGGATACGCCCAGCAATCCAAAGATCTCCGCCGCCTCCGCCGACCCGGCGACGACCGCGTCCTCCTCGCATATGACGCACGCTTTCCCACGGACATCAGGGACGAAGATATCGGTGGTTATGTCCCCCGGTCCTATGTCCTCATCAAGGAACGGCCGGAGGTCCATCTTACACATCCAACTCGAATTCCTTCCCCAATTCGGGGAGGATGACGTTGTAATCCTGAAGGTCTTCAAGGAAGAGTTCTCTTGTTTCCGAGTGCATGATGACGATGTTCTCGGGATCGCACTTCTTGGCGAACTCAACGAGCTCATCGTGACCGGCATGGGCCGAGAAATCATATTTTTGGACCTCGCACTCCACCTTTACCATCACTCCGTCCAGGACCATGCTGCCTGTTTCCGTCAGAAGCCTTCCGTTGGTGTCCTCAGCCTGGTAGCCGACAAGCAGGATGGCGTTCTTGGGGTTGTCCCTGAATAACCTGAGGTATTCCAGGACGGGGCCTCCGTCAAGCATACCTCCGGTCGTGACGATTATCTGACCTTTTGCAGCATGCTTCCTTGCGCCGGAGTTCCGCACTTCCCTGAATGTCCTTCTCGCTGCGCGCATGGTACGGGGGTCCCTCAGGTACTCGGGATAGTTCAGGAAGAGGTTCGTGACGGATCTCCCCATGCCGTCTACCCACATTTCGTATCCGAGATCCTTCAGGATGATCATGATCTCCTGCGTCCTGCCTACCGCGAAGCACGGCACGATGACGGTCCCTCCGCGATCGATCACTTCGTCGATCTTTGAGATGAACGCCTCTATCGTCTCGCTCCTTGAGGGGTGGTTCCTGCCGCCGTATGTCCCCTCTATTATCAGGTTCTTGCATTTTACGGGCCTCGCTCCCAGGACCAATTTCTGGTTATCGGTGTGCAGGTCCCCGGTGTAAAGCGTGCTGTGATCGTATTTGAACTCGAACATGGCCGCCCCGGGGATGTGGCCCGCGGAATGGAGGGTGACGTCCGTGCCTCCCAACTCTATGGTGTCTTTGAATGTGAATGGAACTATGAGGTCCATCGTTTTTTCTATGTCATCCGTCGTATAGGGTTTATCGTATCCTTCCGAATCGGCGATCTTCAGGCTGTCATAGAGCATGATCTCGGTTATCTCCGCCGAGAGCGGGGTGGTGAACACTTCGCAGTTGTCCCTTCCGCATATGGCGGGAACCATGCCGCAGTGGTCCAAATGGCAGTGTGTCAGGAACAGGTGGTCGATCCTGGGCGGCACAATTGGGTATTCGGGAGGTTTGGTGGGACTCATTCCGTATTCGACAAGCATGGTCTTGTCATCGCCCTCGATGGTCATGCCCATGCGGCCGACCGTGTCCGCACCTCCGAGGAATCTAAATCTCATTATCATTGTTGGTTGCTCTCCTTGTTTTTTGGATGCCTTCATCGAAGGACTTGTGTGAAAAGAGGCTGCTACCGCAGCACTCTTTGACTGTGAGTAGTGAATGTCATCGTTTCGATGACTTTTTTTGCATTGCTAAGGTAGTTGCTATGCCTATATTTAGTTTCCTAAATGTGGGTATGTTAAAAAGAAAAAACGTTCTTCCTGATGCGAAACTACTAAAATGAGTATGCTGGTTCTGTAGACATGGCAACAGCTTTGAAGGATGAGAAAATCATAGGTGGGATGGGCATAGCTGCCGTCATAGTGTTCATTGTAGCATTGTTCATCGCGATATTTTTGAAAGACGGGTTCGCTCTGGGAAATGATCCCCTGAGCAGCCTGTTCGGGGAAGACGCTTTCGTCTTCGGATGCATGGTGGCAGGCGCTTTCGGAGCGCTATTCGGCCTGCTGATAACATACAAAAAGCCGGATTCGAAGGTTTTCATAGGCGTTATACGCGGCGTCCTCATGATCCTGTCGGGCGTAGCGCTCGTGGGAATAGGATTGACGAACGGGGAATCCTGGGTCGTCTATTTGTTCATAGTGCTGATAATCCTGTCGGCCGCCTCCGATATGTTCTATAATTGGGTCGTGGACCAGAAGATACTCATGGTGATCTCACTTATACTGACACTCTTCATAGCGGTCACAGGCATATTGAGTCAGACCAGCGACAACAACATCCTCGGATTTGCGTTTGCGATATTCGTAATGCTCTGGGTGGTGCTGATAGCGGCGATGCGGTTCGCCCCGGTCGAACAGGCGGCGCCGGAAACCAAGAAAAAAGATAAAAAGGCCAAAGAGGCCGAGGCGAAGAGAAAGAACGCACCGGCCCCGAGACCGTATCCGGCCAAAAAGGAGGAGCCGCCCAAAGAGAAGAAGCCGGCCACTCAGAAGCCGGTCTACCAAGAGAAACCGGTTCCTGCAGAGCCTAAAAAAGAAGAGCCCAAGCCGGCAGAGGTCAAAAAGGAAGAACCTAAGCCGGAGCCAAAACCGGTGGAGCCCGCGGTCAAGGAAGAGCAGCCCAAACCAAGAGAGGAACTGCCCAAACCAAAGGAAGAGCAGCCCAAACCAAAGGAAGAGTTGCCCAAGCTCAAAGTGATGAGTTCCAGGGATGCGGCGGCGGCAAGGGATGCCCGAAAGAAAGAGGAACCCGAGCCCATACCGGAGCCTGAACCTGAACCAGAACCTGAACCTGAACCCGAGCCCGTACAGGAACCTGTGCCGGAACCCCAGACCGAGGTCATTCCGGAGGCTGTTCCCGAGGAAGAGGCCGAGGAGGCCGAGAGTGAAGAGTGGGCCGGAGATGAATACGACGAATCCTTCGAGATCGCCGAGGACACACCGGACGCACTGCTGAGAAGGGCCACCTGGAACAAGGGCCTCAGATGCAGAAGGGACTATGGCGAATACCAGGTCCCGATCGCATTCGTCAAGGCCAAGGTCGCGGTCTTTGTAGATACCGAAACGGGGGACACCTCCTCCGAAGGGGATCTCAGGGCAGAAGGATGGACCGTGCTCCGCTATCGGGAGGCGGACATCACCGACGGAAAGGAACAGGCTGAGGAGATCAACAGGGCCGTGAAAGAGAACCTAAAGGCGGAGCGCGCTGCAAAAAAGAAGAAAGGTTCCAAAAAGTAAACGGTCAAACCTCTTAAAACTCCCTTTAACCCCCTCTTTTTTTACACATATTTTTAAATGCCGATGCTGTTGACAGAATGGGATGCAATATGGATGGGAATACCCTTCGCCAATCATTGGTAAAGGTCTTTGACATAGACAACGACGTCTACAGCGCCAGAATGGCCACCGTATTCTGCCTGGGGCTTTCCGCCCTTCTTTGGTGGATACCGGTGTTCGGCCCGGCGGTCGCCGGCTATGTCTGCGGCAGAAAGACGGGGTCGATGGCAAAAGGCATAGTTTGTTCCATGGTCTCCGGTGCGATCCTGCTTCTTTTGGTAATGGGGCTTTCCGCACTCGTTCTCGGCCACGGAGGCTATCCCGGGGTTCCGGCAAACGAGGCCGCGGCCTCTCTGAATGGGATCGTGGGCGCCACGGCCGCTTATCTGCAGACGTTCTTCGTAGAGGGGACCGCCGATTTGAACTTAATGAGCTTGGGAGTGGTCACGGTATTCGGCGGGGTAGGAGGAATGCTGTCAAGACAGGTGCGCAAAGAAACGGCGCATCTGATCGCCATGGGAGCTACGGAAGGCACTTCCAGACCGACCGCTAGATCTGTCCGGCTGTACGGTGCGAACAAGGAGATGGGATTCCATTCTTTCGAGGACTGCATCGCGGCGCAAAGGATGGCGACGAACGAGAATAAGGATTCGGGCGCCGCACCTAAGGAAGCCAGAGAAGAAAGGGCAAAGGATAAGCCCGTCGCGACCACAGTCCAAACGGTCACCACCACTGTGTCAGGCAACACCGCACCGACGCAGAGCAAAGGGTCCTGGGGCCCGTTCTCAGACATCTTGGACAGAGCTGACCGAAAAAAGGATGACAAGTGAATAACGGACACGCGCGCTAAAAATTTTAATATAGCTAGCTGTTGTCCTGTTAAGAGGTAAAGACTTGTTCTGTTCCACATGCGGTTCGATGATGTTCCCGAAAGACGGGGTATACACCTGCAATTCCTGCGGCCAAACTAAAGAGATAGGGGCCAAAGCGCAGGTATTCGTGACCGATTCTGAGGACAGGGAGACAACGGTGATCACCGAGAACATCGCGACCCTCCCCAAGACACGGACAACATGTCCAGAATGCAACAACTCCGAAGCGTACTTTGTGATAAGGCAGACGCGTGCAGCCGATGAGCCTGAAACAAGGATATACCGCTGCTGCAAATGCAACCACTCGTGGAGAGAATACTGAACCTCAGGATGGATGTTGGTGGGTAAATGTTCAAAGCAGAGATAAAATCGGAAACCCTCAAGGGACTGGTCAACATCATCTCGACCCTCATAGACGAGGTAAAGTTTACGATCACGCCCGAAGGAATGACACTGAGGGCGGTCGATCCTGCACACGTCGCCATGATCGAACTTAAAATAGGCGCGAAGGCCTTTGAATCATACTCAGCCAGCGCAACAGAGATAGGTTTGGATCTGGACAAGGTCAAGACGGTCCTTAAGCTGGCAGGGCAGGGCGACATCGTCGCCATGGAAGAGGACGAAAGCAAAGGAAGGTTCATCTTCAGGATAGGCAACATCACAAGGTCGATGAATCTGGTGGACACATCGAGCATGAATGACCCGAAGGTCCCGCAGCTGGCGCTTTCTGCGAACGCAGTGATGTCTGTGGACCAGCTCCTGAAAGGGATACGCGCGGCGGAATCCATATCGGATCATATTTCGCTCAAAGCGAGCCCGGAAGCGTTCGAATTGTCGTGCGAAGGCGACACCGACGATTCGAACCTGAAGCTCAAGGGCCCGGACCTCGAGAGCCTGGAAGTGCCGTCAGAGGTACAAAGCCTGTTCCCATTGGACTACTTCTCCAATCTTATAAAGGCGATACCGGCGGGAACGACGATAAGGGTCGAGCTGGACAGCGATTATCCGGTCAAACTGGTATTCGGTCTGGCCAACGGAGAGGCCGGTGTGGTATATTTCCTGGCACCGAGGATAGAGAACGATTAAGTCCGCTAGAGGCTGTCATGGAAGACTATACGCTGGATGAACTGGAGAGGAAGGCAAACCTTCTCAGACTGGATGTCATAGAGGCCACTTCGGCGGCAGGCTCGGGACATCCGGGAGGCTCTCTGTCATCGGCGGACCTTATGGCCGCACTGTATTTCAGGGCGATGAAACACGACCCTTCCGACCCGGCATGGGAGGAAAGGGACAGATTCATACTTTCGAAGGGGCACGTCGCGCCGATACTATATGCCGCTTTAGCGGAAACAGGATACTTCCCCAAAGAGGAATTGATGACCCTTAGGAAGATCGGCTCCAACCTGCAGGGGCATCCCGTCAAAGGAAAGGTGCCCGGGGTGGAGATGTCAACAGGCTCCTTGGGCCAAGGCCTGAGCATGGCATGCGGAATGGCATTGGCGGGAAAGCTTGATAAAAAAGATCACAGGATATTCTGTCTCCTCGGTGACGGGGAACTTCAGAGCGGACAGAACTGGGAGGCGGCGATGCTCGCCCACCACTACCGCCTGAACAATCTGATAGCGTTCGTTGACCGCAACCGCCTGCAGATAACCGGCAATACCGAATGCACAATGTCCCTGGACCCTCTTCCGGACAAGTGGAGGGCGTTCGGGTGGAATGTCATCATCATCGACGGCCACTCCATGATCCAGATATTGGAGGCTTGCGAGAAGGCCCGTGCATCGGAAACGAATCCGACGGTGGTGATCATGAACACCATAAAAGGTAAAGGCGTCTCTTTCATGGAGAACAATTACGAATTCCACGGAAAGGCCTGCAAAATGAATGAAAAAGAGCACGCGCTCGCAGAACTGGAGCAAACGATATGTCCGAAATGAGGCTCTCTCAGAGGAACTACTACGGAAAAGCGCTCGCGGAACTTGCGGCCAGAGATCCGAACGTAGTGGTGATCGATGCCGATCTGGCAGATTCCACGAAGACGTCTGAGTTCAGGAAGGTAGCTCCGGAGAGGTTCATAGAAGTGGGGATAGCGGAACAGAACATGATCGGCGTCGCATCCGGTCTGGCCGCTTCCGGGAAAACGGTCTTCGCGTCAACATTCGCGGTGTTCGCAAGCGGGAGATGCTGGGAACAGATAAGGCAGGCCGTCGCATACCCGAAAATGAACGTTAAGATCGTGGCGACCCACTGCGGGATAAGCGTCGGAGAGGACGGCGCATCCCATCAGGCGCTTGAGGACATAGCGATAATGAGGGCATTGCCCAATATGACGGTCATTTCCCCCGCGGACGCATATGAGGCGTACGCGGCGACGATCGCCATAGCGGAGTTCGACGGTCCGGTCTACATGAGGATGGGCCGTTCCGAGTCCCCCGTGGTGACCAGAGAATATACGGATTTCATAATCGGAAAAGCATCGGTCCTCAGAGAAGGGGAAGATGTAACGCTCATAGGTGCGGGCCAGATGGTCTCGTTCTGTTTGGAGGCGGCGGATGCCCTTCTCGAAGAAGGCATCGTTGCGGAGGTCATCAATATGCCGACGATAAAGCCCTTGGACAAGGGAACGCTGAGGATGTCCCTGATGAAAACGGGATGCTCGGTAACGGCGGAGGAGCACAGCATCATAGGCGGACTGGGCTCGGCGGTCGCCGACTTCCTTTCACGGGAGATGCCGATACCTCTTGAGATGATAGGCACGAAGGACACGTTCGGAGAATCGGGGGCCCCGGACCAGCTTTTCGTCAAATACGGGCTCACTTCGGAAGATATTGCGGAAGCCGCAAGAAGGGCCGTCGGAAGAAAAAAGGAGTTGAGAGAATGAAGATATTCGTTGACACGGCAAACCTTGACATGATAAGAGAGATAAACAGCTGGGGGATCCTCGACGGAGTGACCACGAACCCGAGCCTTATAGCCAAGGAGGGCACGGACACGCCGACAAGGGTCAGGGAAATAGCGGAGATAGTCGACGTTCCGATATCTGCGGAAGCGATGTCCCTCGACGCGCCCGGCATGATAAAAGAAGGCCGTGAGCTCGCCTCCATTCATGAGAACATCAATGTCAAACTTCCCATGTGCATCGAATCGCTGAAAGCGACGAAAGTGCTGTCTGGCGAAGGCATCGATGTTAACGTCACTTTGATATTCTCGCCGCAGCAGGCGCTTCTGGCGGCAAAGGCCGGCGCCAGGTACGTATCCCCGTTCGTGGGACGGCTGGACGATATCGGACTTTACGGGACAGAGATCTTGGGGCAGGTCGTCAGCGTGTTCTTCAATTACGGGTTCGACACGGAAGTGATAGCGGCAAGCATCAGGAACCCGGTCCATGTTCTGGACGCGGCATCAATGGGATGCGATATCGCCACCATACCGTACAACGTGCTGCAGCAGATGGTATCCCACCCCAAGACGGATGAGGGGATACAGAATTTCATCAAGGACTATGCAAAGTCCAAAAAATGATGTGGCACCATGCATGATGTGGCGGTGGTGGGCGGAGGACCCGCCGGGACCATCACAGCCGGGCTTTTGGCAAAGGACCATGATGTTGTTTTAATAGAGGAGCACGCCTCGTCAGGCCTGCCCATGCAGTGTGCCGGGCTGGTGACCCAGGAAGTGGTCGATATGTGCGGCGTAGAACCGGACATTCTGAGCAGGATCAGGGGCGCAGATGTGGTGTTCCCCCGCGGCGGAAGGTTCGAAGTAAGGGGCGAAGGCGTCAAGGTACTGCTCATTGACAGGGCAGACCTGGACAGGAAGCTCGCGGACAACGCAGCAGATAAGGGGGCAGAGATAAGGTACGGGACAAAATATTCCGGCCACAGGATCTCTGACAAAGGAGTGTCGATATCCGCCGGCGGCGGAGAGACCGCCTCCAGGCTGATCGTCGGAGCAGACGGGCAGAACTCAAAAGTAGCGGCCGCAATGGGAGGCAATCTCCCAAAGGAATACGTCTACGGCATCCAGGCCGACGTAAGGCGCAGGCCGGAACACGATGACGTGATGACCCTGAGGGTCGGGTCGGAGTATGCACCCGGATTCTTCAGCTGGGAGGTCCCATTCGGTGACATGATGCGAGTGGGTCTCTGCATGAACGCCGGGACCGGAGGCAGCCCGAACGATCATTTGAAAAGACTGCTCAAGACAATGGGCGTCGAAAAAGAGGATGTGGTCACGAAATACTCCGGGAAGATACCTCTCGGAGGAAGGCCCAAGACATACGGGGAAAGGACCCTCCTGATAGGGGATGCGGCGGGACAGGTCAAGCCCGTCTCGGGCGGCGGCCTGTACCCGATATGCAAAGCGGCGCCGATCCTGGAAAGAACGGCTGCGGAAAGTCTCCGTGAGAACAAGACGACAGCAAAATACCTTTCCAGATACGAAAAGGGATGGAAAAAAGAGATCGGAAAGGAACTCTCAAGAGGATACAAAATAAGAAAGATATTCACAAGCCTGTCCGACGAGGACCTGGAGAAAGTATTCAGAGCAATAGACAAAGAGGACACGCGGGCGGTGCTGAGCGGTATAGACCTGGATAGTCCCAGCAGCGTCGCGCTCCCCATGCTGAGGAACCCGGGGGTATGCATGAGTTTCCTTCCAATGATAATTCGGGCGATGATATGAGAGTAACGAAACAGGCCCGCATAAGGTCGTCGGAAGCGGCGGACACGATCCCATACCTAATGGAACTGGAATTAGTGGACAGATCGGCAAAGATAAGCAAGGACGGAGACTTCAGACTGGTGCCCATCACCTCGGGCAAAGAGGACGAACTGATCAGAATGGGGTATGAGCTGGTTGAAGGGCCGGCCTATACAATGGAGAGAAGGAGGCCCCAGGAACGCATCATGGAGGAACTTTCGGATCTGCCGGAGGAAGCAGTATCCGCACTCCCCATGAAATGGGAGTACGCGGGGGACGTGGTGATCCTTAAGATTGACGGCAGGTGCCTTCCATACAAAGAAAGGATCGGAGAGACGTATGCCCGAATACTCGGCGCAAAGACCGTGTGTGCGGATATGAACGGCATCGCCGGTGAATTGAGAAGACCCAGCACGGAGACGATCTACGGCGGGGAAACGGAAGCAGTTCGTCTGGAGAACGGAATCCTCTACGAATTTGACGTAAGCAGGATAATGTTCGCTTCCGGCAATATTGATGAGAGGCAGCGCATGAAAGAACTTGACTGCAAGGGGGAAACGGTGGTCGATATGTTCGCGGGGATAGGATACTTCACTCTGCCGATAGCCAAGTTCGCCGGAGCAAGGAAAGTATTCGCCTGCGAGAAGAACCCGGACTCTTACAGATATCTTCTAAAGAACATTGAACGCAACGGCGTCTCCGATAAAGTGGTGCCGATCCTGGGGGACAACAGGAACCTTCCGGGAAAAAGGTTCGCTGACAGAGTGGTGATGGGGTACGTTCAAAAAACTTCAGAATTCCTTCCCAAAGCAATGGAGATCGTGAAACGCGGAGGGATTATCCACTATCACGACACGTTCTATGTGAACGACCACAAAGAGAGGATCGAGTCCGTATTTTCCGAAGCGGGAAGGGATTGCGAGATCGAAAGGATAAGAGAAGTGAAGTCCTTCGCACCCTCGGTCTCCCATTATGTGGCGGATGTCAGGGTCCTTTAAACCGATTCTCCCGAACCGCTTGCGGTCAGCAGGGTATTCATCGCCTCACGGTATCTCTCGCCTTTGGCTTCTATCACTGCTTTTGTGAAGGGTATGAGGTAATCGGTGAAATCTTTCTCTTCCTTTGAGAGATGGAGCGGAAGTTCTGCGCCTGGATCCGCCGCAAGAACGAAAGCCATGGAAAGAGACCTCTGCTTTGGGTCCTTCAGCGTTTCCGAGGCCAGCGTTTTGAGGACCAGAGCGGCCCCGCCCACCTTCGCCGCTTTCGCCAAGGTATCTGAAAGCTTTGTCGCCGGTTTCGGCTTTTTGAATTCGGGGAGACTTGCGACCACATCCGCGGATACGAATGAACGTAGGGCCTCGCTGAGCACCTGCGACGGGGCGTACTTCGGCTTTTCGGAGAATCTGTCCGCAACATCCTTTGAGGTATGGAAGGTGATAAGCTCTCTCCAGTGGTCGTCCCACAGGTACACCAGGACCTCCGAGGTCTTGCCGTTCTTTATGACAATGGATTCCGGCACGGAGCCGAGGAATGACCTCAGGGTTGCCTTCTCTTCTTCCGGTCCGGAAATGGCGGATATGAATGATTCGAGATTGGAACCGTAGTTCTCGTTCCCGATGACGTAAGTGGAGACCTCTCCTTTCTTGAGGCTTCCGAGCTTCTCCCTCTTTATTGTCTGTAGCAGGGTCCTGTCGTTTATCTCTCCACGCAGATATTTCTTCAGAAGGTCGCCCTCGACCTTTTCCATATCGCTCTCTTTGGCGGAATGGTAGGGGTGTATGACGTTCACCTCTATGTCGTCCAGGGGATCGATCGCGCAGATCTTCGATATCAGGTATTGGATGGTGGAGACCTCCTTGGCGCAGTTCTCGCATATCCTGATGCGCTCGTCAAGGGATTTGATCCTCATATCGAGTATCAGCGTGTCGCTGTGGCCGCAGTCCAGACCGTCATCCTTGAACTCATACGGAGAGTCCCAAAAGGCCTCGTAAAGATAATCTTCCGGCATTTTCGGGAAGTTGGCGCAGACAAGCCCGTCGCGGAACGAATAAAGATGCAGTTTGTTCTTCTTTATGAACGCGTTATAGTAAAGGAGTCTTATCTTAGGATCATCGTAATATTGGCAGCCGATGAGCTTGTCGTTCCCCACAGAGCCTCTGACGGCATACGGAACCTTCTCGCCCGCGATCATGGCGGTCGCCAGCAAAGGTATCTTCCCCGCGGCGCTGAGGGAGATCGTCCCCGCATAGGCCTTGGCCATGTCATCGGATCCCCTGGATGCCAGTTTGAGGAGCGATTCGGGGTCGCCCTTGTATCTGGAAATGCCGTCGATATTCTTGAAGGTCTTATCAAAAAGACACTTTCTGCAGTTCCCTGCGCACATCGGCCTCAGCAGAGCCGGATCGTTAGCCAGATTCCGGGAGCGTTCGAGGATCTCTTCCTCAAGCCTCTTGGGCGCCTGTTTGACACCCCTCATTCTGAGACGTTTCTTTGCTGCCATGATTCAACCTAATGTAGACCAATCTTAAATAACTGATGAGAAGCACCTTTTCCGGTCTGATAAGTACCAGCAAGCCGATGAACATACTTATTAAATCCAACAAAAACACTCCAGGATACGTGTTCGATACAGTAATGGGAACGGCGTCCGACATCAAAGAAATGAAAATAAGGGGTGCGGGAAGGATAGCCCGCGCAGGAGCGTCCGCGATGGGAGGATTCGCCGAAAATTATCCCGGCGGATCTTTGCAGGAATTCGTAAAGGATATCGAAACGGCAAAGAAGATGCTGCTGGAATCCAGGCCCACAGCGGTCTCTCTGTGGAACGGGGTCCAGGCGTGCGTGAGAGAAATGAAGGACGCGCGAACGCTTGAGGAGGCCAAAGGATCGGTCATCCGCAATGCGGAACTGTTCGTAGAGATGTCGTCCAACGCGGTGGAGACAATTGCCAAGATCGGGGCCAACAGGGTCCAGAAAGGCGATACGATACTCACTCACTGCAACAGCAGCGCGGCCCTCGGCGTTATCAAAGAGGCGCATGCCCAAGGCAAGGACATAAAAGTTTACGCAACGGAATCCCGCCCGTGGAGGCAGGGTCTGCTTACGGTGAAAGAACTGTCGGAAGCGGGCGTCGATGTGACGCTCATCATCGACAGCGCCGTGCGCTCTGTGATGAAGAGAACGGACAAGGTGTTCGTGGGCGCAGACACCGTGACATCCAACGGAGCGGTGATAAACAAGATAGGAACATCGCAGCTGGCACTAGCCGCGGATGAGGCAAGGGTGCAGTTCAGTGTGTGTACCGAGACATACAAATTCTCTCCCATGACATTGTTCGGTGAGATGGTCGAAATAGAGGAAAGGGACTGCGAGGAAGTGGTGGATGCGGAGGCGCTTCCAAAGGACGTCAAGGTGTACAACCCGGTATTCGACACGACCCCCCCGAAGTACATCGATGCGATAATAACGGAGATGGGGATACTCTCGCCGGGCTCTGTTTATGACGTCATGGTGAGACAGCTCGGGGGCGACATTTTCAGGATGAGGGAGATTCAATGAGATCATATTCGTATATGCATATTGGAGAGGAGATAGACCTGGACGCGCATGTGATATGCAAATACCGCGTCACAACAGACCTTCCGATCGAGAAGGCGGCGGAGGCCCTTGCCGCGGAGCAATCCACGGGCACATGGACCGGGATATCAACGCTTGACGATGATGTGTTCAGGAACTACGGCGCGAAGATCATCGAGATAAAAGGCGACATAGTGGTCCTGGCGTTCCCCGAGGAGGATTTCAGTATAGAGAACGGAGGTATCCCGCAGATACTGAGCGTGATCGCGGGCAACCTGTTCGGTCTCGAGGCGCTGCACGGAGTGAGGCTGGAGGACGTAGAGTTCTCTGCGGGAATAAGGAAGAAGTACGGCGGCCCCAAATTCGGGGCGGACGGTCTGAGGAAGATACTGGACCGTCCGGAGAAACCGCTGGTGGGGACCATCGTCAAACCCAAGATAGGCCTCTCCCCGAAGGACACGGCAAAGTACGTCTACGAAGCAGGAAGCGGGGGGCTGACCAACAGCAAGGATGATGAGACCCTGGTGGATCAGAGTTTCTGTCCCATTGAAGATAGGACAAAAGCTGTGGCGGAATCACTGGACCGGCTGAAAGAAGAAGGCCACAGGATGGTCCACGCGGTGAACGTAAGCACCAACGGCGATAGGATAATCCAGCTGGCGGAGGATGCACAGTCATGGGGCGCCAAGCAGATAATGGTCGATGTGATCACCTGCGGGTTCGCTGCGGTCCAGGCCTTGGCCGAGGACCCCGCCATAAAAGTGCCGATCCATGTGCACCGCACGATGCACGGAGCCTTTACGAAAGATCCGCTGCACGGCATATCCATGCTTCCCATCACGAAGATAGTGAGGATGTGCGGGGGGGACGCCCTGCATATAGGGACTCTCGGAACAGGCAAGATGACCGGCGGCGAGGGCGGCGACCACTATAATCTGGAAGCCTGCCTTAAGGAGGACGGAGGATACAGAACGGTGATGCCCGTCTGCTCAGGGGGAGTATATCCCGGAGTGATAGGCAGGTTGATACAGGCATCCGGGTTCAATGTGCAGATACAGGCCGGAGGAGGGGTGGCCGGACACCCCGGCGGAGTAAGGAAGGGTGCAATGGGCATGTGCCAAGCGGTAGATGCGGCGTTTGCTGGAATAGATGCGGCCGCATACGCCAAGGACCACCCGGAATTGAAAGAAGCGCTGGACAAATGGGGCATAAAATGAACATCAAAGTAAAATTCCTGGATATAAGCACTGAGCCATCCGTACTGATGAACGGAGAGGACGCATTGAAGATAGGCGGAAGGGACAACGACAGAGTAAGGATAGACGGCAAGAGGTCGGCAATAGCGCTCCTCAACGTCTCGGACTTTGTGAGCCCCGGAGAAGCGGTACTCTCCAGCGACCTGAAGGCAAAGGTTGGAGCATCCGACGGAGATGAGCTGAGCATCGTATATGCCAGCAGTCCGGAGTCCGTCAGGTTCATCAGGAGGAAGATGGACAAGGAAAAGCTGTCGAAAGAAGAGATATACGCTATAGTTTCAGACATACTTGAGAACAGATTATCGAAGATAGAGATCTCGGCATGGCTTACGGCGCTGCACATAAACGGAATGGACATCGAAGAGATAGCGGACTTCACGGAAGCGATGGTAAGCACCGGGGACAGAGTGGAGTTCGACCGTTCGCCGGTCTATGACTTCCACAGCATGGGAGGCGTCCCGGGAAACAAGATAACGCCGATTGTGGTATCCATAGCCGCGGCGGCGGGGCTAATGCTTCCCAAGACATCATCAAGGGCGATCAGCAGCGCCTGCGGAACATCAGATTTCGTGGAAACGTTCTGCGATGTCGAGATGGATGCGGCAACCCTTAAGAGGATATCCGAAGAGACGGGCGGAGTGCTGGCATGGGGTGGGGCGATGAACCTGGCACCGGTAGACGACATGGTGATAAAAGTGGAACATCCGCTGGGAATAAACCCCCGCGCGCAGATGCTCGCATCCATACTCAGCAAAAAATTGGCCATCGGTGCGACGCATCTTGTCGTTGACATTCCCACGGGAGCAGGCACGAAGGTCCCGACCATAGAGGTGGCAAAAGCATATGCCAGGGACTTCATGGATCTTGGAGAGAAGCTGAACATACATGTGGAGTGCGCCATAACTTACGCAGACCAGCCCGTGGGGAACGCGATAGGCCCGAAACTCGAGGCAAGGGAGGCCATACGCATTCTCGAGGGAGAAAGGCACCCCTCAAGCGTGGTCGAAAAGGCGTGCGACATTGCCGGAATGATACTGGAGATGGGAGGCATCGCCAACGGATCGGATAAAGCAAGGGAGATCCTGGACTCGGGGGCGGCCATGAAGAAGTTCAGGGAGATAGTCGCAGCGCAGAAAGGCAATTATGACATCAGTTCAAACGACCTTGTTCCGGGGGAGTTCACTGCGGAAGTGGCATCTTTGAAATCGGGGTACGTGCACACAATATCCAACAAAGAACTGGTCGCGATAGCGGTCGCGGCCGGATCCCCGGCCGACAAAGGCGCAGGGATCCTTCTGTACAAGAAGAAAGGCCAGAGGGTAGAGAAAGGAGAGGTGCTGTTCCGGATATACGGCGATAACAAGGCCAAAGTGGACAGGGCCAGGGAACTGGCCGCAAAGTACAAACCCTTCGACATAGAGGGAATGCTGCTGAAAAAGATAACCGCAACCAGGACAAGGTAAGATGCGGGCGCTGTGCTTCACGGTCGATCTGGACAGGGACGTGAACATTCAGGTCCCCGGCGGCACCGCCGCCGGGTCCATCGACAGGGGGAACGGCACCGGGCCGAGATTCTCCTCAACAGAGAAAGGGCTGTCCGTACTTGCGGATCTGCTTGACGAACTGTCGATGAAAGCGACATTCTTCGCGGAGGCCGCCACCCTGGGGAGCATTGACGCCGGACCGCTCTCCAAACATGAGGTAGGCATCCACGGGGCGGAACATGAGGACATCTCCGCGATAACGGGGGCGGATGGAAAGAGGGCGGTCCTGGAAGAATCCGTCTGCGCAGTGAAGGACGCCGTAGGAAAAGCTCCGCGGAGTTTCCGGGCGCCGTATATGAGGGCGGATGACGAGACGATAGGTCTTCTCCCCGAGTTCGGCATTTGTACGGATTCATCCCGCTATATCAGGATGGGGCCGTCCCTCATGCCGGCGAGGATGAGCGGCGGCGTGTGGGAGATGGCCGTGCCGGAAGGCACGGACGCCGACGGAAAGAAGATCGCCGCTTACCTCTGGCCGATGCACGAATCAAAGAGGAGGCCGGAGGACTATCTGAGGATGGCCTCTGAGATGGAGGGAGGCGCATTTGTCCTGGCAACACATACCTGGCACATGGTGGAGTCAAGGGAAAGGGGAATGATGTCCGCGGGAGAGATCGAGAACAACACCGCCAATGTAAGGAAGGTGCTGGAAGGTATGACCGACATGGGAATGAGGCCGATGACATTGACCGAAGTCAGAAAGCGGATGGAAAGCGGTCAGTAATATAATATAATAGATTTATCTTTCAAAGGATGGTGACGTTTTGTCCGAACTGATACTTGGTAAGACCGTATCCGAAAGTATATACGCGGAGCTTAAAGAGAGGATAGAGGCCCTTAAATCGAAAGGCACCACACCCGGTCTGGCGGTAGTACTCGTAGGGAACGACCCCGCTTCCGAGGTCTATGTCAGGATGAAAGGTAAGAAATGCGAGGAGCTCGGCATGCATTCGGTCACGATAACGCTTCCAGAGGACACAGCCGAGAAAGACCTTTTGAAAAAGGTCAGCGAATTGAACAATGACAAGAACATCCATGGCTTCCTGGTACAGCTGCCGCTGCCTTCCGGTATCGATGAGAAGACGGTGATCAACGCGATAGATCCGAAGAAGGACGTGGACTGCTTCCATCCGGTGAACGTGGGGAAGATGCTCATCGGAGAGCCGGAATTCCTCCCCGCCACGCCGGCAGGCGTACAGCAAATGCTGATAAGGTCGGGGATAGAGACGAAGGGGAAGCACATTGTCGTAGTAGGCAGGAGCAACATCGTGGGCAAACCGATGGCCGCGATGATGATGCAGAAAGGGGACGGGGCGGATTCGACGGTCACAGTCGTACATTCAAGGACAAAGGACCTCCCCTCAATAACAAGGTTAGCGGACATATTGATAGTGGCAATGGGCAAGCCCAACTTCGTAACGGCAGAGATGGTCAAGGACGGGGCGGTAGTGATAGATGTCGGCACGAACAGAGTGGACGACCCCTCCTCTGCGAAAGGGTCGAAACTTGTGGGCGATGTGGATTTCGAGGGCGTTAAAGACAAGGTCTCCGCGATATCCCCCGTGCCCGGCGGCGTCGGCCCCATGACAATATGCATGCTCATGGCCAACACGGTGTCTGCAGCCGAGAAGGCTGTTTCAAGGTGATCAGATGATAAGGGAATGCGAGGAACATGGCTATTTCCGTGACGAGTACTGTCCGATATGCGGAGAGGACGGAAAGTTTCTGATGAGTGATTACGAGGTAGAGAAACTGGGCAGGGCGATGGCAGGCATACTAAGGCACGGTAAATTTGACCTTGACATGGATGATCAGGGTTTCGTTGACATGAGGGATATCGTTGCTGTGATGAAGGCTAAGAATCCCAGGATGAAATGGCTGAGGACGCATCACGTCGAGGCGATGGCAGAAACGGACCCCAAAGGAAGATACCAGATATCCGGGGGCGACGTAAGGGCGACGTACGGCCATACGATAGAACTGAGCCTCAGGCTCCCGGTCGACGACATACCGGAGGTCCTCTTTTATCCAACAACGGAAGAAGAATGCCCGATACTTCTGGAGGACGGGCTTTTCCCCTCTGACAGAGCGATGGTGCACCTCTCGCTCTCTTACAGGGATGCGGTGAGGGCGGGATCTGTCAGGGTGGAAGAGCCGGTGATCCTCGCTATCGACACGACAGGATGCATTGACGCAGGGATAGAGATAGGGAAGGCCGCGAAGACGGTGTTCCTCTGCGACCAGGTCCCCTCAGAGTTCCTGTACGTAGCCGAGACGGACGATGATGAAGAGGACGAAGACTATTCGGACGAGGAAGAGGAATAAGAATGGTACAGATCCTCAGGCCGGATGAGGTCAAACAAAAATACGGGCAATTGTTCTGCAAAGGATTCCTCACCATGGTGGATGAGGAAAGAGGCATAGCGCAGATAGTCGAGAAATGCATATCAAAAGGTCCCGGAGAATGGGATGTTGTGAACCGTAAAAGGTCCGGAGGCGTCATAAAGGACATCAGGATGGACGGCCAGACCCTGATAATGGATGCCGTGGTCGGAGAGAAGGAGCTCAGTTTCGGTCCGGTATCGGAGCATGTGGGCGGCCAAGGCCTGGCGTCTCTGAAGATAGAGGGCGACAGGGTCAGGACCACGTGGTACGGTATAGCGGGGGCAACCATAGGGATAGGCGCCTGCATCCCTCAATGCCCCGATGTGATACAGACCGAATATCCGGACGATTTCAAGATAGGCGGTGCCCACAAGGCCCATGTGGACATAATCACACCCAAGACGGTCAGGGTGATAGTGGGCGTGGACGATACGGATACGAAGGAGAAAGGCGCGTCATGGGTAGCCACACTGAAGATGGGAAGCACCTGCCCCATCGGCAGTTTCATCGAACACAAGATAATACAATTGAACCCGAAGGTCCCAAACAAGACAACGAACTGCTGCTCCACAGCAGTATCTTTTGCGGTAAAAGAGGAAGAGATACCCGCGCTGATAGAGTTCTGCATGGATTTCATGAAAAAGGAATCGTACTCGGAGAATTCCGTGATGACGGTATTCAAGGGCCTGCGTATCCCCGACAACCTGAACAAATACGGACTGAGGGCGAAGACAGAGATCCTGACAATAGATGATGCGGTCAAGGCGGCGGAAGAGAACGGGGTATCGGTGATCATTCTGACGGGCCCAGGCGGTGCGATCGGCGCCGTCGCTGCCATAGGCTGTTTCGACATGGGCGGCGAGGCCGCAGGCATACCGGAGGACTTCCGGTGATCGTATGAGGATGCCCAGAGCACTTTCAAGGACGGCTTACTCAAGATACGGGAGAGAGCTTCTCAAAGAAGTGCTGGACGGGCCGATCCCCAATCACATTGCCATGATAATGGACGGCAACAGAAGATATGCCGCAGAGATCCTCGACAGCGACAGGAACGAAGGCCACCGAAAAGGCGAGGAGAAGATAGAGGAGATGCTGGAATGGTGCCTGGAACTTAAGATAAAATATGTTACCGTGTACGCATTCTCCACCGAGAACTTCAAAAGGGACAAGGACGAGGTGGAATTCATAATGACCCTTTCGGAAAGGGCCCTGCACAGGATGGCGGATAATAAGAAGATCCATGAGAACAAAGTAAGGATAAGGGTCTTCGGAGATCATTCCACTCTGCCGGACAGCGTCAAAGAGGCCATAAGGTATGCGGATGAAAGAACATCGTCCTATTCAGATTTCAATTTCAACGTCGCGATGGCCTACGGGAGCAGACAGGAGATAATCTCTGCCGTAAAGGACATCGCAAGAAAGGTCGCGAACCATGAGTTGGAGGTCGATGACATTTCGGAAGAGACCTTCTCGGAACACCTTTACACCTCGGACATTCCCGACCCGGACCTGGTCCTCAGGACATCCGGGGAGGTAAGGATATCGAATTTCCTATTGTGGCAGCTGGCCTATTCTGAGCTGTACTTCACGGATGTTTACTGGCCGGGATTCAGGTACATTGACTTCCTCAGGGCCATAAGGTCGTACCAACAGCGCATAAGACGCTACGGTGAATGAGATGGCCCGTTCGGACATCATATTCCTGCACGCGCCCAGCGTTTATGACTTCAGGAAGAAACCGATATTCTACGGACCGGTCAGCGACGTCATTCCGTCGTCCCCGGTGTTCGAGATGTATCCGATCGGATTCATGACCATCTCATCGCATCTGGAGGCGGCCGGTTTCAGGACCAGAATAGTCAACCTCGCAGTGCAGATGCTTCAGGACGACAGGTTCGACGTGGAAAAAAGGATCAGGTCCCTCAAGGCGGACGTATTTGCGATAGATCTGCACTGGATGCCCCATGTGCACGGCGCGACGGAAATAGCGAAACTCGTTAAGGAGTGCCATCCCGACTCAAAGATCGAGTTCGGAGGCCTGACCGCATCGTACTTCTGGGAAGAGCTGATCCGCAGGCCCGAAGTGGACATGGTGATGATGGGCGACACCACCGAAGAGCCCACCGTACGGATGATGGCGGCGCTGCAGGAAGGAAAGAATCTCTCGGAGGTTCCGAACCTGGTGTGGAAGGACGATCAGGGAAAGATACGCAACAACGGGATCACCCACTCGCTGGAGAGTCTGGATGAGATAAGGTTCGACTACGGGATGATGATAAAGAATGCCATAAGGCACATGGACATCAAAGGCGCGCTCCCATGGTACGGGTGGGACAAACTGCCTCTGACGTCAGTGTTCTCCGTAAGGGGATGCTCCCTCAACTGTGCCGAGTGCGGCGGGTCCAGCTACGCCAACGGAAAGGTGGTGTGCAGGAAGGCGCCTGCCTACAGGAGCCCGGAGAAGCTCGCCGAGGACATGGACACGATCCAAAGCTACCTAGACACGCCGATCTTCGTTGTGGGAGACATAAGACAGCACGGCGGCGATTATGCGGAAAGATTCCTGAAAGAGGCCAAGGAGAGGAAAATAAAGAATCATGTCGTCATAGAGCTCTTCAACGGGGCTGGAGACGACCATTTCTCGAAACTGGACAAAGCATTCGACGGCGGCTGGAGCATAGAGTTCTCTCCCGATTCTCACGACGAGGAGGTAAGATCCGCGCTCGGCAAAGGATATACGAACGCCGCCATTGAGGCATCCGTCGGATCCGCTTTCAGGAACGGGTGCACAAGGTTCGATCTGTTCTATATGACGGGCCTCCCCTTCCAGACAAGAGAGTCGGCGCTGGACAGCGCCAAAGCGTCGAAGAAGCTGTGGAACCTGGTGAAAAAGGATGACGGCCTTTTCATATACAATGCGCCTTTCGCGCCTTTCGTCGATCCCGGCAGCAGGGTGTTCGAGGAGCCGGACAAGTGGGGATACAGCTTCTTCGCAAGGACGTTGGAAGAGCACAAAAGGCTTCTGGAGAATCCGTCCTGGAAACACGTGCTCTCATATGAGACGAAATGGATGGACAGGAATGCGATCGCGGAAACGTCATACGACGCCGCTGTCGAGCTTGCTTCAATGGAGTACGAATGTTCCAGGATATCCGCGGAAGTTTTTGAGCAAAGGAAAGAAAGGACGGAGACGGCCCGTTCTCTGATGCGGAGGATAGATGATATAATGACCGTCCAAAACAAAGAGGACAGGGAAAGCCGGCTGTGGGAGATAAAGGAAGAAGGCGTAAGGCTGATGAACTCTACTGTCTGCGATAAGAACAGCCTTGACTGGAAAGCTGGATCGATATGGAGGAACTCCCCAAGAGTTCTTGCCGGGCTCATCCGCCGCCCCTCCGGATGATCTTATCGAACACTTCTCCCCGAGCATCCGTTCAATGCAATAATTGGTGCTCACGGCATCTATGGTCTGGACATTTAGGGTAGATTTATTAACATCCACCGTTATCGCGCATCAGGTGTGCAGAAAATGACCAAAAAGATCGGTTTCATCGGTGCCGGCAACATGGCTGAGGCTATGATGAAAGGCGTCATCGAGACAGGACTCTACAACGCCGACGAGATCATTGCCAGCGAAGTGTACGAGCCGAGGAGGAAGTACATAGCCGACAAGCTGGGGGTCGATGTCCATGAGGACAACCTGAGCGTCGTTAAGAGCACGAAATTCATTGTGCTCTCGGTCAAACCGCAGCAGATAAACGAGGTACTGACATCTATAAAAGGCAGCCTGACAAAGGATCACCTTGTCATGTCGATAGCTGCGGGAATAACCCTCTCAACACTGGAATCCTATGTATCAGCATGCAGATTCGTGCGTGTTATGCCCAATCAGCCCTGCATGGTGCTCGAAAGTGCATCCGCATTCTCCCGTGGTACCAAAGCGACATCAGCCGATTGTGCAACGGTCGACAGCGTCCTGAAAGCCGTCGGAATATCATATGAAGTGAAGGAAGAACTCCTTGATGCAGTGACGGGACTCAGCGGCAGCGGCCCGGCGTATGCGTACATGATAATAGAGGCTTTATCAGACGGGGGGGTGCTCATGGGGCTTCCCAGGGACGTATCCACGAAGCTCGCCGCACAGACGCTGCTGGGCGCAGCGAAGACCATACTGGAGACGGGCGAACATCCGGGAAAGATGAAAGACATCGTATGTTCTCCGGGCGGTACAACGATACAGGCAGTAAGGGTCCTGGAGGACTGCGGCCTAAGGTCTGCGCTGATCAATGCGGTCGAAGCATCCGCCATGAGGTCCAAAGAATTAGGAAAAGAGTGATCTTTACCTTCAAGAAACAACTTCCAGAACTTTACTTTATCTTTATCCCAATACATACATATTTTTTCAGTCTGGCACATATGAATTTTTCTGCTTGTTTTTATGCCTGTCACCTTACCGATGACAGGATGATCAGGGCGGATACGCAGACCGGAGCATCTATTCGCGGCGGGATCGCACATTTCGGCGTACGGTCCTCGGTCAGCGGCTTCCGCCATCAACCCGTTCCCGCGAGGCCTATATTTGGCGACCCGTCATCGGGATAGCGGATATGCTCCTCCGGCGATAAAATTTCGAAGACCCATTTATAAAGTGCGGACGGGCGTGCGTGTTAAGGGTTATATATTAAGGAAAGCATGCGAACCCTCAATGTCACTAATTGTGTCCTACATACCATTGGTCGTCGTTGGCATCATGGCCTTCGCTTTTGCGCCTTTGGCCTGGCTGACATCTAGGTTCATAAGACCGAGGAAGCCTACCCAGTGGATGGAGAATACATACGAGTGCGGTTCCGAACCAATTGGGGATGCTCACGTACAGTTCAGATTCCAGTACTATGCGTTTGCGATCATTTTCGTCGTTTTCGACCTGATCGCCACATTCCTCATGATATGGGCCGTTGCCTTTTCGGGTCTTTCGACCATGGCCACCGTATGGATGCTCGTCCTGCTGAGTATAATGATCCTCGGAGTAGCATACTCTCTCAAAAAGGAGGAAACAGTATGGATATGAGCCTTTATCCTCACGCCGTTGCCATGAGCAAAGAGGAGTTCATGACATGGTCATCCGCCATGATCAACGATCTCCTCAGCGCAGGTACGAAAAAGACCGTAGACAAGCTCACGGGACCCATCTGGGCCTGGGCTATGAGAAATTCCATACACCCTCTGCACTGGGGACTGGCATGCTGCGCCTTGGAGATGGCTGCCGCATCCGCACCGAGATTTGACGCAGAGCGTTACGGCATGATATACAGGTCCTCGCCGAGGCAGACCGACGTTCTCCTCGTGAACGGGTGGATATCTAAGAAGATACGCCCGGACCTGAGGCGCCTTTACGAGCAGATACCGAACCCCAAGTGGGTCGTGGCAATGGGAGAATGCGCCATTTCCGGCGGACCGTGGTATGACTCATACAACACGGTCCAAGGTCTGGACCAGATCGTTCCCGTGGACATCTACATACCCGGGTGCCCCGCAAGGCCGGATGCCATGATCGACGGTTTCATGCTCCTTCAGAAGAAGATAGACGATTACTTCAGAAGGGGAGTATTCCTGGAGGACTGAAGATGTCTGGCGAGATATATCAGGCACCGTCCGTTCAGGAGATATCCGACCTTCTGAGGGACAAGTTCTCCGGAAAGGCGGAGATAACAGGCACAGGCGAAAGGAGAGTGTACGTGAAAGCAGACCGCGACTCCGTTTACGACCTGTGCGTTTACATACACGACAACCTGACGTTCGAACACGCGACCTCGATAATGGGCAACGACATGAAGGATCACATGGAAGTGATCTACCATCTGTCCAACTATTACACAGGGGTCATCATAGAGCTTACCACCGACCTTCCGGCGGACGACCTTCATGTGAGGTCCGTGGCAGACATATGGGTCGGAGGCAACTGGCACGAGAGGGAAACCTACGAATTGTTCGGGATAGTCTTCGACGGGCACCCGAAGCTCGAGAGGCTTCTCACGCCGGACACCTATGAGTTCTACCCGTTCAGGAAATCATATAAATTAAGGGGGCAGGAATGATGTCCAGAGACGTTATCGACATTAAAGCCGAGACATCCGCCCTCCATACAGACAAGATGTGGGTCATCATGGGCCCGCAGCACCCCTTCTCCCACGGGCTTTGGACACTAAAGGCCCAGCTCGACGGAGAGATAGTGACAGACGCAGAACCCATAATCGGTTATCTGCACAGAGGCTGGGAGAAGGAATGCGAGAACAGGACATATCCGAAGATCATACCAATGGCGGACCGTCTCTGTTACGCTGCATCCATGACGTACACCCACCTGTACTGTATGACGGTGGAGAAAGCGCTGGGCATCGACATACCTGAAAAGGCCAAGTACATCAGGATAATGGCTGATGAGATATGCCGCATCCAATCGCACCTAATGTGGCTTGCCGCAGTGGGCACAGACCTCGGGAACCTCACTGTGTTCCTGTGGGCGATGAGGGAGAGAGAGTTCTTCATGGACCTCAATGTGAGGATGTGCGGCGCAAGGATGACTACCAACTTCCCCCGCATAGGCGGAGTGAGGAACGACATCGACGAAGAGTTCATGATGTTCGCCACAAGGTGCGTGGAGCGCTTTGAGAAAGCGATATGGGACATAATCTCGATGATCGACGATTCATCGATCTTCGTGTCAAGGATGAAAGGCACAGGCGTCCTCACCAGGGAGAAATGCGCTAACCTGGGTATCACCGGGCCCGCAATGAGGGGGACCGGCGTGGACTTTGACGTACGCCGCGATGACCCTTACGACAACTACGATCAGATAGACTTCGACGTTCCTGTGCTGAAGGAGGGCGACTCCTATGCCAGATACAGGGTCAGGATCGAGGAGCTGTTCCAGTCATGCAGGATAATCAAACAGACGCTTCAGAAGGTGAAGGCCATCGGCAAGAACGCGCCGTACCGCCTTAAGGTGCCTTCGAAGGTCCCTGCGGGAAGGTCGTTCGTAAGGATGGAGGACCCCCGCGGAGAGTCGATGATGTATCTTGTCTCCGACGGCTCGGACAAACCTTACAGACTGAAAGTGAGAAGCCCGATATTTGTGAACGTATCCGCCGCAAAGCCGCTGGTCCTGGGAAGCAGGATCGCCGACGTGCCTGCGATCATGGCCATGATAGACATGTGCCTGGGAGAGACCGACAGGTGATAAGATGGCGTACAGCAGCATATTGGATTGGATAGTCTTCAAGGATGTGATGGCGAACCCGTTCTATCCTTACGAAGCCTACAACCTTCCCTTTGACATCTCATACAAACTATGGGAACTGCTCGGCGGACTCATCGCCTGGCTCATAAACTTGATCTTCCCCGGGAACGGGGTCTCGACATGGCTTATATCGGACGAGGTCTCGAACGTGTTCGCCCTTGTCCTGTTCATGGTCATAATATTCCTCGTCGCCTTCGTGGTGACGTTGCTGTCCCTGTGGATGGAACGTAAGGTCCTCGGAAGGGTCATGGACAGAAGAGGCACGATGATCGGCCTGAAAGGATTCATGCAGTGTCTCGCCGACGGATTCAAGACGTTCATGAAAGAGAACGTCATCCCCAGAAAGGTGGACAAGAAGACATACATGTGGACGGTGGCGCTCATTGTGGGCACATCGGCCCTTATAGCATGCATGATCCCTCTGTCCCACAGGTGGTTCGTCGTCAATTACGGCACAGGTCTGCTGATAATAATGGCATTGTTCGCTCTGGCGCCGTTCTTCATCCTGGTCTCGGGATGGGCGCAGAACAACAAATACTCCCTTATAGGAGGGATGAGGGCTGCGGAGCTGATGATCTCGTACGAGGTCCCCATGCTCATCATGATAGCCACCACTTGTCTTCTGGCGGGGAGCTTCAACATCAACGACATAGTCAACCTGCAGGGCGATACTATGTGGTTCCTCATACCCCAGATAATCGGTTTCATAACCTTCATATTCTGCGCCACCGCCGAAGCGGAACGCGTACCGTTCGACATCGCGGAGGCAGAGGCGGAGCTCGTGGAAGGATGGCAGACCGAGTATGCCGGAATGAAATGGGGACTCATCATGCTTGCGGACTATCTGAGAGGATATGTCTCATGCGCCATGGTGGTCATAATGTACCTGGGAGGATGGCTGATACCATTCGTATCCTCCGATGTCAACGGATGGGCCCCGGAGATAGTGTTCCTGCTCAAGGTCTGGTTCGTGTTCTTCATAATGATAATTCTAAGAGGAGCGCTCGCGCGTGTGAGGACGGATCAGATCGTCAACATCGGATGGAAGGTGTTCATGCCGCTGTCGGTAGTGAACCTTGCCGTTGTACTTCTGCTTAAGCTGGGAGGTGTGTTCTGATGGCCAAGAGTTATATGGAGAAATATCCGAGGAACACCGCCGGTACCCTTTGGGTCATGAAGCCGGTGGTAAAAGCCCTCAAAATGCTTGGCAAGACCATCATACACAGGCCGGTGACGATCCTCTATCCGTATGAGAAGATGTGGATGCCGGAGAACTACCGCGGCCGCCCCGGCCTCAGGTTCGACAGGTGCGTG
>Ga0082212_10001557_pt1 | contig 33889 bp, 21 predicted proteins | sample TergutNt197P3_FD_71548 | JGI IMG/M metagenome (GOLD analysis project Ga0082212, IMG submission 71548) | Neocapritermes taracua P3 segment gut microbial communities from Petit-Saut dam, French Guiana - Nt197 P3 | ecosystem: Host-associated > Arthropoda: Insects > Digestive system > Gut ... | reverse complement strand
ACCATACTCATAAGCTTGGCCCATATCGTCGGCGAAACCGGCGCCGTGCGCCCGATCGGCGACATCGGCCGCATTATAAAAACCATTAATAATAAGGCTGTTTTCCACGTCGACGGGGTGCAGTCATTCGGCAAGATATGCATAGACTTCATCGGTTCCGGCATAGATCTGTTCAGTTTTAACGCCCATAAGATCCACGGGTTAAAAGGGGTCGGCGGATTGTACGTCAATAAACGGACGCATCTGTCGCCCGTATTCTATGGCGGCGGACAGCAATACGGGCTGCTGCCCGGCACGGAAAACGCCGCCGGGATCGCATCGCTTGCCGAAGCGGCTCGTATAGCATACAGAGACATGGACGCTAACTTAAAACTTGCCGCGGATATAAAAAACGCTGTGCTTAAAATTGGAGAACGTCAGGATATCACAGTAAACGGCGATATGAAAAATGGCAGCCCGTATATGGTAAATATCAGTTTTAACGGTTACATGGGCGAAGTGATTCTAAACGCGCTTTCCGAACGGGGCGTTTATGTGTCGACGGGTTCCGCCTGCAGCGGGCGGCGCAAAGACAGCATGCTCCGTCGAATCGGTCTGTCGCCTGAACGGGCCGAATCAGCGGTGCGCTTCAGCTTTTCACGGCTCAATACCGTTTCGGAAGCCGAGCGAACCGTGGATATCATCAATACGATCCTGCCCGGCATTGTTAAACGGCGATGAATAGTTGAATTATTCGTGTTTATCGCATGATTATATGGGTCCCTGCCATATCCGCTTCAAAAGAAAAGCCTTTTTTATTGACAATAAAAATCGTCTTATATATAATTTTCAACATGGAGAAGTACTCAAGTGGTCGAAGAGACTCCCCTGCTAAGGGAGTAGGTCTGGAAACGGGCGCGGGGGTTCGAATCCCCCCTTCTCCGCCATTAGGAACTAATGCGAACCCGACCCGATGCTTTTTTGTCGGGGAGGCGTTCGCTTTTTCCTTTCCGCTCAACAAAGAAACCCGAAAGGACGGCGGCTAAATGACTGATATACTCGGCGGCGAACGCTTTATTGCCGCCACGCCAATCGAAAAAGGTTGGTCGGAAGATAAAAAATACTGCGTCACTAATGCTGACGGAAAAGTGTACTTACTCCGCATTACGCCGATTGAAAGATATGAAACTCGAAAGGCGTTATTTGAAATGCTTGAACGAGTTTCCGCATTGAATATTCCCATATGTCTGCCGATAGAGTTCGGCACTTGTGCGGACGGCGTTTATTCGCTCCAAAGTTGGATTAACGGCGAGGACTTGGAAACGGTTTTACCGTTGCTGCCCGAAACGGAGCAGTATGCTTTAGGCTTGAAATCCGGCGAGATTTTGAGAGAGATGCACACTATCCCCGCACCTGATACACAGGAAGAATGGGAATTGCGGTTTAATAAAAAAATTGATAGGAACATAGCTCTTAATAAAAAATGTGTAGAAGAAGGTTTTGTGATTGATGGCTTGAAATATCTGCTTGACTTTGTGCAAAACAATAGACATTTATTAAAAAATCGCCCCCAGTGTTTTCAGCATGGTGATTACCACGTTGGGAATATGATGCTCGAAAACGGCGAGTTGAAAATCATTGACTTTGACCGCTATGATTATGGCGACCCTTGGGAAGAGTTTAACCGTATGACATTTAATGCAGCGGCAAGCCCTCGTTTTGCAACAGGGTTACTAAGCGGATATTTTAACGGAGAACCTCCATGGGAATTTTTCAACCTGCAAGCGTTTTATATAGCAAGCACCCATCTTGCCGGATTATATTGGGCGCGGAAGTTCGGCGATGATGAAATTATTTTTGCAAAGAAGCAAGTCTCTGATGTTCTGCGTTGGTTTGGCAATATGCAAAATCCTATTCCGACATGGTATATAAAAGACTTTTATATCTAATTGACTAATGGCAACGAAACAATTAGCCATAGTTTGACAAAAACCGCCGAATACGATATAATCATCGTGAAACTGTCGCTTGGCGGCTCGGTCACTCTTCTACAAGGAGGGTGATGCTATGGTTACATATGCCGAATTGTTTCAACTTGGCTTATTGATTGTTGCGATTATTGCTCTCTGCTTGAAAAAGCGGAAGAAATAATACGAGACGCCTTAGAAGCTAAGGCGTCTCTATCCCATTTATCGGACTGAGCCGCCCTGCAAAAAGCGGCAGTTTCCTTTTATATCTACAGTGTAACACACAAATTTAATATTGTCAACAAAAAAAACTCACGGCTTGCGCCGTGAGTTTTTTTGTTAGTTATGGGGTAGCTAGGGTTGTGTTGCGGCAGGAACAGAAGTCACTTTGCCATCATCGGCTACTGATACAGTAATTGCGTACCAGTTTCCGGCTGCAGCTGTCTTGCTGGCAACTTCACGAACCCAATATGTGCCTGCTGTGGTAAATTTGGACGCTTTAGCAAAAGTTGCTCCGCTGTCGCTCGAGAACTCCCATTTGCCGGCTGTGATTTTGCCCTTGGCATCCAACTTCGCTTCTTTGGCAGCGGCTCTTGGTAAGAGTTTCAATGCTTGAACGGCTGTGGAAGGTTTCTTGCCTGTTGCCCCTATTTGTATGTAGATGCAGTCGGCGGGGGCTTCCACATTGGTAATCGTAGAGCCAATAGCTACTTCTTTCGCGGCTATTTGGTCTTCTGTCAGGGCTTTTAAGTCTAAGCTAGTGTTAGTAGCTGATCCTAATGTCAAGTCGATATTGAAAGCGGGCTTAATTTTAAGCACTTCTTTTTTATAATCGGCTTTGGCTTTAGGGGCTTTGCCTGCATTGGCGGGAGTTACTTTCCACTCCTTCGATCCGGCGCAAAGCTTTCCATCAGTATTAGGCCCTGCGGGAACACGCATCAGATATGTGTCTTTGGCTTTGCCGTCAATTACAGGAATAGCTTCCTCGAAAGATGTCCATGTGGCATTGCCTTTTTTCAGAGATGTTTTTGTTGCTACGCCATTGGGCTCATCAGAAGAGATAGCATAGCCGTACTTTTTGGCAGTTTCCAGAGCGTTTGCGGCTGTTGTTTCAGCCCAAGCGTCTTTGCCGATTATGACCCACTGACCGAAGAAGTTCGCATCGTCACCTGCGCCGTTTATGCCGCTTATGTAATAGGGTTTAACTTTGTCGGGGTTGGCTTTCGGACGCGCTCCGACTTCAGCGAACGTAATGGTAATAGCGAACTCGCCGGGGGCTTTACCCTTTTTGTCCCAGTTATCGGTAATTACCAGTTCTCCGCCTTTGTTCAGGAACTTTTCAACGTCTTTAGCTGCCAGAGTTCCGGCTTTCCACTTGCCGCCAACACTGTAAGCAGCCATCTTGAACGTGGCACCGTCTTTTATGCTTGAGTTTGAAGCGTGGGCTTTGTCTGCTTCGAGACCTGAGGCGGTGTATGTACCCAACTCTAATGTCTCTGTCGTCAAGTTAATAACGCTAGCTGAAACGGTGACATTAAGACCTGTCGGTATCTCGACTTTTGTGGTAGCTACTGTGACATCGTCCGCCAACGCGAACGGTATAGTGACTAGTATAACAATCACCAATGCTAATAAAAGTTTTTTCACGACTTTTCACTCCTTATTTTGTTTCCGGTCACTCGTTTCCTTACGAGTGCCTGTTTCGGGCGGACACCGCCCGAAACGCGGATGCCCGATGGACTTTTTGTGCGTACCTGCGCGGCATTTCTGCCGCGCATGGCAATCAACACTTTTCCTTACGCTTTGTGGGGCGTATTCTCTATCTATCCCCATTCCCTCGGGGGGTTTGGGGTTTCACACCCCACGGGGTCGGCTAACTAACTAGCCTAGCCCTCACTAGCGTATAAGAGACAGTACGGTTTGCGGCATCTGGTTCGCCTGAGCAAGCATCGCGGTCGCGGCCTGGTTGAGGATGTTGTTCTTTGTGAACGCCATCATTTCTTTCGCCATGTCTACGTCGCGGATGCGGCTTTCGGCGGACTGCACGTTTTCAGATACGGTGTCGAGGTTCGAGACGGTGTGCTCAAGGCGGTTCTGCACAGCACCGAGGTTAGCGCGCAGGTCGCTTATCAGAGCGATACCGGTTGTCGGCTCAGCGGCCTTGTCAATGGGTGTGCCATCGGCTTTTTTGCCGTCAACGATGTTGATGAGTGCCTGATAACCCGTGGTCATGATTTCGTTGTTCAAATCATAGACCTGTGTGGTTTCTGTGTTGATTTCTTCCGCGTTCGGCTGATCCGCGTTGGCGGGGTCAAAGCCTTTACGGTCATCAACAGCAACACCGGGGTTCAGTCTGTCAGGATAGTCTTCGATTTCAGTCCAGACATCGCCGAGAAGGTCTTTCGCGCCAACGCCTTTGATTGCAATCTGGATAACGTCGGACGCAAGTGTGTTTGAACCGACTTGTAGGTTCAGAGGACCATAGAAGTCGCCGACTGCGATTGTCGTGGAGGCTTCGATTTCCGCTGCCCACGCGGCTCCGCCGTCAGCCCAACCGATGGAGTTTCCGGCGTCTCTCGACGTTTCGGAATCATAAATACCGGACAGAATGTATTTGCCGTTGAAGTTTGTCGAAGCTGCGATTCTGTCAAGCTCTACGCCCAACTGGTTGATTTCGGCGTTGATGGCTTCGCGGTCTTCCATTTGGTTAACGTCGTTCGCGCCTTGGACAGCCAACTCACGAATACGCTGCAGAATGCTGTGAGACTCTTGCAGTGCGCCTTCAGCGGCTTGGATAAGGGAAATACCGTCTTGGGCGTTAGCCGAAGCGCGGTTAAGTCCACGAACCTGGGCGCGCATTTTTTCAGAGATGGCAAGACCAGCGGCGTCGTCGCCCGCGCGGTTGATGCGATAGCCGGAGCTGAGTTTTTCTGTGGATTTCGCCTGTGCGGTCTGGTTGATGCCCAACTGTCTGTGGGTGTTCATTGCCGGAATGTTGTTTTGGATACGCATTGTAGTTTCCTCCTTGAAATTACAGGTCACCGCTTCATGCGGTGCCGCAAAAATAATATTATAACGCGGTCGGCTCTATTCACTTTTGGAGCTTAGCGGATATCCGCCACGGCGCCATCGCGGCTTCCTGCCGCTGTTGCCCAAAAGGGAACTTCACCTTCCGTATTATACGTATGTAGGTGGGCGACCGTTCCGTTCGCCCTCTGTCAAACCCTGTTGTCTTTCGTAGGGGCGACCCTTGGTTCGCCCGTTGTAATTAATCATCGTTGCGGTGGTTTTGGGGTTGTTGCTTTGTGTCAACTGTTGCTGACAAAAACTATATCGAAAGGATTTGTCAAAACTTTAGCGGTTATTAAAAATTCTTTTAACCTTTTTTGCACTTGTTTTCATACGGTTTCAAAACCTGTCCTTCGGCATTTGCAATATCGGTCAGGCGTTCATACGCTTCTTCTAATGTTGCCGATGTTTTTAGAATATCCGCCATCGCGGCAAAAATCACTTTTGTTTCGTAACTCATTGCAATACCTCCTTATTGTTCGTCCCTACATTATATTATTTCTTTTTTTCAACCATATTTTTCATCGGGACGAGCTGCGATGTGAATGATTCAACGTTGCTTGTGCGCGTTCCCTCGAGCAGTTCGGAGCGGAAAACGCGAATCTCGCGCGGCGCATCGATTCCGATGCTGACCCTGTCGTTTTCAATGCTCAGGACGGTTAACTTGATGTTGTCGCCAAGTGTGATTGATTGGTTCGCCTTACGAGTTAGAACCAGCATCAAGGTCACCTCCGTTCACATATTCCTGCAACAGATCAAAAATCGGTTGTTTTATAAGATAATCGGAAGATTGCATGATTACCTGTTTGCCAAGGTTCTTTGTAGCGTTGATTACGAGCGGTGATACCAGATTTACGGTCATGTCCTTAAAATTACGCGGTATGACGGCAACTGTTAAGATAAGTTTTTCGTCCGCTTCCTCCAGCTTCAGTTCATCGACTACTTCCGGCGGTACATTGATATAGTATTCGGGGAACAGAATGTTCGGGTCGAGAACCACGAGCGCGATTTCTCCGTCATCCATAGCTTGAAACCATTCAAACGGCGCGGTCTCCTCGTTTTCAATAACAGCGAAGCGTTTGAGGTGTTCAAGCCCCGGCAGGCCTTCGTTGAATCTTATAATCTTCTTATCCGGTATATCTATCTCACCGAAACGCACGGTATTCAGCTTCATAAGCACTCCTCCGTATTCATGTTAACCGTATTGTACCACTATTATCTGTAAAGCGCAAGAAAAAAATTACATTTCTCACACACTTCTCACATTGGGTTTGTTTTGGGGGTGTAATCCACCATCGTTTCCTCGTAGGGAACGCCGCCCTCGGCGTTCCGTCGTTTCTTGCCGTTGTCATCGGTGGTAATATTTACAACGGTGCGCCGAGGGCGGCGCACCCTACTACGCACCATGCCATTTAGTATTTACCGAAGTCCTCACTTTCGTTCCGCAGTGTCCTTTCCGGTATGGCAAGTGCAGGGGCGGACAATGCGGGGGCTTTCAGCTTAAACTGCGCGATTAATTCCCCCAGCATGGCCGATTGCCCGTTCATTTCCTCCGACATAGCGGCATTCTGCTCGGCAGTTGCGCTGTTCTGCTGTATAACCTTCGCCACTTCGTCAATGCCTGTGTTCACTTGATCCATAGCGGCACTTTGCTGAGTTGAAACGGACTGTATTTTTTCGGTCATCTGCGCGTTTTTCTGCGCTATTTCGGCCACCGACTGTAAGCTCGCGTTGACCTTTTCAACAATTTGATTGCCTTCCTTAACGCTTTGCGAGCTGCTTTCAATCAACGCGGCCGTTTCTCTCGCGGCATCCGCTGACTTGGACGCTAAGTTACGCACTTCCTCGGCCACAACCGCAAATCCCTTGCCGTGCTGACCCGCGCGGGCGGCTTCAACTGCGGCGTTGAGCGCGAGGATATTCGTTTGGAAAGCGATGTCGTCAATGACCTTTGTTGTATTCGTGATGTTCTTGGATTTTTCATCAATCGACCTCATAGCCGCCGTCATCTGGTTCATTTGCTCCATACAAATGCCCATAAGCTGCCCGGCCTGCCGGACATCGTCCAATGTCTCCGTGGCGGTATCCGCGTTGTCTTTGGCCATGTGGCTTATATCGGCGAAGGAAGACGACAATGTTTCCACCGAGGATGCCTGTTGGATAGATCCATGTGCCAACGCCTGTGCGCCGTCCGCAATCTGCTTGGAACCGGAGGACACTTGAGAGGCTGAACTGTTGATTTCAGCGAATATACTGCTGAGATTATTAGCCATATGATTCACGGATTTACCTAAAACATCGTCATCGGAGAGCTGTTCTACCGCAACATTCAAGTCGCCGCCCGACATTGTGTCAAGTTCTTTGGCAATCGTACCGATATGTTGAATCGTTCCGCCAAAAGCTCTGGAACAGCGGCCAATCTCATCCTGCCAAGAAGAGCAGTTCTGTACGCCTTGCATGACATCCGGCGGAAAATTTAGATTGCCCGTTGTCCCGAGCTGTTCCAATGCCCTTGACATCATGACGAGCGGTTTGCTGATTTGACCGGAGATGTACAGAGCAATCAAAACGGCAACGGCAATGGCAATCAGCGCAACGGCAATGGCTATTGTTAGGGATAATCTGTTATATGAGATTGTCGTATCAACGGCATCATATACCGAGTCCGCCAAATCGCTCAGAAACTCGTTCGCCGCGTCATAGGCGATATTGCCCAAACGCTGTGCTTCGGCAATAGCCGCTTTGTTTTTTCTGTTGGCGTTGTCAAAGTTATAAAAGGCCGCCCTATAACCGTTCAAGGCATCAACCGTGGCATATGCGGTGTCTTGCGTTCCTTGGTTACGCGCGACATCGCCGTTTTCTTGGAGAAGAGCAATAACCCTATCCATTTCAACAAAGAACTCATCGCTCCGCGATATATCATATGCCCTTGTCATTGATTCACCCACGCGGATTAGCATATCAATGTCTCTCATAAACACAACGGTTTCGTCAAGTCTGCCAACTCTGCGGAGTTTGTCCTCCGATGAGGTATCCTCCTGCGTTTCTCCCTGCCAGATTTCCTGCTGATTCCGGTAAGTCGCGTCGGCCTTTAGGCGAAGGGCTTCCTGCTGTTCCTCGCTCTCGGCTATGGATTGCTGCAGCACCGCGTTACTCTCACGAACCGCGTTGATTGACTGCTTCCAATCCATGAAAACGTTCTCAATCGCTTTTATCTTGCTTGTGTAATCGGATTTTGAAATATCATTGCCGATATAACGGAGCATTTCTTCCAAATCGGAATAAACAATGTCTATGTCCTTAACTACAGTCGCGTAATTTTCATCATTTTTGATGATATGCGCCGCTTCCACGTCTATGCTCGCTTCCAGATAATGAAGCGTAAACGTTTTGGTTATGGTTTGCAAGTCGGTATCGAATTTTACATTGTCTAAATTATCGGATGTCTGTGCGTTTGATATGAAAACCACGGCAACAATAACTACAAGCATTGCAATGGCTATCCCAAACCCAAGCATGATTTTTACTCTGACTTTCAGATTCTTCATACAAAAATCTCCTTTTACTCAAACTGTGCAATCATGTTCCCAATATATTATATCAAAACCCCGGCTCTTATACAACCCCCATTTTTCATCTTGCGGTTTATACGCGAATGTGGTATCATTCAAATATAAGGTCGATGGCGCGTACCCGCCGGAATTAGGGGGAGGGAGCATATTGAAACAATCTGCACCGGATCAAGAGAAAAATGTGAAAATTTATACCGAGTATGATTTGATAAAATATAAGCTCGCAAATGATGCCCTCGGAATCGCGCTTTGGGATATGGATGTTGAAACAGCAGACCCGGAAAGTCCGAATAATAAAATCACATGGTCGCAGGAACTCCGCAATATGCTGGGTTTTTCCGATGAGAACGATTTTCCGAACACAATTATCGCTTTAGCCGAAAGATTTCATCCCGATGACAGCGCGGCGGCGTTTGCCGCTTTCGCGGCGCACTTTAACGACCGCACAGGAAAAACCCCGTACAATATTCTGTATCGCCTAAAACATAAAAACGGGGAATATAGGTGGTTTCAAGGCCTTGGGACTACTTTGCGCGATGGCGAGGGCGTACCGCTCAAGGTAGCCGGCGCGGTTATGGATGTTAACGAGATAAAGCAAATTGAAGCCGAAAAAGCGGAAGCGTTGGACACGATGAAAAGAGTTATGGACGAGCTTGACGCGATTATCTACGTCACCGACCCAGTCACCAGCGAAATACTTTTTATGAACGAAAGTATGCGCCGGCTTTACAAAATAGGTGATGATGTTGCCGGACACATTTGTTACAAAATTCTTCAGCAAAGCACCGATAAAAGATGTGATTTCTGTCCGCGCCATAAACTTGATAAAGACCCGAACAGTGTTGTCGTATGGGAGTTTACGGATAAATTCACGCAGCGCATATATCGGAAAACCGACCGATACATCAAATGGCTCGACGGTAAAACAGCACATCTCCAGCAATCAGTCGATATTACCGACCTTAGTAAGGCAAATTTGAAAGCGCAGGACGCAAACCGCGCGAAAAGCAATTTCTTATCCAATATGAGCCATGAAATAAGAACCCCCATGAACAGCATAATCGGGTTCACCGAACTGGCATTCGGGGAGGAAATGTCTCAAAAGACAAAAGGATACTTAGACAATATCATGGAAAACTCAAAACTGCTTTTGCAGATTATAAACGACATTCTGGATATATCCAAAATAGAATCGGGCAATATGACATTGGAAACTATTCCGTTCGGGTTAAACGAGCTGCTTGCCAACTGTCAGAGCATTATATATCCCAAGGCTGCCGAAAAACATCTTGAGGTGAATTTATATTCGGGATCATCCATCAGAAAAAAACTGCTTGGCGACCCGTTGAGGCTTAGGCAGGTATTACTTAACCTTCTGTCCAATGCCGTGAAGTTTACCGAATCGGGTCAGGTCAACCTTTCGGCAAACATTTCGGATTTGTCCGAAGACACGGTTACCTTGTGTTTTGAGGTGAGTGACAGCGGTATTGGCATGACGCAGGAACAGGTTACAAAAATATTTGAGCCGTTTACGCAGGCGGATGTAAGCACGACACGAAAATACGGCGGCACCGGACTTGGCATGACTATAACAAAAAACATACTCACCCTAATGAACAGCAGTATTGAGATAGAGAGCAAACCGGGAGCAGGGACAAAATTCAGCTTTTTTGTTAAGTTCGGTCTTGCGGCAGACGCAATACCCGAATTTGAACACACCGAAGAAGTTAAAAAGCCCATATTCAGGGGCGACATATTGATTATTGAAGATAATGTCATGAATCAGAAGGTGATAACCGAGCATTTGTCAAGGGTTGGATTGCGAACGGAGGTCGCGGGCAACGGTTTGGAAGGCATCGAAAAGGTAAAACGGCGCATAGAGAATGGCGTGAAACCCTATGACATTATCTTTTTGGATATTCATATGCCGGTTATGGACGGGTTCGAGACAATCCCCAAAATCATCGCGTTGGGGGCGAAAACCCCGGTAATTGCCATGACAGCCGATGTGCTGACTGAAAACACGGATGATTACATAAAATTCGGTATGGTTGACTATCTTGGCAAGCCGTTCAAATCAAAGGAGCTTTGGGACTGTCTGCTGCGGCATTTACAGCCCGTGGGCTTTGAAGCGTTTGAATCCCACAGCGATATTTTACTGCAAAACAGGCTGAAAGCCGAGTTTGTGAAAAATAATCAGAACACGTTCGATGAGCTGACAAAAGCCATTGACGATGGCAATATAAAGTTGGCGCACAGACTGGCGCATACGATTAAGAGCAGCGCGGGACTTATCGGCGCACTCGATTTGCAGAGAATCGCCGCTGAAATAGAGAGTGAGCTGAAAAACGGCAGGAATATGGTATCAGATACCCATATCAGTATTTTCCAATATGAGATTGGCAAGGTCTTGAACGATTTGCGGCCGTTCATAAAAAAAGCGGAAGATTCACCCGAAACACCGTATAAACTTCTCAGCGCGGACGCGGAACGGGAACTCTTTGATAAACTTGAGCCGATGCTCCATGACAGCAACCTTGAATGTATTGAATACACAGACGAACTGCGCCGCATACCGGGCAGCGAAGAACTGATAGAGCAAATGGAGGACTTCTACTTCGGAGCCGCCGCAAAAACTCTTGCGGCATTGAGGAAAGCGAGAGGAGTAAACAATGAAAAGTAAGCATGAAAACAAAGCCGAGGGCTATACAAAGGCACTTTATAAATCGATTGAAATCCTTACCGCATTAAGTGAAGTCCATTATGAAAATGTATTGTCCAGCTTTTTGCGCCCGGTTTCGGAAGTGACGGATACAGACAGGATTACCGTGCTGCGCGTTTGGTCGAACGAGCAGAGGGCGGCGGGGGAATTATACCGTTGGGAGAAAGAAGCGGGCGGGACAGTATCGGTTGATGAGAATTTAAGAGAAATTTCATTGACCCCAACGATAGACCGTTGGATAACGCTTTTTCAAAGCGATTCCTGCGTGAGCTTGAAGAGCAGTGAGTTTTCAAAAGGTGAATCCGCTTTTTTAAGCCCGCGCGGTATTAAATCCATACTTTTAGTGCCTGTTTTTACCGAAGGCAGACTGTGGGGCGTTGTTACGTTCCAAGTTCATACAAGCGAGCGGGAGTTTGACAGTGACTGCACGGAGTTTCTGCGTTCGGTTTCGCGGCTGTGCGCCGATGTTATTATCCGCAATGAAAAAACGAGAGCTGCCGCCCTGTCCACAGAAGAAGCTAAAACAAAGACAAATGCGCTGAGTAAATGGTACAAATCAATCCTTGATGCCGTGCCGCTTCCCATAACGGTAACGGATGAAAATATGAACTGGACGTTTGTGAATACGGCGGTTGAAGATTTCTTAGGCACAAAACTTGAAGATATGTTAGGTAAGCCTTGCAGTAATTGGAACGCGCATATCTGCAATACGCCCGACTGCGGTATAGCCTGCGCGAAGCGGGGCGAAAAGCGCACCTTCTTCACACATAATGAATCATCGTATCAAGTTGACGTTGAGGTTCTAAAGAACTCTGAGGGAGAAACCACGGGATTTATCGAAGTTGTACAAGATATTACAAAAATCAAAGAAGCGGAGGCTTTGAAGCAGATCAGCGAAGCGGACGCGCGTGTGCGGGTCATGCTTGAAGCAACGCCGCTCGCCTGCCGTCTCTGGAACAAGGATTATCAGATTTTTGACTGTAACGATGAAACGCTAAGGCTTTTCGGGTTGAAAGACAAGCAGGAGTGCATGGAACGGTATTTTGAACTGTCGCCGAAATACCAGCCGGACGGAAAGCGTTCCATGGAAAGAATAAAGGAAATACTTAAAAAAGTCTTTGAAGAGGGCAGAATGGTCTTTGAGTGGATGCACCGCAAGCCGGACGGAACTCCGCTGCCTGTGGAAATCACGCTTGTCCGTGTCAAATACCGCGGCGATTATATTGTTGCGGGATACACCCGCGATTTGAGGGAACTGAAAGAGCTGATAAACGAGGTGCAGAGTGAAAACGAGAGATTCATAAAAGCGGCGCATTGGTACGAATCGCTTCTTGATGCCGTGCCTTTCGCCGTTACCGTCCAAGATATAGATCGGCAGTTCAGCTATTTTAACGCCGCCGCCGAAGAAACATTCGGAAAAAGCAGAAAAGAGATGCTAGGCAAGCAATGCAGCAGCCTGCGGCTCGGCATATGCTGCACGGATAACTGCGCCATAGAATGTTCACAACGGGGCATGACGCAAACGTATTTCACCCATGAAAACGCCTCATATCAGGCAAATGTCAGAGTTCTGAAGGATTTGAGCGGCGAAACCGCCGGCTATATAGAAGTCATACAGGACAATACGAATTTAGAAAATATGATACGCCGTCAAACAGAACTGGAAACAAAATTGGAAATGGAGGAAATGTCGAGAAATCAGGCGAAAGCCGAAGCCGCAAATCAGGCGAAGTCACTCTTCTTGGCTAATATGAGCCACGAAATCAGAACGCCGATGAACAGCATTATCGGGTTTTCCGAGTTGGCGGAGGAAGAGCTTATGCCCTCGAAAGCGAGGAGCTATCTGAGTAAGATTTTAGATAACTCAAAATGGCTTTTGCAAATTATAAACGACATTTTAGATATATCAAAAATCGAGTCGGGTAACATGGAGCTTGAAACAGTCCCGTTTTATTTGCAGGATCTACTCGCGGACTGCCAAAGTCTCATCTATCCGAGGGCACTCGAAAAAGGCATTGAGGTGAACTTCTACGCGGAGCGGTTCGTCAGAAAAGCGATTTACGGCGACCCGCTCAGGCTTAGACAGGTTCTGCTCAATCTTCTCTCAAACGCCGTAAAGTTCACCGATAGCGGTGGTGTCAGGCTGATTGCCGCCATAGCAAGCGAGAATGAAGAAGAACTCGCCTTGTGCTTTGAGGTGCAAGACGATGGCATCGGCATGACGCGGGAACAAGTTTCTCATATATTCGAGCCGTTTGTGCAGGCGGATGTCAGTACAACGCGAAAATACGGCGGTATCGGGCTTGGACTGAGCATAACAAAAAATATTTTGGGTCTTATGGGCAGCAGGCTTAACGTAGAAAGCACGCCGGGTACAGGAAGCAAATTCAGCTTTACGGTGACGCTCAAAATCGCGGGAGAAATTGATGAAACGCGGGAAATTACCGACAATACCGCAGAAATGAGCAAACCCTATTTTGAAGGCGAGATACTGGTAATCGAAGATAACAGTATGAACCAACAAGTCATCATCGAGCATTTGGAGCGGGTAGGGCTTAAAGCTGAGATTGCGGAAAACGGCCTTGTCGGTCTTGAAAAAGTAAAGCAACGCATAGAAAAAAGCGAAAAACCTTTCGATTTGATATTTATGGATATACAGATGCCGGTTATGGACGGGCTTGAAGCCGCACCCAAGATTATCGCGTTAGGGTCGGAAACCCCGATTATTACCATGACGGCAAACGTGCTGTCCGCCGATATGGATTTGTATAAGAAGCTCGGCATGGTCGATTATCTCGGCAAACCCTTTACATCTAAAGAACTTTGGAGCTGTCTGCTGCGGCACTTGCAGCCTGTTCGTTTCGAGGTGTCAAAAGGAAAAGGCGATGATGATATACTTCTGCATAAATTAAAAACGGATTTCGCAACCAATAATCAAGACATTTTCGATAAAATTAAGGAAGCCATTGCCGCCGGAGATATAACACTTGCTCACAGGTTGGCGCACACGCTGAAAAGCAGCGCGGGTCTGATTGGCAAAGCGGAATTGCAAAAAGCCGCCGCGGAAGCGGAAAGTTCGCTTAAAAACGGCATAAGTACGGTATCGGATACCAAAATGAACACTTTGAAAAATGAACTTGTCAAGGTTTTGGATGAATTGCGGCCGTTTCTTGAAAGAGCGGAAGATTTGCCTGAATCCCCGTGTCAGCCGCTTGACGCGGACGCGGCGCGGAAGCTCTTAGATAAACTTGAACCGATGCTGCGTGACAGCAACCTTGAATGTGTTGAGCTGATAAGCGAACTTCGCGGCATATCGGGAAGCGGGGAACTAATAAAACAAATTGAGGATTTCTATTTCAGCGATGCCGTTAAAATCCTCGAAAAGTTGAAGGAAGATATGGAAATACTATAATTTATTGAAAGGAGCGGCGGAGAAATGGGAGACAAGAACAGAATCATGATTGTGGACGACGAAAAATCGAATCTCATATATTTGAACCATTTACTAAGCGCGGAGTATACGATTTATTCGGTAAGAGACGCGAGAGAAGCGGTCGAACGCGCAATTGAATACCAGCCGGACTTGATTTTGCTTGACATTATCATGCCGGAGATGAGCGGGTATGAAGTGCTGACTGCCCTGAAAAAATCGGAGATAACCAAGGATATTCCAGTCATATTCATCACCGGACTTAGCGGCATCGAAGATGAGATGAAAGGAATGTACTTGGGCGCAAAAGATTACATAACAAAACCGTTCAATGACACGATTGTTCAATTAAGAGTTCGCAATCAAATCAAGATAGAACAGCTGAGCATAAAAGATGAATTACTGGAAATAGCGAATCGGCGGGGTTTTTATCAGAGAATAGACATGGAATGGCGTATGGCGGTCAGGGCGCAGGTATCGGTTAGTCTGATGATGATTGATATAGATAAATTTACGTCCTGCGGCGATACATACGGGCATCAGCAAGAAAAGACAGTGTTACATACGGTTTCGGATGTGTTAAAACACAGCCTTCTGCGCTCGACTGATTTTGCGGCTCGTTTGAACAGCGATGTTTTTGCCGTTTTGCTTCCGGCAACAGACAGAGAAGGTGCTTTATCTATTGCGGAGAAAATCCGCGCCGCCGTAAAAAACACTTCGGTGTCTTTTCCCAACGGCACATCAGCCGATGTGACGGTATGTATAGGCTTAAATACGCAAATACCTTCCAAGCACGAATCTATGGTTAATTTTATTTCGGGTGCGTACAACGCGCTTAACGCCGCGAAAGAAACCGGAATAGATAATATTTGTACAGCTTCATAAAGGAATTTTGCTTTCGGCAAAGAAAGGTGCGGCAGAGAAATGGGCGGCAAGAACAAAATAATGATTGTGGACGATGAAAAATCGAATCTCATATATTTGAACCATTTACTAAGCGCGGAGTATACGGTTTACTCTGTAAGGAACGCGAGAGAAGCGGTTAATAGGGCAATCGAATACCGGCCCGACTTGATTTTGCTTGATATTATCATGCCGGAAATGAGCGGATATGAGGTGCTGAGCGCACTGAAAGAGTCGGATATTGTAAAAGATATACCCGTTATATTTATCACCGGGCTTAGCGGAACCGAAGACGAAATGAAAGGACTTGCCTTGGGCGTTGAAGATTATATAGCAAAACCGTTCAATGACGCGATTGTTCAGTTAAGAGTACGCAACCAAATCAAAATAGTAAACCAAATGCGTAAAATCGAATATTTAAGTATGTCAGACCAACTGACGGATATAGCCAATCGGCGCAGTTTTGATCAGAGGATAGCCGGGGAATGGCGGACGGCGGTACGGGTACAGTCGCCGCTTAGTCTAATGATGATAGACATAGACAAGTTTAAGCTATACAACGATACATACGGGCATCAGCAGGGCGATGCGGTGCTTCGTACAGTTGCCGGCATATTAAAAAGCAGCCTTACGCGCTCGCTCGATTTCGCGGCTCGCTGGGGCGGAGAGGAATTTGCCGTTTTGCTTTCAATGACGGATATAAAAGGTGCTTTGCACATTGCGGAGAGCCTGCGCGCCAATATAGAACGCACCGTGATACCCTGCCCGGACGGGACAACTACAGGCATAACCATAAGCATCGGCGTACATTCAAAAATACCTTCTCAAACCGATTCTGCGGAGGATTTTATGTCCAAAGCCGACAAAGCACTTTATACCGCGAAAGAGACCGGACGGAACAGGGTATGTGAAGCCGAATAAACGGGCGGTCAATGACCGCCCCTACTCATGTTAATATTTCATCAAATACCCGGAATCCTTTTTTAACAGCGCGGCGGTCATTTCACGCAGCGGTTTCGCGCTCATAACCCGTGCCGTTGCGTCTCCAAAACACCCCATTGTGAGAATACCCTTCTGTATTGCATCCGGCTCAAGTTTGCTGAACGTCTCCGACCCCAACGGGGAGCAGTGGCGGTTTTGCGGCGTGTACAGTCTGCCGCCCTCATAATCTATGACATACATATCTATTTTATCCTTAGAAATTGAACCCTCCGCGCCGTCCCATTCCTCTATGCCGTGTATAAACGTGTTCCGTGTGAAGTTCACGCCGATAAGTATAATCCGCGCGTTGCGCTCCCATAGCTTATAATATGCTCCGCCCTTGCCGCACGGTGTCCCGATACACTCCTCACCCGAGACAAAATCAGCCGCGTCCGCACCGATGGCCGCAAGCGAGTGTGTCGGGTGCAGTGAGCGGCAAACTCTTTGGCGTTTGCGGAACATTTCTGTCAATTTCCCAACACATGACGTGGTGTGGAGTACGTCCATCACCGGGTTTTCCGAGTTGACATTGCTCCATGTGTGGCTTGGCAATACCAACAGTCCAGGGCGCATATACTCTTCAAGCGCGTCAAGCACGGCATCGCCGCGCCCCTCGACATCGCCGATGGCTTTATATGATAGGTGAACCATCAGAGTGCCGCCCGGGTCAATGTTAAGAGTTTTCAAGTCGGACAGTAAATCCTGCTTTGTATACATAATTTGTATCTCCTGTAAAAATTCGGGCGGGTTTTCATTCCCCCGCCCTTGACTGTTTTACACTTCGTACAGGTCTTTCATGCGTGAAAGTAATTTGTACTTTTCAGCCGCCGCTTCTGTCGCGTACTTGAACAGTTCGTCCGCCCTTTCGGGGAACTGCCTGACAAGCGAGCTGTACCGCACTTCGCCCCTGATAAACTCATCGTATGAAGTCGAGGGTTCTTTGCTGTCGAGCGAGAACGGGTTCTTGCCCTCGGCTTTAAGGCGCGGGTCAAAGCGGAATGTATGCCAATACCCGGCTTCAACCGCTCTTTTCGTCTCGCCTATCATATTAGTCATGCCGCCCTTCAATCCGTGGTTAATACAGGGTGCGTAGGCGATGACTATAGACGGACCTTTGAAACTCTCGGCTTCCGTGATTGCCTTGATTGTCTGCGGGTATGACGCGCCCATGGCGATTTGAGCGACATAGGCGTAGCCGTATGACATGGCGATTTGAGCGAGGTCTTTCTTCGCAGTCGGCTTGCCTGCGGCGGCAAATTGGGCGACCTGCCCGATTTGAGATGCTTTAGATGCCTGACCGCCGGTGTTGGAATACACCTCGGTGTCAAATACCATGATGTTGACATCTTCGCCGGAAGCGATAACATGATCCAACCCGCCGAAGCCGATGTCGTATGCCCAGCCATCGCCGCCGAATACCCAGACGGACTTCTTGACGAGCATATCCTTTTCAGCGAGAATCTCACGCGCTAAATTGCATACGGGACATTTGCACCACTTGTTTGCATCGTCCCAGAACTCCTCTTTGTATTCTTCCGGGAAGTCTGAGCCATCGCCGAAGTCCACACCGTACAACAGAGCCTTTTCCAGTTCGACCGATGCGGCCTTGGAAGCCTCGCCGTCGTTCATGTTGTCGAGCCAGTCCTGCCCCGCCTTTTTGATACCGTCATAGCAGTAGTCAACCGCAACTATCTCGCGGACTTTCTCAGCCAGTCTCTCGCGGCGTTGTTTCTGACCCAAGAACATACCGTAACCGTATTCCGCGTTGTCCTCGAACAAGGAGTTAGCCCATGCCGGTCCCTTGCCGCATTTGTTAACGGTGTAAGGCGTACTGGGTGCTGAACCGCCCCAGATTGACGAACATCCGGTTGCGTTCGCGATATACATCCTGTCGCCGTATAGTTGGGTAATGAGCTTCGCGTAAGGGGTTTCGCCGCAGCCGGAACACGCGCCGGAGAACTCAAGCAAGGGCTGCTTGAACTGACTGCCCTTAACGGTGTCTTCGGCAAACGGTATATCTTTTTTGTCCGCGACTTTTTGTCTGGCATACTCAAACGCTTCCTGTTCGGACAGGCGCGTTTCGAGCTTTTTCATCACAAGTGCTTTTTCGCCCTTTTTGCCCGGGCAGATTGCTTCGCAAACACCGCAGCCGGAGCAGTCAAGCACGGACGAGGTGACTGAGAAAGCGTACTTTTCGCAGCCCTTGCCGTTCATGGGCGTTGTTTTGAATCCGGCGGGCGCGGCGGCTTTTTCGCTCTCGTCCAACACGAACGGGCGGATTACCGCGTGGGGGCAGACATATGAACACTGGTTGCACTGTATGCAGTTTTCGGGCATCCACTCGGGTACATCAACGGCTATGCCGCGTTTTTCATATGCCGCGCTGCCCTGCGGGAATGTTCCGTCTTCAACGCCTTTGAATATCGAGACGGGCAGTTTGTCGCCATGCTGCGCGTTTACGGGTGTCAGCACGTTGTCAATAAACTTCACAAGCTCGGGACGATCGCCCTTCGCGCCGGATTTTTTCGCGTCACCCGCCGCGTTTTTCCAATCGGCGGGAACATCGATTTTTTTAACGTGGTTTATTCCGGCATCAATGGCGGCGTGGTTCATGCTAACGACCTTTTCACCCTTACTGCCGTAAGTGCTGACGACCGCCTGCTTCATATAGTTAACGGCATCGTCAATGGGTATGATGTTGGTTAACTTGAAGAACGCGGACTGGAGAATCATGTTAATACGTCCGCCAAGCCCGATTTCACGCGCCAGCGCGATACCGTCAACGGTATAGAGCTTAATGTCGTTATCGGCTATATACTTTTTGACGGCGGCAGGAAGATGCTCCGTGAGAGCGGCGGCATCCCAGTTGCAGTTAAGAAGGAACGTGCCGCCCTTTTTCAGCTCCTGAACCATATCATACTTGTCCACATATGACGGGTTGTGGCACGCCACGAAGTCCGCCATTGATACAAAGTATGTTGACTTGATAGGCTTTTTGCCGAAACGCAGGTGAGACTGCGTTACGCCGCCGGACTTCTTTGAATCATAGGAGAAGTACGCCTGAACGTTCATGTCGGTGTGGTCGCCGATAATCTTTATGGAGTTTTTGTTCGCGCCGACAGTGCCGTCCGCGCCCAAGCCCCAGAATTTACAGGACACCGTTCCCTCGGGTACGGTATCGGGCTTCTCGCTGACGGGCAGTGAGAGATTCGTCACATCGTCGTTAATGCCAACGGTGAAGTGGTTCTTCATCCCTCCCTCGAGATTCCTGTAAACGGCAATGATGTTGCTCGGTGGGGTGTCTTTTGAACCCAGACCGTAACGTCCGCCAACGACTTTAATGCCTTGAACGCCCAACTCGGCGAGCGAGGTCATAACATCGAGATAGAGCGGTTCGCCCAACGCGCCCGGCTCTTTGGTGCGGTCGAGAACCGCGATTTTCTTACACGTTTTGGGCAGGGCGGCGACAAATTTATCCCCAACGAACGGGCGGTATAGGCGAACTTTGACAAGCCCGACTTTTTCGCCCTTGGCGTTGAGGTGGTCTATCGTCTCCTCAATGGTATCGCATACGCTGCCCATTGCGACAATGACTTTTTCCGCATCGGGCGCGCCGTAGTAGTTGAACAGCTGATAGTTTGCGCCTGCGGCGGCGTTGACTTTCGCCATATTCGCCTCAACGACTGCGGGCAGAGCGTTGTAGTAAGAGTTGCAAGCCTCTCTGGCTTGGAAGAAAATGTCGGGGTTCTGCGCCGTCCCGCGCAATACGGGATGTTCGGGATTCAGCGCGTTGGAGCGGAACTTCGCCAGCGCGTCATGGTCGGTCATGCCGCTGAGTGTCTCGTTGTCCCAGACTTCAATTTTCTGCATTTCGTGCGAGGTTCTGAATCCGTCAAAGAAATGTAAAAACGGCACGCGCCCCGAGATTGCCGAAAGGTGCGCCACCGCGCCCAAATCCATAACTTCCTGCGGGTTCGTGGAAGCCATCATGGCAAATCCGGTCTGGCGGCAAGCCATAACATCGGAGTGATCCCCGAAAATCGACAGCGCGTGCGATGCGAGGGCGCGTGCCGAGCAGTGTATAACGCCCGGGAGCAGTTCGCCCGCGATTTTGTACATATTCGGAATCATAAGGAGCAGCCCTTGTGAGGCCGTATAGGTCGTTGTCAGCGCACCCGCCGCCAGCGAACCGTGAACCGTTCCCGCCGCGCCCGCCTCGGACTGCATTTCAACAACTCGGACTTCCTGCCCGAACATATTCTTCTGCCCGTTTGCCGACCATTTGTCGGTCAGCTCCGCCATGACAGACGATGGCGTTATCGGATATATGCCGGCTACTTCCGTGAAGGAGTAGGACACATGAGCGGCGGCTGTGTTGCCGTCCATAGTTTTCTTCTTTCGTGCCACTATAATAATACCTCCTGTTATTTTTATGGGGTTATTGTATCACGGTTTTTCGCGGGTGTAAAGCAAGATTTTGTAAATCTCCCGTGCATATTGATATTTCCGTTATAACATGACGCTTATCTCATGCCCGCACTAAGCAAGATTACTTTTAACCAAATTGTAACATTAGACTATTGACATAAAGTTCCTGCGGGTTTATAATTTAATTACGCTTCAATATACTATCAATATTTGAAATATAATCGGCTTCATTATTTAAGGAGGTTATTGCAATGAAGAATTTTACACGCAGATTAACGTTGCTTGTCGCGCTCATGCTGCTAACGAGCTTGTTTGCCGGGCAAAGCGCACTTGCAAAGTCAGTTGTGATTAAACCCGCTCCTGTTGTAATCGGCGCAAACGCATCGTTTGTAATACCGGTTCCCGCCGCGCCGGGAGTCGCTGTAAAGAAAAACGATAAAGCGGAGATTGATTACTCCAACGCCAAAGACGGATATGTTATGATTAAGGCTCTGCAAGAGAAAGCGTTCAAGGTAAGAATCACAGGTCCAAGCGGCGTTAATTACGACTATGACCTTAAAAAAGGAAACCATAACATTTTCCCGTTCACAGACGGGAACGGGGCTTATAAGGTAATGGTTATAGAACCGGTCGGAGACAAGTATGCCTTGGCGAACTCGGCTGACGTTCAAGTTACGTTAGCGGACGAATTTGCGCCCTACATTCGCCCGAATCAGCTCGTCAACTATAACAAGGACAGTAAAATAGTCGCCAAAGCGGCGGAGCTGACAAAAGATACTAAGGATGTGTTTGAAGACGTAACCAACGTTTATAATTTTGTGGTTAAAAATTTCACATATGACAAAGACCGCGCGGCAACAGTTAAAGCCGGATATATTCCCGATGTAGACGATGTGCTTGCGAAGAGCAAGGGGATTTGCTACGACTATTCGGCTGTTATGGTGGGAATGCTCCGCAGTCAAGGTATCCCGACAAAAATGATTTTCGGGTTCGTGGGTGAAACATATCACGCTTGGATATCGGTGTGGTCGAAAGATACCGGGTGGGTAAGCGATATTATTCAGTTTTCCGGCAACAGCTGGAAACTTCTGGATCCCACATTTGCCTCTACCGGGGGTTCAAAGTACACAGGCGACGGAATCAACTATACAATTAAATTCAGTTACTAAGCGTCATGGGTTGGCTTTGTGGGTCGGGCTTCCATGTCCGACCCATTTTGAGTTGTTATTAAACATAAAGTATTGAAGGGAACATAGATGAAAAAGAGAGATATATATTTTTCCGCCTTGCGCGGGCGGCGTTTCGCGTTCTTTTCCGCGTTTCTGTTTGTAATCGTAACAAATTTGTGCGACTTTGTCGCGCCGCAGGTGGTGCGGATAACAGTCGACTCGGTAATTAACAATCTGCCGTTCCCGGGCTGGGCAACGGGGTTCGCCGAGACACTCGGCGGGCGTGATTTTCTGCGCGGCAATCTGTGGGTGTGCGGTTTGATTATCCTGCTTTCGGCGGTAGTGGGCTGCGGCACGGGGTTTATAAGACGTTATTTTACGCTCGAGCCGTCTGAACATATTGCCCAAAATCTGCGTGACCGTATGTTCGGACACGTTCAGAAATTACCGTTTAATTGGCACGTCAACGCGCAGACGGGTGATATCATTCAGCGTTCGACAACCGATGTGGATGTTGTACGCAACTTTACCGCGAACGTCTTTCCGGAGTTTGTGCGCTGTATCATTATGATTATAGCTTCGGCTGTTATTATGCTTACCATGGACCCGATTATGACACTGGCAGGGATATGTCTTATGCCGTTATTTGCTATATCCGGAGTGTTCTATCACAGAGTTATCAGTAAGTCATGGCTCGCGCTCGATGAGGCGGAGGGTCTTATACAGGCTACCGTACAGGAGAATCTTTCAGGTGTGCGCGTTGTACGCGCTTTCGGGCGTGAGAGCTTTGAAATCGAGCGTTTTAACGAGAAGAATAACGCTTTTTTAAGAAAAGCAATGAAAATGTGCGGAAACTTCGCGTCATTCTGGAGTTTTTCGGACTTTATAGGCATAGCACAGCTGTTTTTAGTTGTTATGGTGGGATTATACCGCGTTTTAGGCGGTCAGTTGACCGTGGGTACATTCCTGACGTTTTTCGCGTACACACAAATGCTGCTCTGGCCCGCGCGTGAGACGGGGCGACTTATTTCCGAGATGGCGAAATGCTCAATATCGCTTGGGCGTATTCATGATGTGCTGAACACCGAGCCGGAACGCGACCCGGAAAACCCGTCCATCGAACCGATAACAGGTGATATAACCTTTGAGAACGTGACTTTCGGTTACGGCGGCGAATCGGTGTTAAAAGACGTGAGTTTTAATCTGAAAAAGGGTCAGGTGTTGGGCGTTCTGGGAGCGACAGGCAGCGGCAAGAGTACGTTGGCGTACTTGCTGACGCGGCTCTACGATTTGCCCGAAGACAGCGGAAGTATTAAGCTGGACGGCGTTGACATCAAGAGTTTCGAGCGCGGGTATGTGCGGCAAAATGTCGCTATGGTGCTTCAAGAACCGTTCCTGTACTCAAAAACAGTTGGCGAAAATATTAGAGCGTCCTCAACGAGCGGGCATGACGCGATGGAACGGGCGGCGCGGACGGCGGCGATACACGAAACCATTACAGATTTAGACAACGGCTATGACACAAAAATCGGCGAACGCGGCGTTACGCTGTCTGGCGGACAGAAACAGCGCGTTGCCATTGCCAGAATGCTGCTGCAGAACGCGCCGATTATGATATTTGACGACAGCCTTTCCGCCGTGGACACCCAGACCGACGCGCAGATACGCGCCGCGCTGAAAGACCACACAGGCGGCGCAACGGTCATCATCATTTCGCACAGAATCAGCACGCTGATGGAAGCCGACAAGATATTGGTGCTGAATAACGGCGAAGTCGAGGCGTTCGGCTCTCATTCCGAACTGGTGAATGAAGACAATACATACAACAGAGTTTACAGAATGCAAAGCAGCGCAGGGGAAGAGGTAGAATAAATGGATATATTTGAACACGAATATCAATACCCTAAATCGTTTTCTATGGCGGTGTGGAAAAAGATTTTCCCGTTTGCCAGACCTATGGGCAAACGGCTCATCGTAATCGTTGTACTGATGATACTTAACGCGCTTATCGACACGGCATATCCGCTGATGCTCTCATACGGCGTTGACAACTTTCTCATACCGCAAACAAGCAAAGGACTGCCAATATACGGAGTTGTAATCGCGATATTCGGCATAACACAGGTAATATTTACATACTTCTTCCTGCGCCTTGCGCTGTCTGCGGAGTTTAACATCACGGCGGGTATGCGTTCGGCGGTTATGAAGCATTTGCAGATACTGCCGATTTCCTATTACAACCAAACCCCGGTCGGATACATAATGGCTCGCGCCATATCGGACACCGGGAGCATCGGAGACAGAATTGTCTGGACGATAGTTGACCTGTCGTGGTCACTCGCCTATACGGTATTCGCCATGGTGACAATGCTGATTTTGAACTGGCGGCTTGGGCTTATCATGATAGTTTTCATGGTAGCGTTGTTCTTTGCCGCACTGTATTTTCAAAAGAAAATATTGGGACTTAACCGCGAGTTAAGGCGCAAGAACTCTGTCATGACGGGTGCTATGAACGAGGGAATTGTGGGTGCGCGCACAACAAAAACGCTCGTTATGGAGGAACAAAATTTCGCTGAGTTCAAAGATATAACGACAGATATGAAAAAGAAGGCGACCGCGCTTGTGCGCGTTCGCGCGATATTCGGACCGTCTGTGTTCTTTATGGGTTCTGTCGCCGTTGCGGCGGTTGTTACAGCGGGCGGAGGCTTGTCCGTTAATTCCGCGCTTCAAATCGGAACGCTTGCCGCGTTCGTAAACTATGCGTTGGGCGTTTTATGGCCGCTGTTCCAAGCCGCTCACACATGGCCCGAGTTCGTTGCGGCACAGGCGAATGTTGAGCGCGTTACAATGCTTCTGGAACGTCAGCCGGAAATTATCGAAAAACCCGATGTCGTTGAAAAATACGGCGACAACTTTAATCCGAAACGCGAGAACTGGGAATCGCTCGAGGGCAATGTCACATTCAAGGACGTGACGTTTATGTACCCCGATGGCACGGTAAACGTACTGGAACATTTTAGCCTTGACGTGCCGCAGGGAACGACTGTCGCCATTGTAGGTGAGACGGGCGCGGGGAAATCAACGCTAGTCAACCTTGTGTGCCGCTTTTTTGAACCGACTGAGGGTCAGGTGCTGATAGACGGGCGTGACATCCGCGACCGCACGCAGTTGTGGCTGCACAGTCATTTGGGGTATGTTTTGCAGAACCCGCATCTGTTCTCGGGCAGTGTGCGCGAGAACATACGCTATGGGCGGCTCGAGGCAACCGACACCGAGGTAGAGACCGCCGCCGAAGCGGTCGGCGCGTTGGCGTTTATAGCCAAGCTCGACAACGGCTGGGACACCGATGTCGGCGAGGGCGGCGACAAATTATCCACCGGGCAGAAACAGCTCGTTTCTCTCGCCCGCGCCGTATTAGCCGAACCAAGAATTTTTATACTTGACGAGGCCACATCATCAATCGACACCGAAACAGAGAAATTGGTACAGGAGGCGACTTCGATTCTGCTCAAGGGGCGCACATCGTTCGTCATCGCCCACAGGTTATCAACCATACGCGAAGCCGACATAATACTCGTTGTGCATGACGGGAAAATCATTGAGCGCGGCACACACGAAGAACTGATGGCGGCAAAAGGAGAGTATTACAGTCTTTATACGCAGTTAACTATTGAGGGTTAGCTATTGAAATACCAATTAAATTCATGTGGGGGCGGCTAATGGCCGCCCCTGCTGCGTTTCCTGAGCAATGCCCCGGCGAAGAACGCCCCGCGTCCGACCCAGTCGAGGAACATGGCTATCCATATGCCGTACAGCATCCAGTTTAGGTGTACGCCGAGAAACCACGCGCAGAACACGCGGAGCAAAAGCATACTGACAATGGACACACACATTGTATACTTTGCCATACCCATTGCTCTTAAACCACTGGGAATCACAAACGACAGCGGCCAAAATACGGGACATAAGACTAAAAACATCCAAAGACCGTTGCGAGCCATGGTATAAACCGCGTCTGTCGGATTAAACAGCATAGTCAACGGGCGTGTCAGCGCGAAAATCAGAAGACACGCCGTCAATGTGAAAACGACCGCCATATTATTGAGTCGCCACGTATCGCGCCGCGCACCCTTTATGTCGCCCGCGCCGTATGCCTGCCCCGCGAAAGAAGTGACAAGCACCTGAAATGCCAAGCCCGGGAGGTTAGCCAGCCCTGCAAGCTGAATAAGTATTGCATATGCCGCCAAAACATCCGTACCCATACCGGACATGAAAACCTGAACGACCATTTTACAGCCGTTGAATATCACCGAATCTATACCCGCCGGAACAGCTACGTCTAAGACGGGTTTTATTATTCTGCGGTCAAGTTTAAGCGCGGGCTTGAACCCCGCGAACACGCTGTGTCCGCGTTTTATATAAACGCCCAAAAATATGACGGGTGCGGCGCGGAAAGCAACGATTCCCAATCCCGCGCCGGCAACACCCATGCCGAAGCCGTAAATCGCAATCGAGGCAACGGCGATATTGGAGATGATAGACGTGACTGCCGCCGCCATCGGCACTTTCATATTGCCCGATGCTCGCAGTATGCCGTTAGCCGTTGAGTAAAACGCCAGTAACGGCATGGACACCGATGAATAGAAGAGATATGTACGCGCACTGTCCAGAACCTCAGATTCCGCCGCGCCGAACAGCGCGTTTATTATCGTTCTGTCAAATATAATCATCAGCAGTCCGACCGCAATGCTGATATATACCACAAGAGTTATTGACTGGGAGGAAATTTTGCGTGTCTCGGCGCGGTCATCGCGCCCGATACTGTGCGCCGCCGCAACAGTCGCTCCCGTTGCAACAGACAGGAATAAACTCATAACGGTGTAATTAAGCGTGCTGATAAGGCCAACGCCCGCAACCGCGCTCTCGCCTGCGTCCGCGACCATAATCATTGAGATAATCCCGATAAACACCGCCAACACTTGTTCGACAAACGCCGGCCAGAACAACGGCATAAATCTCCTGTATTTTTCAAAACGCGGCAGGTGCAAGAAATAACCTCCTATTGATTTTCGTATGGGTCGTTGAAATTATTTGCGACAAACTGAAAATCTTTGGGATAATCGTATGAGGTCCAGTTCTCGTAGCTCTCGACCAGTGCCAATGCGTCTTCATCAGCCATGGTTTGAATAAAATGTTGGCATTTTTCAATTATATTTTCAGGTTTATTGGGTGCAATTTTTACGGTTCTCTCCAGTTTTCTTACGGACGGGAACAGAATTTCATTCTCCAGTAAAATCAAGCGGTACAAGCAAAAAATCATGCCGCTCGCGGTATGGACACGCGCAAAACCCTCGGGTTTGCACACCATCCAAAAATAATTAAAAGACTGCCTAAGAGTACAATAATAACGCAGTTGTTTTGCCGCTTTCTCGGATTTTTGAAATACGGGGATACGTTTTACCAGTTCCGGCAGTTCCGGGTCATCGGAGAAGAGAGTACGAGCGCAGGAAAACATATTCCGCATCGGCTCAGAACCGTTTTCGGCGAGATTTACCAGTTCTTGATTGGTTTTGAAATGCACGTCAAAGTAGCCGCCCTCATATGTGCATTTGCCCCAGTAGGAATCCATTGTCTTCCCGATTTTTTTCTTCTGCTCGTAGTATTCTTCCGGCACGACCGCAACCCCGTCAAGGTCTGAGTCGGGTCGTTCCGTACCCGTGGCGACAGAGCCTATCAGAAACAGAGCCTCTATCTCCGGTGTTTCCCGGTAGTGCGCGATCATTTTTTCGATTGATTCTTCGTGATGTTTCAGCATCATATAACCTCCGTAACAATTATTAAGAGAACAAGACGTGCCGGGGGCGGCACGCCCTCAATAGGTTAATTATACCACCTTATAAAGAATAAATCAAATCCCTTGTCACCACTTTTGCGGAAAAGGGATTGAACGGCGGCGCGGGTTATGCTATACTGCTTATACGCCGTACCGTTTATTCTGCGTTGGTAAGTGTGAAGCGGGTACGGCGTATGTTATTGATATTGGGTACATTTGAGGCAAGTTGGTTTTGGATACATTTTGCAAAGAAGGTGAAATTTTATGCGTAGAAAAGACAGGGAAGTAACGGATATAAATGGTATTGAGCAAATTTTACTTCAGTGTAAGACCTGTCATGTCGCAATGGTTGACAACGGCGAGCCTTATGTTGTTCCGCTGAGTTACGGATATAAAATCCTTGACGGGAATGTACTGGAGTTGCATTTTCACAGTGCGCCCGAAGGCAGAAAGATAGATGTCTTGAAACGAAATAATAAAGTATGCTTTGAAATGGCGTATGAGGGTGAACCGATTCATTCCGAAATTCCATGTAACTCCGGTTATTATTACGCAAGCGTTATCGGATTCGGCGAGGTAATGTTCATTGAAAACGCCGATGAAAAATGCGCTGCGCTGTCCGCCATGTTCAAGCACCAAGCCGGAAAGGATGTCGCGTTTACCATCGAGCAAGCCGAAAACGTCTGTGTGTTCAAAATTATATCGACAAATTTTACCGGGAAGAAAAAACCTCGGCTAAACGCTTGAATGGAGTGTCCCCGAGGATTGAAATATTTCAGTTGATATTCTCTCTGCCGTGATATATAATGTGTCTGATTTCATTTCAATGAACGGAGGACGCGACTATGGATATGATGGTAGTACCGAAACCTATATTTCGCCCATCTAAAGAGGTTGCCGCCTATTACCTCTCTTTTCAAATCGGAAACGCTTTGATTGAAGAGGGCAAATCATATACTCTCGACCTCATGTCGAACCTGTCCCTTTTTGATTTCATTGACGACTTGGGTCTTGATGTAATAACAATGGGCAAAGAACTGTTCGTGCCGGCTTCCGACATCTTACTGGCGGCGGATATTAAGAGCCATTGCAAGGTGGACTGCTCTCAGATTGTCCTTATGCTCAATAAACGCACCATGCTGACACAGGATAATCTGGACAGGGTAATTCGGCATAGGCAGGACGGTTTCAAAATCGCGTTCTTCAACTATACCACAATCGAAGCTATAAACAGTTTTCTTCCGCATATAGACTATCTGTTCTGCCACAATGACACGGACGTTTTAATGCCGGCAATCCGCTATCTTAAATCAAACAGTCTGACAACAAAGGTTATAGCGACAAAGGTAGACCAAGCGCAGACGTTTGACAGGGTTAGCCTTTTCGGACTTAACTACTTTGCCGGATCGTTTTATAAAGTTCCCGTAAAAAGCCGCACCAACACTGTCACGCCACTGCAAGTAAACTACTTGCAGTTACTCAACCAAGTTAACAACGATGATTTCGAGTTTGAGAGCTTTACAAAAACTATACAGCGTGATACCGCACTCACGATACAGTTCCTTAAAATGGTAAACTCTTCGCACGTGCGCTCTAACAAGATAACAAGTCTGCGTCACGCCGCCGCCCTTATCGGTCAGATTGAAATCAAACGGTGGATAACAACAGCCGTTGCCTCATCGCTAAGTCAGGAGAAGCCGGGGGAAATTACAAGACTGTCGCTTTTACGCGCAAAATTCTGCGAAAGTATATCCGGTTTGTTTGAAATGGCGGTACATTCCGAAAATTTATTCCTAATGGGTATGTTCTCTGTTTTGGATGTTATACTTGATATGTCCATCGAACAGGCTCTCGACCTGGTGTTTGTCCCTGAACCCGTAAAAATCGCGCTCACCGGCGGCAGCAACGACTTTACAATGATATATGAGTTCATGAAAGAGTATGAGCATGGTGACTGGACCGAAATTTCGCGGACGGCTCTAATGCGCGGTATGGATATTAAGGATATCTATGACGCTTATTACGAAACTTTGGCATGGTATGGCCGCCTTATTAACATGAGCGTGGACGAGGACGAAATAAACGATGACGAGTAGGGAACGCGCCGTGAGGGACAATGAAATCATCTGCGAACATACCCGCATACTTCAATGAAATCTTGACCTTGCCCAGATAAAATCCATTCTATCAATTTTTCCGTATTATCATTATTAGAGCCGACCGTTACGGCATATACTTCTATAGTAAACGGGTATGTCCCATTTCTTATATTTTCAACTGTTGGTTCAATTCCGTTAATTGCTAACAATTTGATATTTTCATTTGGCTTCATGCCGGTTGCAAAATAACGGAACGAATATCCTATAGCTGATGAATAATTCCTATATGCGGCGACTTGGCTTATCATTCCGCCCATTCCACTGAAATATTCTTCCCAAAGGGGAGCAGGCAATGTTTTATCTCTCATAACCATTGCGAGCATTATTGTCTGACTGCCCGAATTTTCAGGACGTTGAAACGGCATTATTTTTTCATTGTTCCCGCCAACTTTATTCCAGTTGGTAATCTTTTTTTGATAAATATCTTGTATCTGTTCAAGAGTCAAGTCATTTACGGGATTTTCTCGATTGACAAATAAAACAAATGCTTCTTTTGCAATCGGTGTTAGTATAAATTCAATGCCTTTTTCTTTTGCCGCTTCTATTTGTTGTTTAGACGGTTGCGCTCCGAAAAAAATATCAATCTCGCCTCGGATAAGACGCTCATACGCCTCGTCTGTTTTAGAGCAAGTCACATATTTATCAACATTATCTTTGTTTAATCCTTTATATAATTCCTGTGTTATTGCTCCATATACAGGATAAGCCGCTGTTGCTCCGTCAAGTTTAGGGTAATTGTCATCAAATGAAATAGTTGCCGATTCATCAAGTTTTTTAAGTAAATTACCCTCGCGAAACGGATGATAATTGTAGAGATTGACTTCATCTTCAATTTGTTCTGTTAGAGAATAATGTCCAAGAATTTTTGTGCTTCTGTCGTAATGCTGAAACAATGCAATACCGGATAAAAAAATGAAAGTCAACCCATAAATTATTATTTTTTTATCATAAATTATTTTCTTTTTATAAATTGTTCGTGTGATGACGATAGATAAAACCGTAATAACTGTTACAGCGAAAATTACAACAGGAAAAAGGCTAAGGTTACCAATAATGGATAAAAAGAAATTTGCTATCAAATAAGGAAATGTAAGCAACCAAAAAGCACCTGATGAAAACAAATCGCTTTTAATACTGTAATTTGACAGACCGAAAACAACTATCCACACGCACATATAATAACAAAAAACTAAAAATATCGGCAGAAATATTTCCGCTGCCTTTTTAGGCAATGCCGCTTTTTTTGAATATAAAACCCAAACGAGAGCCAACAGTATTGGCGGGGTAATCGGCGCGCCAATAAGTCCAACGCTTACCGCTATTGGAGACAGCAGAAAGGCCATTAAGCTCGTGATTATGTAATATCTTTTTTTGTTTGTCATCCCATATCCTCCATCGTTGGCGAAACCTTCTTATGTGTCCATTTTAGCACAGCCCGGTAATTTTTTCAATCCTCAAACCAACGAAAAAACAAAAGCGAACGCCTCCCCGACAAAAAACCATCGGGTCGGGTTCGCATTTGTTCGCAATGGCGGAGAAGTCCATATGTGTTTGTCAAGCGAAAAATCAGCCACACGTTATAAATAAAAAACCAGCCACACTAAAATATAACAAGAGACAGAAAGGGCTTCAAGAAATACGAGGAAGCAGGGCGAAAAAGCGGCCAATGTCGGGAAGTTTCTCGCCATCGTCCGCAAATACACCGACATACAAGAGCTAACACCCACTTTGTTACGGGAATTTGTGGATAAAATCATAGTCCATGAGCCGGACAGAAACTCCGGCAAGCGTGAGCAGTAAATCGAGATACATTACAATTTTGTAGGGAAACTTGCAGGGTGAAATGCCCGTAAGACGAGAAACGCCGTGAAGCACACGGCTTAACGGCATCCCCCGCAAGAGCTTAACATTCATCGTTATTGGTGTAATCCCTTGTAGTTGCGGAGTTTTATTTGGTGACCCGCGCCTTTCCAAAGGCGAACTCATCCGCTTTGCAGAGACGGTGGGGGTGGTGCTGTGGTTTAAGTGATTATAGCGTACCACGCGCACGAACCGCCGTCAACACAAAAATGAGGAGGATGCTTTATGAGCACCATCAGTTACAGCCGCCACGGTGATTATCTTTTGCCGGACATCGTTTTGAACGAGCCGCCGAATGAACAAGCCGAGCCAATTACACGGTACGGCGCAATGCGGAGGACATACCTCAAGACCCACAGACCTATCCTTTTCTTCACTTTACAAAAACACTCGCTAAGGTGCATTTAGGACATAATCACATTCATATTGATAAAGACCGCTGCCGATTTCAAACTGCTGTCCATCCGGTAAAATAACAGTAGCCTTTGCATTGCATGGCACCTTTACATACAGCACAAATTTACCACCCTCTATCTGCCAGCAACATACGATCTCACCATGAGGCGAACGGTAGTTGTATTTGCACCAGTTTAGCTTTTCATCCGGCAGCGGCTGTATGAGAAAGCGTTCATACCCCGCACCAACTCGTGTTATTCCGCCTGTTTTTCGATAAATCCAATCTGCCACACAGCCAAAAGCGTAGTGGTTCATGGAAATCTTCTTGACTTTTCCTTTTTCATCCTCAATGTTCCAGTTTTCCCATATGGTTGTCGCGCCCTTGTCAACTTCATACATCCAACCGGGTCGTTGATCCTGACGAAGAAGTCTGTACGCTAGCTCTGCGTGTCCGTTGTCAGAAAGTGCATCCAACAAGAACGGTGTCGGCAAGAAACCTGTATCGAGACGGTCACCGTTGATTTGTATCAACATTACTAAACGCGCCGTTGCCTCAGCACGCAGATTGTTAGGAATAAGCCCGGCTCCGAGAGCGAGTGCATATGCGCCTTGAACATCCACTTTCAGCCTGCCGCCCGGCAACACCATACTTTTCTGATAAGCTGTTTTGATTTTCTCTGCCAAGACGCTGTATGAATCGGCTTCATTGTTTTTACCTAGCAGACGAGCTATATCAGAAAAAATCTTACAGGATATGTAGTAGTAGACCGGTGCTATATAGTGCCGTCCGGCTTTTGCGCTTTTTCGTACTGCGGCAGACATACTGCCGCGCTCTGTTGCACTGGGGATTAACCATTCGCCGAAGTGGAATCCCGTGTTCCAAAGATATTTCTCCATATCGCCCGAAACACCGCTCTTTTTGTTTCGCTTCGTTGCGGCTTGACGGCGCATATACTCGATCCATGCTTTCATAGATTTATACTGTCTTTCTAAAACAGCTGTGTTTCCTGTCATCTCATACATTGTCCACGGAACTATTACCGCGGCATCTCCCCAACCGCTGGAACTTATATCCTTGAATGAACCACCCAGTAATATGTTAGTTAATTTTGACACCATACGATAAAAATCAGGCAGCGGAATCACGTTCGGGACTTGCCCGTCCAGGAGTTGGGATAGAGTCAGGCTCTCCAACCATCTTGAAAAAAGTCCGGTCAAGTTCTGATTCATCAATGCTGTTCTTGCATATACGGTCATGTCTCCCATCCAACCCATTTTCTCACGTTGAGGGCAGTCTGTGGGTACTGACAGCATATTGGCTCGCTGACTCCAACGGGTATTTTCCACCAAACGGTTGATTTTACCATCAGAGCATTCAAAACTGCTAATCCGCTCCTCATCTGTTGACAATACAATGGCTT
>Ga0082212_10001556_pt1 | contig 33903 bp, 29 predicted proteins | sample TergutNt197P3_FD_71548 | JGI IMG/M metagenome (GOLD analysis project Ga0082212, IMG submission 71548) | Neocapritermes taracua P3 segment gut microbial communities from Petit-Saut dam, French Guiana - Nt197 P3 | ecosystem: Host-associated > Arthropoda: Insects > Digestive system > Gut ... | reverse complement strand
TGCTTCATACGGTGGTGGGGGAGCAGGTATCGGCGGAGGTGGAACGGGTGCCCGCGGCACCGGCAACTATGGTAGTCGCAGTGCCGGTGGTACTATAAGTATTCCCGCTTCAGGTGTAACTGGTAACTACGGCACCACACCCTCCGGCAGAAGAGGTGCGACTATCGGACCTGGAGGCATAGGCAGCAATGCTACTGCATACACCGCAATTGGTATTACCACACAGCCTACTCCTTTAACCTATACCTTCACGGAGGAAGCTATACCCCCCACGATCACTTCATTTGTGACCCCGAATCAATCAACAATGACAGGAAAGTGGTACAACTTTGGATATAAGGAACAAACTCCCGTCACTACCTCTGGTACTACTACCTCTCATACAATTCCGACCACTCTAACAGCAGGCGTGTATAAATATTATTGTGTGAGGAGTACTTCATCAACCAGTTATTATGGGCGAGTCAGCGATGTAGTAACTGTGACGGTATTATCAGCAAAAGAAGTCACCGGCATAGCAGTCAAAAACCCGCCAACGAAAATGAGTTATGTAGAGGGTCAGGCTTTAGATTTGACCGGTCTTGCTGTAACGCTGGCTTACGATGATGATTCGACGGAGGATGTTGCGTTTGCAAATTTCGGGGATTATGATATTACGGTAACTCCTGTAAACGGAACGATATTGACGCTTGATGACGACGGTACAAAAATAAATATCAGCTGTAACGAAGAGATGGTTGAAACCAGCAGTTTAGAGGTAGTTGAAAAAGCAGTCGCCGGTATATCTGTGACAAGCTCGCCAGACAAATTAAATTACGTTGAGGGAGAAACTCCTGATCTGACCGGTCTTATTGTACAGCTGACCTACAATGACGAATCTACAAGGCCTGTACCATTTGCCGAATTCGGGGATTACAGCATAACAACCGCTCCGAACGGAGAAACTGCGCTGACTGTTGCAACCCATAACGGACAACCCATTGTTGTGACCTGCAACGGCCAAACGGCGTCAACAGACAATTTGACTGTAATACCGAGAGAGGCCACACCCACCGCAGGTATTGACTACGTGAACGGAATGTTTACGGGTCTTGTCATCGGCGGAACGTATACGTTCAATGGCGGAGCTGAAGTAACACTAACAGAAACCGATTATCCCATTGAAACCGTTTTGATGGGTTATACAGTTTCCATCGTGAAAAAGGGTGACGGTACCAGCATAGCAGACAGCAACCCGCAAACGCTTGCTATCCCCGCACTTCCGGCGACGCCGTCACCGGGAAAAACCGACTGTACGACTTTACTGGATAATGACGGTACCATCACCGGCGTAACCGCAGCGATGGAATATAAATTAAGTACTGCCTCGGTATGGACAGACTGTACAAACCCTGTCACCGGACTTGCGCCGGGCGATTACGATGTGCGCGAAAAAGCTGTAGCAGCCACCTCGTTTGCAAGCGAAGCCGCTACGGTAACGATAAATGCCTACACGGCTGTTAAGGAATCCACGCCCGAAGCAAGTATTGACTATGAAAACGAAACGTTGACAAATCTTGCCGGTACATACTCTTTCAATGGCGAAGCTACCTTATCAGTAACGGGAGACTACGACATTGCTGCCGGTTGGTTGGGCGAAACCATTTCCATCGTGAAAAAGGGTGACGGTATCTACACTGTGGACAGCGAAGCGCAAAACCTTCCAATTCCTGCCCGTCCGGAAACGCCAACGCCCGTAAAAAACGATTGTACAACTTTAGCCAACAGCAATGGCAGTATCACAGGCGTTAACAGTACAATGGAGTATCAATTGAGTACTGATGAGAGTTGGACTTCCATTACCGGTTCAACCGTCGCAGCGCTTGAACCCGGTATATACCATGTGCGCGTAAAAGCAGTAGCAGCTACTTCATTCAGGAGCGAACACGCTACGGTAACAATAGAACCATTCGACGCACCCAAGGAAACCACACCCGAAGCAGAAATCGACTTCATAAACGAAACGTTGACGGGGCTTGTAAACAACGGCGTGTACATCATCAATAGCGAAGAAGTAACACTGACCGGAACCACCTGTGACTTTGATTCCGATTGGTTTGGCACATCCGTTTCCATTGTGAAAAAGGGTGATGGCAGCACCACCATCGACAGCGACCCGCAAGAACTTCCCATTCCTGCCCGGCCAACAACGCCAACACCGGGTAAAACCGACTGTACGACGACGGATAACAATGATGGTACCATCACCGGCGTAACCACAGCCATAGAATACAAATTAAGTACTGATACGGAATGGACAGCTGTTACAGGCACAACCGTAACCGGGCTTGTTCCGGGTAATTATCATGTGCGATTGAAGACAACAGCCACTGCGTTTTCAGGAACGATATTGAGTGTAACTATAGGATCATTCGATGCCGTTAAGGAAGACACGCCCGATGTAAGTATTAACTATGAAGAAGAAACGTTGACAGGTTTTGAAATTGGCGGCACGTACGCTTTCAATAGCATAACTGCCGGACCGTTTACAAAAATCAGTTACCCCATTGCTGCCGGTTGGTTCGGAACATACGTTTCCATCGTGAAAAAAGGCGACGGAGACGACACCATTGACAGCGACCCGCAAACTCTTGCTGTTAATGCCCGTCCGTCAGCGCCTGCACCGGGCAAAACCGACTGCACAACGATACCGAACAACGACGGTACCATCACCGGCGTAACCACAGCCATGGAATACAAATTGAGTACTGATACGGAATGGACGGCCGGTACAGGCGCAGCCATCACCGGACTTTCACCGGGTACCTACCAGGTGCGTGTAAAAGCAGTTACGGCCACTTCGTTTGCAAGTACCATCACGGAAGTAACGATAGAACCATTCGTCGCTGCCCAGGAGACCACACCAGATGCGGTTATCGACTTTACGAACAAAACGTTGACAAATCTTGTCAGCGGCGGAACATACACTTTCAACGGCGACGCTGCCGAAACGTTATCGGGAAGTAGTTATCCCATTGAAACCGGTTGGTTTGGCGACAACGTTTCCATCGTGAAAAAGGGTAACGGCAGCACCATCATCGACAGCGACCCGCAAATGCTTGCCATCCCCGCACTGCCGTCAGCGCCAACGCCGGGCAAAACCAACTGTACAACGCCGGCAAACGACGACGGCGTCATCACAAGCGTATCAACGGCAATGGAATATAAATTAACTGCGGATGACGAATGGACAGCTGTTACGGGCGCCAACATCACCGGACTTGCGCCGGGCACCTACCAGGTGCGTCTGAAGGCAACGACCGAAGCGTTTGCAGGCGAGATCGCGGATGTGACAATAGGTTCATACAACGCTGTTCAGGAAACCGCGCCCGCTGCCGGTATTAGCTATGCAGACGAAACTTTGACAGGGCTTGTCAGCGACGGCAAGTACTCTTTCAGTGGCGAAGTTGCCGTAACAGTAACGGGAACCGATTATCCCATTAAAACTGCCTGGTTCGGAACATCCGTTTCCATCGTGAAAATGGGAGACGGTATCTACACTTTGGACAGCGACCCGCAAATGCTAACCATCCCCGCCCGTCCGTCAGCGCCAACGCCGGGCAAAACCAATTGTACAACGGCAGCCAACAACAACGGCGCTATCACCGGCGTAACCACAGACATGGAATACAAATTAAGTTCAGCCACAACATGGACGGCCATCACAGGCGTAACCGTCAACGAACTTATACCGGGCGCCTATCAGGTGCGCCTGAAAGCAACGACCGAAGCATTTGCAGGCGAGATGGCGGATGTAACGATAGGTTCATTCACTGCGGCAAAGGAAACCACGCCCGCTGCAAGCATTAACTATGCAGACGAAACTTTGACAGGGCTTGTCAGCGACGGCAAGTACTCTTTCAATGGCGGATATGATGTAACATTAACGGGAACCGATTACTCCATTGAAGCCGGTTGGTTCGGCGCTGCCGTTTCCATCGTGAAAAAGGGCGACGGCATCACCACCATCGACAGCGACCCGCAAACGCTTACCATCCCCGCACGTCCGCCAGCACCAACGCCGACCGCTGCCCACTGTACGACGGCAGCTAACGATGATGGCTCTATCACCGGCGTTGACGATACAATGGAATATCAAAAAGACGAAGATACAGAATGGACGGCAATCACCGGCACAAGCGTTTCCGGGCTTGAACCCGGCATATACCATGTGCGCGTGAAGGCAACAGGCAGTACATTCAGGAGCATCACCGCCACGGCGACGATAGGAGCATTTGGCGCAACCCCTGAAGACACGCCCGCTGCAGGTATCGACTTCGTGAACGAACTGTTGACGGGGCTTGTCGATGGCGGAACGTATACTTTCAATGGCAGCGCTGCCGAAACGTTATCGGGAAGTAGTTATCCCATTGAAACCGGTTGGTTTGGCGCCAACGTTTCCATCGTGAAAAAGGGTAATGGTACGCTCACTATTGACAGCGACCCGCAAACCCTCGCCATCCCTGCCCGTCCGTTAGCGCCGTCGCCCGGAAAAACCGATTGTACCACAACGGCAAACAACGACGGCGCCATCACCGGTGTTGACGGTACAATGGAATATCAAAAAGAGGGTACATCTGAATGGACTGCCATCACCGGGACAACCGTCACCGGACTTGAACCCGGAACGTACCGGGTACGCCTGATGGCAACGGCCGCTTCCTTTGCAAGTCCGGACGTCTCAATAACCATCATCGGTCAGACGGATCAATCAGACGCCGACGCCGTAGCAGAAGCCAAAGACGCGCTGACATGGGACGTTATCAGGGGCGATAATTCATCGCTGACGAATGTGACCACCGATCTCATACTTCCAACGGAAGGTGCAAACGGTACGACGGTTACCTGGTCGTCTGTTCCTGCGGGATATGTTGCTGCAGATGGCACTGTAACCCGTCCGTCGGGTGAAAACACAGATGTAACTTTAACGGCGACCATCACCAAAGGCGATGCAAGCGATGTGGTTGTGTTTGAACTTACCGTTACCGCCGTCAAAATTTTGACTGCTATCAACTGGAAGCCAACCGGTGAAGGAGTTGGTCCGAATGCGCCCGTATACGTCACCTTTGATACGCCGGTAGATGGAAATCTTACCGATTTTGCCCTTAACGGCGGTATCATTTTCGATCCGTTGGTAACCATAACAGAAGTAAGCGCCTTCGGGTCTACCCTGTATATTTCACATGTCAACTTTGCCATGGATCAGGAATACACGGTAACCATCAAGGCAGGAGCGCTCACGGGGCTGGAAGAAGATGTGCAATGGACATTCACTACCGGAAGCACTGCCACCTGGGAAAAAATTAAGGAGGTTACCCCCGAAAACAATGCAAAGGATGTATCTCCCGATGATAAGGTAGAAGTTACCTTTTATGAATCTGTCGCCGGGAGTACGCTCGAAGGTATTGAGATCAGGGAAGTAGACGGCGATATTTTTGAAACCGGCATACCGGTACTTGATGCAGAAGGTTTGATATTGACCATTCCCCATCCTGATTTTGCACCGAATACCACTTATGAGGTGACGATTCCCAAAGAAGCCATCAACGGAATGATATTCCCCTACAGCTGGATATTCACCACCGCCCCGGAACCGCCGCTGGTGTGGATATCGCTCAGCCCCGAACCGGATGCTGAAGGCGTCGGATTGGATGAAGATATTGTCATCACTTTCAACAAGCCCATCGAAACAGCAGATATGACCAACAAAGAAGAGTTCATTACGCCCGCAGTTGAAATTACCGGAACAACAAAAACCGACAGGACAGTAACCATTACTCATAAAGGTTTCCTTCCGGGCGTAGAATATACGGTCACCATACCTGCAGGCACGATTAAGGGATATGATGAAAATATCATCTGGTCATTCACTACCGCTCCCACTCCGGCAACGGGCATTGAGACCATGAACCGTCTTGAACTGCGGCTTTCGCCCAATCCTGTATTTGCAGGTAAGGAGTTCATGGTTCAGGTTGAGAAGAATGACCACAGCCGCCTGATTGTCGAAATCTTTACTGTTTCAGGCGCATTGCTGCAAAAAACTGAAACCACTGATCCGTTGTTCTATCTGAAGGCGCCTCAAGCGGTTGGCATGTATCTTGTGCGGATTACCGATGGCAGTAGAACAGGTATTCTCCGGTTGGTAGTACAATAATTAGTGGTTAGTGGTTAGTTAGTTGCCTGACAACCGGATATCCGGCATTACACCTCATTACTCTGTTTTTAACGGGTAATGAGGTGTTTTTTTTGAAACCTGAAACCTATAAATTCAGCACTCTTCCTTTTGGATATTTTACTGAATATACCATTTTGAAAGTTGAAGTTTCGCCCGGCTGCATGTCGTATTCCCAGGTGATAACTCCCAGTTCGGTCATGTTTACTGTTGGAGGCGTTGTCTCTTTGGAGAGTTCCACCGTGATGTCTTTTACAGTCGAAATTGGGTATTGATCTTTGAGTACCATGCGTACCACTTCGTTGCGGTTGTTACGCACGGTCATCTGGTAGGCAAATTCCTGTTTAACATCATTACCAAACAGGCCGGTACTGCTGTATTCCTTCATTTTTTCACGTTTCACGGCTATGCGCTTGTCAACGCCCAGCGTCAGGCTGAGGTTTTGCAGTGTGGAAGCGGCGTCAATATACGTTTCGCCTACGTAAGTTCCGTCGTAGGTGATGTTGGCGCTGCCGCTGAGCAGATTTAGTTTTTCCCAGTCGGCTATTTCGGCAAGCAGAAAGGTTTCGGCGTTTAATTTCGGAGCGCAGTAATATTTGAAAGAGGCGTCTACTTCCTGATTTTTCAGTTCAATGGACTGTTCCTTGCCGTTGCCGGGAATGGTGTAAGGCAGGTCGATATTGAACGTAAGGTTCAACTGGTTTTCAATCTGGGTGACGTAGTCGTCCATGCCTGCTGATTCGCTGTATTCTTCTTCCATAGCCAAAGCTTTCCTTTCCATCATTGCAGGCTGTGCTACCTCATCTGCGTATGAATACATGTTTTGCGCCATTGAGGCTGCTCCTCTGGCTCTGATTTGAACGTCGTTATTCACGTAACGCAGGAACCACGCATTGAACAGCGGCGCTACATTTCCTGATCCCGGCACGGCTGAAGACAGATTGATACGCACCTTTTCCCAATCGACGCCGGTTACCTGTCTGACTTTCGCTTTCGAGACAATCTTTACCGGCCGGTTGGTTTCCGCCACGTTGATATCGTAGTATGGCGTCCAGCTTGCCGACGCCGTAAAATAACTGATGATGAAATTGCACGTTCCGCCGGCCGGCGACGAAAGATTCAGCTTCAACACGCCCGAAGTCCTGTTATTTTTCAACGATTCCTGTTCCAATTGCGCTTTCAGTTCCTGCAAACGTTTGTTGGTTTCGGTTTCCTTTTCCCTGCCGCCGGCAATGGCATTTTCCAATTCGCCGGCTTTGGTTTTGTAGTATTCCATCGTTTTTATCAATTCGTCAATGCTCAATCCGGTTTCCGAACCTGAGGTATTCTTGTTGGTGCTTTCCTGCAGGATTTTGAGCAGACTGGAGTTGATTTTGATTTCCGTCCGCAACTGTTCCAACTGTTTTTGCTGCTCCTTTACAGCTTCCTGAATTTTTTGAGCATCAGCGCTCATGCTTTTTTCTGTAAGAAAATCTACCGAAAACTCAAACGACGATACCACCACGCCTCCGGTAGTTTTTATTTTGACGCTGTTGCGGTCAATGTTGGGACTCAGGCCGGATATGGACAGTTCGTTATTGCCTTTTTGCAAACCGGCACTGGCAGTGTGTATCAGTTCGGCGCCCTGAAAAAATACGGTTGCCTCTTCTATTTTTGAAGGTATATTTTTTGCGTCCATAGCGATAGCATTTAGAAAAATAAAATAAGATAAAACTGTGAAATAAAACGTTTTTGCGCTCATAAAAATTCTGATTTATGAAACCCGAAACCTGAAACTTTAACCCCGAAACTTTTTATGCCTGATACTTTTTAAACTTTTTTCTGTTTCTCATCTGTTTTCCTTGCGGTACATGGAAATTTTCCCTCACAACGGGTTGTTCAACAAATTGTACCAGTTCAGGGTTTAGCAGAATTTTTCCGTCGGATATATCCCATATATCCTGTACAATCTGTTCATTGTTGATTTCGCTGCGGTTCCATGCAACATATGACTTCCTCATCTGTGTAGCCAACAACTGGATGATCGTATCTCTCTGCGGGCAATCTTTTAATTTTCCGGTTTCGCGGATCATATCTACCAGAATTTTACCATAATGCTTCTGACGGATATGCGCTTGCGGATAAGGTACCGGATTGGGTTTTTCGACCATTTCAGTGCTGGATGGCGGAGGATAGGGCGCATCAATATCCAGTTTAAATTCGGAAATGATGTGCAGGTGATCCCATAATTTGTGTTTGAAATCAGGGGTTTCACGCAGGTGAGGCATCAGGTTTCCCATGACGCCAATAATGGTTTGCGCGGCGATGTTCCGTTGTTCGCGATCCTTGATCTGAATGGCATGTTGCACCATCAAATGTACATGACGGCCATACTCAGGCAGGATCATCTTTTTTTGTAAGGTATTATACTCCATATATTATATATATTTTTTTTGACAAAAGTAAATGAAATATTCATAACTTTACTAATTTCGCCAAATTATTTGGAAAAAATCAAAAATTAAAATCAGGAATTGATATGTTATATACAGAAGAAATCAGCATCGAATCGTTGGTACTTCACAAAGTAGGGAATAAATCGCAGGAAGAGGGTATTCGTTTTTCGGCTGCTCCCATGAAAGTTGATGATGCCGTGCAAAGCCTGCTGCTGCAATACTTTTTGTCGCCGTTCAGGTCGGAGGAGTACTTTAACCTCACGCACGAGTCAGACCTCGCATTAAACGAGGTATATACCTATGTGTCGCTGATTTTCGACCAACCCGCAACCTTCTATGACCAGTCTGTGAACCTTGCGCGACATCTTTATGAAATGTCTACCCATCCGAAAATCAAGAGCGGCGAACTGTACGTGGCGCTTCTTCGCGATTGCAATGTTGACGGCGAACAGGTGGACGCCATCGGTTTGTTCAAATCTGAATCGAAAGAAACCTTTCTGAAAGTGTACCCTACTTCCGACAGTTTTCAAATTGATTATGAAGATGGTATCAATATCAACAAATTGGATAAAGGTTGTCTGATATTCAATACCGAGCGCGAAAACGGTTATCTGGTATCGGTAGTGGACAGTGTACGGCAATCAGGCGAAGCGATGTATTGGCGCGACAACTTCCTGAACATCGTACAACGTCGCGATAATTTTCATCAGACAGAGCAATGTTTGGATATGTGCAAGCAGTTTGTTACCGAACGATTGCCCGAAAATTTCAATATGAGCAGGGTAGATCAGGCAGACTTACTCAACAGGTCGGTGTCTTTTTTCAGGGAAAACGCAGATTTTTCCTTCGACGATTTTGCCAGTCAGGTAATCGGGCAACCCGAAGCGATAGAGTCATTCAAGGAATTTCATGAGGAATATCAGGAAGATCGCGATGTAAAAATTGACAAACAATTTGAGATTTCGGCGCCTGCAGTAAAAAAACAGACCAAAATATTCAAAAGCGTCATCAAATTAGACAAAAATTTCCATATCTATGTGCACGGCAACCGCCAACTCATCGAAAAAGGATACGACGACGATCGGGATATGAATTACTACCGGATCTTCTTCAAGGAAGAATTGTAAACCTGAAACTATAAACTATTTGTGCGAATATTCGCTCGAAACAGAAAGTTTTTGGCGGCCTCTTGCACGTCGTGCTGACAGTATTTTCCGTCCGTTCGCTGTTGACATCCTTTCGCGGAAGCCATGCTTGTTCTTTCTTTTTCTGTTTGACGGCTGAAATGTCCTCTTCATTTTCAGATATTTATTATATTGATGATCAAATTAATTCTAACTTCCCTGTTTCAAAAAACGGGAGCGCAAAGGTAGGATATTATTATAAAAACGCAAACTATTTTATTGCCTAATCCTTAAAAAATGTTAAATTCATATGCCTGTATCCCGTATTAGCAGAAAATTGATTATCTTTGTTGCAAAAAGTAAATTTTACGTTAAATTAATCATTATTAGACACATGAAAAAGTATTTGTTCATCAGTGCTGTATTACTTCCGGTTATGTTGTATGCACAAAAGAACTCACAATGGCGGGGTGAAAATCGTGACGGTATCTATAAAGAAACCGGATTATTGAAAGTATGGCCGGCCGCAGGTCCCCAACTGTTATGGAAATTTGATGGATTGGGTGGCAGTTTTGCATCAGTGGCTGTTGCAAACGAAAAAATATATCTCACGGGACAAACCGACGACAAACTCACGCTTTTCGTGCTCGACCTCAAGGGAAAGTTGCTCGCAAAAAAAGAAGTGGGCAGGGAATGGACAACCAATCACACCGGAACACGCTGTACTGTTGTTGTTAATGACGGGAAACTGTACATATACAACTCACTGGGACAGTTACGCTGTCTGGACGAAGCCACACTCAATGAGGTTTGGAAAAAAGATGTACTCAGTGATTTCGATGGCGTGAATGTCATGTGGGGAATGACCGAATCGCCTTTGATTGTTGGCGAAAAAATTTTTATTACTCCCGGAGGCGCCAAACACAATATGGTAGCATTGAACAAAAACACAGGAGCGTTGATCTGGTCGTCGCCGGGCGTGGGTACAACATCGTCTTACTGCTCGCCACAGTATATCGGCGATCAGTCCGTACCCATTATCGTCACTGCCACTTTCAAAGACCTCATTGCATATAACGCCAATACCGGTGAAAAATTATGGTCGCATCAGCAAATCAATTATCGGAACATACATCCCAACACCCCGATCTACTACAATGGATTGATTTTCTCCACATCAGGATACAAGGGGGGATCAGTACTGCTTCGATTGAAAGACGGCGGGAAAGCCGTTGAACCGGTTTGGGTGAACAACGATATGGACAACCAGATGGGTGGAGCCGTAAAAGCAGGCGATTATGTGTACGGATCAGGACACGAAAACAGATTCTGGTACTGTATAGACTGGAAAACAGGGAAAACCAGGTACAAAACAGACGGTCTCTCCCAGTGCAATGTGATTTCTGCTGACGGAATGTTATATGTTTACAGTGATAAGGGTACTATGAATTTAATCAAACCCAATCCTGATAAATACGAGTTGGTAAGCAGTTTTAAAGTAACATCGGGAACCGGCGAACACTGGGCGCATCCCGTAATTCACCAGGGCGTGCTGTATCTTCGTCACGGCGATACACTGATGGCATACAAAATAAAATAAATATTGCTATTGCAGGAATCGTTTTTATTATATACTTTTGAGCCGAAAAATTAATTAATCAATAACCTTTAAAACACTTTTTCAAATGGACATTATTAATCGTGTAAAAAACATCCTGATTACCCCCAAAACGGAATGGGTAACCATTGAGGCTGAGCGTTTACCAAGCGTACAATTGCTCACATCGTATTTATTGATACTGGCGTTGATACCGGCAGTTTGTCAGTTTATCGGACAGGGACTGATAGGAACGTCAGTTCTGGGTATTAAAGTCGGCGGTACTATTGCATGGGGGCTCAAAAGCGCCATCACTTCGTACATAACGATGGTCGGCGGAGCATACCTTACAGCATGGGTCATCAACCTGCTGGCCACATCGTTCGGATCGGAAAAGAATTTCGATCAGGCATTTGCATTGGTCGTATATTCCTATACTCCGATGTATATCGCCGGCGTATTCTACATCCTTCCATCGCTGGGGATTATAGCGACGCTTGCCGGGCTGTATGGCTTGTATATCCTGTACACTGGCCTCCAACCCATGATGAAAACGCCCGCAGACAAGACTGTCGTCTATTTCATTGTCAGCCTCGTATGCCTGATTGTTGTATCGTTAGTGCTTGGAGCAATCCTTGGAGTCATTCTGGCAGCTGTATTTGTGACCAGCGCAGTGAGTTTATTCTAAGTAAGAAAACTTGCGTAAATAGAAACTTTTTGCGTCCCTGTGTCTTTGAGAGAAAAATATTTTCACACAAAGACACAGGGACGCAAAGTTTTTAAGAAACATTATGTTGTTGACATACCACTAAATGTTTATGAAAAAATTAAGCATGGACGAATTGAACCGAAAAACGGTAGACGAGTTCAAGCAGTCGTGCAAATTGCCCCTGGTTGTTGTTTTGGATAATCTGCGCAGCCTCCACAACATTGGTTCGATATTCCGCACTTGCGACGCATTCCTGATTGAAGCAATATATCTGTGTGGCATATCGGCTACCCCGCCACACAAAGAAATACACAAAACCGCATTAGGCGCTGAGGAATCGGTGGAATGGAAATATTTCGAAACTGCCGTGCAGGCGGTGGAGCATCTGAAAGCTGACGGATATGATGTCTGGGGCGTAGAACAGACGGAAAACAGTATTTTGCTCGCAGATTTTGTCATTGAACACGGTAAACGTTACGCACTGGTGTTTGGCAACGAAGTGCGTGGTATTGAACAGGATGTGGTTGATCGTTGCCAGGGATGTATTGAGATACCTCAATTCGGCACCAAACATTCGTTCAATGTATCGGTAAGCGCAGGGATTGTACTTTGGGAATGTCAAAAAAAATATATCTGATTTTCAATAAAATAATTTTTTTTACATCAATTTATTTGTTTTTTTAAAAATGAATTCATATCATTGCAGCGCCATAATTTAATGGTGTAATATGGCAGAATTGGCCAGTATTACATTTAATAATTTATTGAAATCATGGATAATAAGGTTCAAGAGATTACAGATAAAATATACCGTGAAGGTGTTGAAAAGGGGCAAGCCGAAGCGTTAAAAATTGTCGAAGAAGCCGGGGCGAAAAAAGCCGAGGTGTTGAAGTTAGCGCAACAGGAAGCTGAAAAAATCATTGCCGACGCCAAAAAGTCGGCCGAAGAGTTAGCGAAGGACACGAAATCCGAACTGCAACTTTACGCGGGACGTGCACTGGAAGCGCTCAAAAGCGAAATCACCAATATGGTGACAGGCTCCGTTGTTGATACCGCTGTGAACGAAACGGTAAACAACGAGTGGTTGCAAAACCTGATGCTCACATTAGCCACCGATTGGGTAACCAAAGAAAACGTAGTGATACAGACAGCCGACGCCACCGCTCTCACCCGGTATTTTTCCGGTAAAGCCAGGGATTTGCTCGGCAAAGGCGTACAGATTGAACAAGTGAATGGTAAAACGACTGCTTTTACCATCATGCCTGCCGACAAAAGTTACAAGGTACAGTTCGGCGAAGCAGAATTTTCCGCCTATTTCAAGGAATTTCTCCGTCCGAAACTTGTGGAAATGTTGTTCAAATAACAGAACATGAACTATTATTATCTAATAGCAGGGTTGCCCGACATAAAAATTGAGGACAACAAGCTGACATACAGTATAGCCGACTTCAAAAAAGAAGCTCTTCCGAAATTATCAGCGGTGGATGCCCGGTTGTTTGAGATGTTTTATATGAAGTTCGACAACCAAAACCTGTTGCATTATCTCGCGGGCGAAGGAGAAAAATTCGACGAACGGGGAAACATGAGTAAGGATGAACTGGACGATTGTTTACAGCTTATCAATAACGGCAGCAAACCGAAGAACAAAAATTTTCCGTCATACTTTGTGACCTTAATATCGGAATACAAATCTGCACAACAACCTGATACGGAAGCAGAAAAATGGGAAAACCGCATCACCGAATTGTACTACCAGTGGGCGATGAAATGTGGCAACAAGCTGATATCCGATTGGTTTGAGTTTAATCTGAATCTCAACAACATACTTGCCGCATACACCAGCCGCAAATACAAGATGAATGTTGAAGTACTGGGCAACAACAAAGTGGCCGAATTGATCAAAACGTCAAAACAACGTGATTTCGGGCTGTCCGAAATCATCGAAGACGCTGATATTTTTCAGCGCCTGGCTGACGAGTCTGACCTGTTCGAACGCGAAAAGAGAATTGACCTTTTGAAGTGGCAGTGGCTTGATGAGCAGGCGTTTTTCAAATATTTCAGTATTGAAATTATATTCGCCTACCTGATAAAACTCGAAATCATTGAGCGCTGGGTAAGCCTTGACCCTGTGGAAGGCGGAAAGATATTCAGGGAGTTGATTAACAGTTTGAAAGAAAGTGTTGTAAATCAAAAATAATAGAAGGTGGATCAACAAGATATCAGATGGCTGCAACGTTTTTCAAATTTTCGAAAAGCATTAACTAAACTCCGTCAGGCAGTGGAAATCATTGCAAAGAAACAGGATTTTGGGGTGAATGTTGACGAACTTATAGAAGAAGGTCTGATAAAACGATTTGAATACACATATGAATTAGCATGGAAAACGATGAAAGACTATGCGGAATATCACGGTTATACCGACATTACCGGTTCACGTGACGCTATACGCAAGGCTTTGCAGATCAATATTATTGATGATGATCGCTGGATGGATTCCATCAGAGACCGTAATCAAACTTCTCATAATTACGATGACAATACGGTAGCCCGAATATCTGAAAATATCATAAAAATATATTTTCCGTTGTTTTGCCGTTTTGAAGAAAAGATAACAGAAAAAATTCAGAGGTCGAACCCTAATTTTTTTGATGAATGAACTGTGGATTAACAGATACTGAATTAGACAAATTGAATGGCGTTTTTTCTCAATATGAAGATATTGAAAAAGTTGTGTTGTACGGATCACGGGCAAAAGGAAATTACAAGCCTTTTTCCGACGTCGATATCACATTAGCCGGAAATACGCTTACGCATAACAGGTGTAACAGACTGTCAACGGATATTGACGACCTTTTACTGCCCTATCAGTTTGACATCTCCATTTTTCATACGCTTAAAAATCCTGATTTGATTGACCATATCAAGCGGGTTGGGATAACCATCTATCATAAGGAATAAAATAATGGAATCTTCAGAAGTATTGGATATAATCAATAGAGGCGAGTCAAGCAGGGTGCAGTTCAAAGAAAGGATGCCCCATATTGACAGTATGGCTTATGAATTGATTGCATTTTCAAATTCTGAGGGTGGTATGATTATTTTCGGCGTGAACGACAAAACCGGAGAATTAAACGGTCTCAATTTTCAGGAAATAGCAAACATGAACACTCAGTTGGCAAATATTGCGTCAAATAATATTTTGCCTCCGATATTTCTTGAAACCGAAACAGTTACGGTCAACGGAAACAATCTTGTTGTGGTTACGGTTCCGCAAGGCATTGGGAAACCTTACAAAGACCGAAGCGGAAATATTTTCATGAAAAACGGTTCGGATAAGCGGAAGGTAACTTCCAACAATGAGCTTGCAAGTTTATTACAAAGAGGCAGATATATCTTTGCCGATGAAATTCCGGTTCACGACAGCAGCATTTCGGATATCGACATGGACAAATTCAATGCTTTCGTAAAAAAGCGTTTTGAAAAAAGCCTTTCCGAATTTGACGTCCCGCTGTCGCGAATATTGGAAAATCTGAATCTGGCTAAAGACGGGATGTTTACTTTGGCGGGACTGTTGCTTTTCAGCGAAAACAGACATAAATTTCGACCATTGTACACGGTGCAGTGCATAGCGGTTGATGATACGGTCATTACCGGCGATACTTATTCGGATACCGAACCCCCTATGGAAGGCACATTGAATGAGATTTATGAAAAAACAATGGGATTTATCAATCGAAATATGCGAAAAATCCCTGAAGGCAATGGATTTAACAGTTCGCACAAATGGGAAATCCCCAGACAGGTGTTCGAAGAAATAGTTGTTAATGCGTTGGTTCATAGAGATTATTTCATATTTTCAACAATAAAGGTTTTTATCTTTCGGGACAGAGTGGAAATAGTAAGTCCGGGAAGGTTACCCAATTCATTGACAGTGGACAATATAAAAAGCGGTATCTCTATGGGACGGAATCCGGTTTTACACTCCGTTGCAAAGGATGTATTGCCTTATATGGGATTGGGTACGGGCATTTCCCGCGCATTTTCGCTGTATCCCGACATCGTTATCGAAAACAAAACAGATACCGAACAGTTGAAGGTAATTATCATGAGAGAAGTTAATTAGAATAATCATCAAAAACAATAATAATAGTATAATCAAACAATAGATTTTAGAACATGAGTAAAGAAGAAAGGATTAATGAATTGCTGGAACTTCGAAGACTTCTATTGTTGGATTTGAAATCGACAAACCGGATTGAAGCCAAAATCGGATCAAATGAACATTTGGATAAAATGCGGGATTTGTATTTAGACCAATTGAGCGATATAGACAGAGAGTTAAATGGTATACGAACAAATTTGTAAAGATATGAACGCAAAATATTATAAAGAGATTGAACAAATGATAGTTTCTGCCCGAAATATGAACGATGCAGAATTTGACCTGATGGCTGATAAATGTCTTGCCGGAATATCCGAAGAAGAAAGAGACGAATTTTGTGAAGCCCTGGCTGTTTTTCATATCGACAGGATACACCAATACATGGGAATCAACAGGGAACTCGCCATGCTAAAGCAATCGGAATATAACGCAGAGAACCGCAAACATGTCAGAAACAATGTATTAGTATAATCATCAAAAATAGAAAATCAAAAATAATAATATATGGCAACAAAAGGAACAGTAAAAGGTATAGTGGCGAACCTGGTAACGATTGAGGCCGACGGCCCTGTGTTGCAGAACGAAATCTGTTTTATCCAGACGGGCGGCGACAGGTTGATGTCGGAAGTCATAAAAATCATCGGGAAGAACACATACGTACAGGTCTATGAGAGTACGCGCGGCCTGAAAGTAGGCGCTGAAGTGGAATTTGCGGGGCACATGCTTGAAGTAACGCTCGGCCCCGGCATGTTATCGCGCAACTACGACGGGCTGCAAAGCGACCTCGACAAAATGGAAGGTATCTTCCTGAAACGCGGCGATTATACTTTCCCGTTAGACGAGAGCAAATTGTGGGATTTCAAACCTATTGCAAAAGAAGGCGATACGGTCACGGCCGGAAGTTGGCTGGGCGAAGTAGATGAAATTTCGCAACCCCACAAAATCATGGTTCCGTTTACCTTTGCGGGAAAATATAAGGTCAAAAGGCTTGCTCCGGAAGGACAATATACTATTGTGGACAAAATAGCAACGCTTACCGACGCATCGGGCAACGATACTGAACTCAACATGATGCAGAAATGGCCGGTACGTAAGGCTGTCACGGCATATGTGGCCAAGCCGCGTCCGTTCAAACTGCTTGAGACAGGCGTTCGCACCATCGACACGACCAACCCGATTGTGGAAGGCGGTACAGGCTTCATTCCGGGGCCTTTCGGTACGGGAAAAACCGTATTGCAGCACGCCATTTCGAAACAGGCCGAAGCCGACATCGTAGTTGTGGCTGCATGTGGCGAACGCGCCAACGAAGTAGTCGAAATCTTCGCTGAATACCCGCACCTGATTGACCCGCACACCGGTCGCAAACTGATGGAGCGTACCATTATCATTGCCAACACGTCCAATATGCCCGTAGCTGCCCGCGAAGCATCGGTATATACGGCCATGACCATCGCCGAGTATTATCGCAGCATGGGACTGAAAGTGCTGCTGATGGCTGACTCCACTTCGCGCTGGGCGCAGGCTTTGCGTGAAATGTCGAACCGTCTTGAAGAGTTACCCGGCCCGGACGCTTTCCCGATGGACTTGTCGGCAATCATCTCAAACTTTTATGGACGCGCCGGTTACGTGGAGTTAAGCAATGGCGCTACAGGTTCCATCACGTTCATCGGAACGGTTTCGCCCGCAGGAGGTAACCTCAAAGAGCCGGTAACTGAAAATACCAAGAAAGTTGCGCGGTGTTTCTTCGCGCTGGAGCAGGAACGCGCCGATAAAAAGCGCTATCCGGCGATAAATCCCATCGACAGTTATTCAAAATATTTAGAATATCCCGAGTTTGCAGAATACATTGAAAATTTAGTTTCGCCCGAATGGATTCCAACGGTTAACGAAATGAGAACCCGTCTGCAACGCGGTAAGGAAACTGCCGAACAAATCAATATCCTCGGCGACGACGGCGTTCCTTTGAGTTATCACGTCACGCTCTGGAAATCGGAACTGATTGACTTCGTGATTCTGCAACAGGATGCATTCGACGATATTGATGCGGTAACGCCTATCGAACGTCAGAAATACATGGCCGATCTGGTAATGCGCATTTGCCGGACTGAATTTGAATTTTCCGCATTTGAAGATGTGATGGATTATTTCAAAAAAATGATCAACATCTGCAAACAGATGAATTATTCAGAATTTCAGTCGGATAAGTTTGAGCGTCTTGAAAAGGAATTAATGGATTTGGTACAGGAAAAGGCAGCATAGTTTTGAGTTAAGAATTGAAAATTTAATATTGAAAAATTGAAATAGAAAATCGCTATGGCAAAAGTATTTCAGAAAATATATACGCATATCAGTCAGATAACCAAGGCTACCTGTATGTTGAAGGCGACTGGCGTCGGCTACGAAGAACTGGCAACCGTTGACGGGGCTTTGGCGCAGGTAGTGAAAATCAACGGCGATGAGGTTACATTGCAGGTGTTTAGCGGTACGGAAGGTATCCGTACCAATGCTGAAGTGGTGTTTCTCGGAAAATCGCCTACATTAAAAGTAGGGCCGCAGTTGGCGGGACGTTTCTTCAACGCACTCGGCACGCCTATCGACGGTGGACCCGAACCGGAAGGCGAAGAACGTGAAATCGGCGGCCCGTCGGTAAATCCCGTGCGCCGTAAGCAACCTTCAGAATTGATTGCTACCGGTATTGCCGGTATCGACCTGAACAACACGCTGGTAACAGGACAAAAGATACCCTTCTTTGCCGATCCCGACCAGCCGTTCAATTCGGTAATGGCAATTGTGGCGATGCGCGCCGAAACGGATAAAATCATCCTTGGCGGGATGGGTTTGACCAACGATGATTACCTGTTTTTCAAAAACGTGTTCAGCAATGCCGGTTCGCTCGACCGCATCATCAGTTTCGTGAATACCACGGAAGACCCGCCGGTAGAACGCCTCCTGATTCCCGACATGGCGCTGACCGCCGCCGAATATTTCGCAGTGGACAAGAACGAAAAGGTGCTGGTGTTGCTCACTGATATGAGTTCCTACGCCGACGCGCTTTCTATCGTGTCCAACCGTATGGATCAGATTCCGTCGAAGGATTCGATGCCCGGCTCGTTGTATTCCGACCTGGCAAAAGTTTACGAAAAGGCGGTACAGTTTCCTGCAGGCGGCTCCATCACCATCATTGCGGTAACCACGTTGTCGGGCGGCGACATCACGCACGCAGTTCCCGACAATACAGGTTATATCACCGAAGGACAGTTGTTCCTCCGCCGCGATACCGACGTCGGAAAGGTAATTGTTGACCCGTTCCGCAGCCTTTCGCGTTTGAAACAGTTAGTCATCGCCAAAAAAACGCGCGAAGACCATCCACAGGTGATGAATGCCGCCGTGCGCCTCTTCTCCGACGCCGCCAACGCCAAAACCAAACTCGAAAACGGTTTTGATTTGAGTAATTACGATGAGCGGACGCTGGCTTTCGCCAAGGATTATTCGAACAATCTGCTTGCTATCGACGTGAACATCAATACTGTAGAGATGCTCGACGAGGGTTGGAGGCTGTTTGCCAAGCATTTCAAACCGGAAGAAGTGAATATCAAGCAGGATTTTGTGTCGAAGTACTGGAAGGATAATTGATTCATTTTTAATATTCAATTGATTATTTTTGATAGCTATGAATAAGTTTAGGTATATTTTTCTGATACTTTTTGTCTGTTTCTCAATTTTTGGCTGGTTTTTAAGCGATTTACCTTTGAGAACCAAAACAGAACTTTATACTGTAGGGCTTGTAAATATTGGGATTATTATGGCGTTGACAAGTGAAAAGAAAAAGCGAAAAAGAAAATCAATCTCAATCATCAATAATCGTCAATCAGTAATATAATTGTTCATGAATTTGGTAAAGTTCAGTAACGTAAACGATAAAATCATCACGCTCCGTGACGAAAAGGTTATTTTGGATTGTGATGTAGCCGAATTATATGGTGTGGAAACCAAAGAGATCAACCAAGCAGTCAAAAATAATCTCAAAAAGTTTCCGAAAGGATATGTTATTGAATTGAAACACAGTGAATTTCACGACTTGCGGTCAAAATTTTTGACCACAAATTTAGAAAAAACAAGAGTGTTGCCTAAAGCATTTACCGAAAAAGGATTATATATGCTGGCAACCATTCTGAAAAGCGACAAAGCCATTGAAACAACCATCGCCATCATAGAAGTCTTTTCCCAATTAAGGGAATTGCAAAAAACCGTTGCCGAGTTGTCCGAAGCTAAAGAAGAATCACAGCAAAAATCACTGATGCAAAAAGGCGGCGAAATCATTGCAGAACTTTTGGACGATAGCTTGAAAACATCCGAAGAAGAAACAAGTGTAGAATTAAATTTTGCCGTGTTAAAATTCAAACACACTGTTAAAAGGAAAAAATAATTAAAACAAGTGTATTATTAAAATGGCCATAAAATTTCAATATAACAAAACTTCGCTTCAGGGCATCGAAAAGCAGTTGAAGATGCGGTTGCGTGCATTGCCGACCATCAAAAACAAGGAAAGCGCCCTGCGGATGGAGGTAAAACGCGCCAAAGACGAGGCGGCAGAACTGAAACAAAAGTTAGAGGATCAAATCGGCTTGTACGACAAAATGGCAGCCTTGTGGAACGAGTTTGAACCTACGCTTATTTCGGTGCAGGATGTGCAGTTGTCAACGCGGAAAGTGGCCGGTATCCGTGTGCCGATGTTCGACGGGGTAGAGTTTTCCACGCGGCCGTTCAGTCTGTTCAACAGCCCCAAATGGTATACAGATGGTATACGCCTGCTGCAATTGCTGGCAAAATTGGGCGTTGAATACGAGTTTTGCGTCATGAAAATCAATCTGCTGGAATATGCCCGTAAGAAAACCACCCAAAAGGTGAATCTTTTCGAGAAAGTGCAGATTCCTGGGTTTGATGATGCCATCCGTAAAATCAAGCGATTCATGGAAGATGAAGAAAATCTGTCGAAATCATCACAAAAAATCATGAAATCCAAAATAATTGAATAATGAATAGTGATTATCGAGTAGTGAAAATGTCTCATTCAATCATCAATAATCAATTGACCTATGGTTGAGAAAATGAAGAAATATAGCTTTCTGATTTATTATAAAACGTATAGTGAATTTTTGGAAAGCATACGACAAGCAGGTGTGGTGCATGTGGTCGAGAAACAGAAAGGCGTTCCCGAAGATGCTGCTGATCTGCGCCAACAGTTGTCTGTTGACGTAACCTTGAAGGGTACCATTCAGGCATTGCAACGCAGGTTAGAAAAGCAAACGGATGTGGCGTTACATCCGTTTGACCCGAAGGTGAACGGAGCTGATGTACTTACTGAATATGAACAGCTCAAAGCAACGGAAGAACAATTAACGTTGCAACGGCAAAACCTGCAGCGCGAAATCGAAAATATGTCGGTTTGGGGCGATTTCGATTTGGAAATGCTGGGCAAGTTTGAAAAAGCGGGGCGGCAGGTAAAGTTTTTTTCTTGCCGCGATCGTGAATTTCAGGCCGACTGGCCGGAGCGCTTCGATGCTGTGGAAGTGGCGCGCAGGGGGGTAATCGTTTATTTCGTTACCATAACGCCGGTAGAATTTAATGAGGAGCCCGAAGCCGAAATGATGCGTATTTCCGAATGTTCTCTCGGACAATGGCAGACAGCCTTGTGCGAAAATGAAAGCCAGGCGGAGGATGTACAAAAACGAATCGACGCAATGGCGGTTGAGCATCTCAACAATCTGAAAGAGATGCAGCGGCAATTGCACGAAAACATTGATTTAGGCAAGGTGCATCTGCAAGCGGAAAAGAAAGCGGCTGATAAACTGATTCTGCTTGAAGGCTGGGTGCCGGAAGTAAAAGAACAGGATTTGCTTCGGGCGCTCGAAACGCAGGATGATGTGTACTATCTCAACGAAACGCCTGCCAAAAATGACAAAACAGCGCCCATACTGCTTAAAAACAACAGGTTTGCGCGGCTGTTTGAACCCATTGGCGAGATGTACGATTTTCCGCATTACCATGAATTAGACCTAACGCCATTTTTCGCGCCATTCTACATGCTGTTCTTCGGGGTTTGCCTTGGCGATGCAGGTTACGGATTGTTTATACTGTTGGTTACTTTGCTTATCCGCTCAAAGGTAAAACCGGCGTTGAAGCCTGTTCTGTCGCTGGCTTCCGTTCTTGGAGCTGCAACTGTCTTATGCGGTATCGTTAGCGGAACGTTTTTCGGAATACCGTTGCTGGATATGCAGTGGAACTGGCTGACGTCGTTCAAAAAATTCATGCTCGATTCCGATCAGATGTTCAACCTTGCATTGATTTTAGGCGGCGTACAAATTCTTTTCGGAATGTTTGTCAAGGCTTACGCCGCCATACGCCGCTACGGATGGGCTTATTCGCTGGAAACATGGGGTTGGATTATCTTTTTTATTGGTGGAGGCAGTTTGTATCTTGCATCCGACGGAGGGATGCTTCCGCCCGATACGGCACGTTATCTGACTTATGGCGTTTTAGGGGTTGCCGGATTATTGATTTTTATCCTGAACACCCCCGGACGTAATCCATTAATCAATGTCGGCGCAGGGTTGTGGAATACGTTTAATATGGCTACCGGTCTTATCGGCGACTTACTGTCGTACATCCGTCTGTTTGCGCTGGGGCTTTGCGGTGGGGCAATGGGATTTGTTTTCAATGAGTTAGCAGTACAATTAAGCGGCGATACTCCGGTACTCAGCCAAATTGTTATGATTCTCATTTTACTGTTTGGCCATACGCTCAATATTTTCATGTCAAGTTTAGGCGCTTTCGTTCATCCGATGCGTCTTACTTTTGTTGAATTTTATAAAAATGCCGGATTTGAAGGCGGCGGCAAAAAATACAAGCCCTTCAGATATATATCAGCAAAAAGTTAAAAATTGTAAATCTTAAAAATTGTAATAATCATTAATTAAAATCAAATTTTTTTATGGAACCTATTGTTTTAGCTTATATTGGGATCGCAATAGCGATCGGATTGTCGGGAGTCGCAAGTGCATATGGTGTAACCATCACAGGAAATGCAGCGGTGGGAGCAATGAAGAAAAATCTCGACGCATTCGGTAATTATATGATACTGAGTGCAATTCCAAGTACGCAAGGTTTGTACGGATTTCTCGGTTACTTTCTTTTGAAAGGATATTTAGTTCCCGAAATCACCTTTTTTCAGGCAACGGCTATCTTTTTCGCCGGACTGTCACTGGGCGTGGTTAACTGGTTTGCTGCCAACCGGCAGGCACAGGTATGCGCCAACGGTATCGCAGCTATCGGCAGCGGGCACGACGTATTCGGTAAAACGCTGATTCTGGCTGTTTTCCCCGAATTGTATGCCATCGTTGCTTTAGCGGCTACCTTCATGATTGGAGCTTCGCTGTAAGAATTTCAGTTTAAATTTACCTGCCGGGTTGACCTGTTTCAACCTGGTGGGTTTGTGTATTTATCATATTTGATGTTTTCAATTGAGTCTTTCCTTTTATTCGGGTCATTAATTCTTCTGGCAAGTCTTGTTGCTACTAAAGCAGGAAGCCGCCTGGGAGTACCCGCATTATTGCTTTTTCTTTTTGTAGGAATGGCTTTTGGTTCTTCGGGATTCGGTTATCAGTTCGAAAACTATAATATGGCGCAGACCATAGGTACTGTTGCGCTTTGTATCATACTTTTTTCGGGCGGACTCGATACAAGTTATAAAGACATCAAACCAGTTGCTTCACAGGGAATTATATTGGCAACGCTTGGCGTATTGTTAACGGCGCTGTTTACAGGAGTTTTCATTTATTATGCTGTCAATTTTTGGTTTTCGGGCATTTCTATTTCATTATTCGAAGCCATGCTTCTTGCATCGGTCATGTCGTCAACCGACTCTGCCTCCGTATTTGCTATTTTACGCGGCAAGAGCGTCAGATTAAAAAACAATATCAAGCCAATGCTCGAACTCGAAAGCGGAAGTAACGACCCGATGGCTTATATGCTGACCATTGTGCTGGTACAGTTAATTAGTTCCGGACAACCTGATGCCGCGGCTTATGGCAGCGCTGTAGTTTCATTTTTCCTGCAATTTATCATTGGCGCCGGCGCCGGTTATTTATTCGGAAAGATAGCAGTATGGTTCATCAACAAAATCAATCTTGACAACAATTCTTTCTACCCCATATTATTGCTGACATCCTGTTTATTCATCTTTTCCGCAACTTATTTCTTAAAGGGCAATGGTTTTCTTGCCGTTTATCTTGCCGGCCTGGTCATAGGCAATGAAAAATTCGCATTCAAAAAATCATCCATGAAAGTTTTTGACGGAATGGCATGGATCAGTCAGATTGTTGTGTTTCTTACGCTGGGATTGCTTGTCAATCCCCCTGAATTATTGCCCGTTGCGTTGGTCAGTATCATCATCGGAGCGTTTATGATTTTTGGTTCGCGTCCGTTGGCAGTGTTGCTTTCATTACTGCCCTTCCGAAAAACGCCTGTCCGCGATAAACTTTTCGTGTCGTGGGTAGGGCTGAAAGGCGCTGTTCCCATTATTTTTGCAATTTTTCCGTTAGTGGCGGGATTGGAACATGCGCAATTTATCTTTAACGTGGTGTTTTTCATCACTTTATTGTCGCTGCTGACGCAAGGTACCACCATTACCCAGGCGGCAAACCTGCTGCATTTGTCGTGTAACGAAGAAGACAAAAGTAAATTCAGGGGTTTTAACGAAGTGGACATTTCGGATATGGATATAAATACCGTCATGACCGAATTAAAAGTAACTGACGATTTGCTGGCAAAAGGCAATAAATTACAGGAACTCAATTTTCCGGAAGATACTTTGGTAGTGATGGTTAAACGCGGTCATAAATTTTTTATTCCGAAAGGTAATACCGTTTTGTTGAAAGACGATTTATTGCTGAAAATTACAACAGACGAAAAAAATCTGCTGGAAATGTACAGCAAAATGGGTATTACTGATTATCGACTGAAGAGAAATTAACTTCAATCTGCTTTATGCTGCCTGATGTTCACATTACCCTTCGCGCAGTCGAGCCGGAAGACCTTGCATTGCTGTATCTCTGGGAAAACGACCGGACGGTGTGGCACGTAAGCAATACGCTGGTTCCGTTTTCGCGTTACCAACTGAAGCAGTACATCGAGACTAATCCAAGCGACATACATACGCATCATCAGTTACGGATGATGGTTGATTGCGTGGAAACAGGAAAACCAACCCGCACTGTCGGCATCATTGATCTGTTCGAATATGATCCGTTGCATCAGCGGGCAGGGGTTGGTATTCTCATCGCATCAAGCGACGACCGCCGGCAGGGTTACGCATATCAAGCCATTTTACAAATGATGGAATACGGTCGTAAAATCCTGTTTTTAAACCAATTATATTGTAATATTTCTGCAAGCAACACGGCAAGTATTCAACTGTTCGGAAAAGCAGGTTTCGAGATAACCGGAACCAAAAAAGAATGGCTGCGAACTGAAAACGGGTGGGAGGATGAATTGTTGTTGCAGTTGAAACTCGGTTAATTCCCAAAATATTTTGAGCTGCTTAAGCAATTAATGGTTAATGATTAATTGCTCTATTGGTATGTAAATCCTGAAGAATTATTTCAACTCCTGACCGGCATTGTTTCCTGCCCGCTGTTTACCATCAGGCGATGGACGATTTCATCCAATTCCTCAATATGATCATTGATAAAGCGTTCGCCTGCATCTTTCAGCTGGCGGATATTTTCGACGGAGGCGTCGTCCATATCGGGTTTGGCTTTTCCGAGTTCAGGTTCCAAACGTACATAGCAATCACTGCATCCAGCTACTTTGAACAGCTGCCGTATCTGGTAATCTACCACTTCGGCCGAAGCCGACAGCAGTATGTCAATCATCGGACGCGCCCAGCCTACGGCGCCCCAGTCTCTGGCTTTGCGGTAATCGTAGTTTTGCTTTTCCTTTCCTGTTCCCACCGAAACGATGATTAAATCGTTCACCGCCGGGTGAGCGCACTCTCCATATACCGATTTATTGGCCTCCACTACGGCGCACATGGTTGGATTGCCGGCATACACAGCGCCATCGATCAGATATGACGCCGCTCCGCCAACCGACCGTATGGCCGCCAATTCAAAGTAAGTGGGCGCAGCGGAGGTGGCGCGGGCTACATCCCGCATCAGATAATTCCTGTGTTCGTATTTTCTTGCTTCGGGCGAAGTAAAAAATACAGCCTTCCGTTCAGTAATGTCATAAGCTGTTACAATACAGTTTTTTCGCGATTGTGCAAGCGTGACGTCGCCCATGCAGTGATTCAAAACCTTTTCCAGACCGGCAGCAGAATATTTTTCCCTGGCGATTCCCAACCGTAACATCTTACGGCTGAAAATTTCTTTACCATGTATAGCATACAAATCAATTGCCTCGCAGGCAAAATATCTGCTGTGACTTTCCTGTCCGGGCGCAGGTGGAAGGAGATAATAACAGGCAAGTATCCCGCCCGTGCTGGTACCCGCCACCAGGTCGAAATAATCGGCCAGCGTAGCATTGAGATCGCCCGATTGGCGTTGCAATTCTTTTTCTATATGATTCAGAATCAATGCAGGTATAATTCCCCGAATACCACCCCCATCGATACTTAAGATGGCTGTTTTTCTGTTCATGACCTCATTTCAATAAGTTGATCACATCGTCCGGAAGCAGCACATTTTCCATTGTGTCAATTATTATGCGCTGCAAACATAATGTTTGTTTTGCATAATTCCAAATTTGTATAATATTCATTAAATTTATGTAACCTTTTTATATTTTTGACGTATATAATTTTACGTATAATTATAAAAAAATCATTATTTTATGGAAGGATATAATTTTTCATGGGAACAATTAGGCGATATTGAAGAAGGACGTCCAAGTCTGGGTAAACAGACTTCAGTAGCAGTATACCGCTTGATGCAATACACATTGCGCGCTGTGCTTGAAAAAGAGTATGGCGATGAAACAACGCGGCAACTTTTGCTACAGGCGGGGCGGCTTGCGGGAAGAGAATTTTGTAAAAACGTGTTGGATACTTCCCTCCCCTTCAACAAATTTATTGCCCAATTGCACGATGTGTTACTCGAATTATCAGTAGGTATTCTCAGAATGGAACAATCTGATATTGATAATATGAATTTCATGGCAACCGTATCTGAGGATCTTGATTGTTCAGGGCTTCCGATTAAAGGCGTTACAGTTTGCGATTACGACGAAGGCTTTATCGAAGGTATTTTCGGTGTATATACAGGTAAAGATTTTATTGTAAAGGAAATAGATTGTTGGACTACCGGAGAGCGTACCTGTCGATTTTCCATCAAATTAAAAGAAAGTTAAGTCTCTTCCCCGATGAACGGAAAAGAGAGTAATATTATTCAGAAACTGAATAACGTTGTCAATCAAATACTGACAGGTAAACGAAAGTTTGACCTTAATGTCGGTAATTTAGACGATATTGAAGACAATGACATAAAATTGCTGGCAGCTAAGATTGTACAGCTGGGTGAACAGTATCGGGACTGTTTTGGATTTTTGGTAGACTTGTCATGCGGAAGACTTTATACAGAGTCCCCCCGTATGAATTCTTTTGCCAATCCTTTCAAACAGCTCCATTCCGAATTGCGACACCTGACATGGCAGATTCAGCAGATCGCTAATGGCGACTATGACCAGCGGGTGTCATTCTCGGGCGACTTCTCCGACGCCATTAATAAAATGATCCATGCCTTACGCGATAGACAGGTTCTATCAGAACGTATCCGTGAAAATGAAAATCTGTTCCGCTCCATTTTCAGCACATCGCCCGACGGAATTGTGTTGTGCGATTTGAATCATTGCATCATCAACGCTTCCAATGCAACATACCGTATGTGTCAGCTTACCGAAGAGATCAACGGAAAAATGCTGTTCGATGATCTGATTCATCCCGAAGACATGGCAAAATTCAAATGGTTTATTGATTCGTTATTGATTGGAGGCAAATTGACCGTATTTGCCGAAATACGTGTTGTCCCCAAAAAAGATGACAGTTTCTTCTGGAGCGAACAAAATGCAAGTTTATTATATGATTCAAACGGTGAACCGAAAGGTTATATTATTATCATCCGCAATATAACCGAACGTAAAACAGCAGAATCACAGTTGCTGGAATATACGGATGAACTGGACGAATCGAACAGAACTAAAGACAAATTGTTTTCCATCATTGCGCATGATCTCAAAAGCCCGTTCAGCGCCCTGTTGGGAACAAGCAACTTAATAATACAGGAAACTGACAGGACAGATTTTGATCTGAATAAAATCAGAAAATTATCCAAAATTTTGAGTGAATCTTCAACCAGATTGTTTAATTTATTGGACAATTTGCTGGAATGGTCGCGATTGCAGACCAATCGGATTGTGATCAAACCGGAACAGTTGAACCTGAGCGACATCGTTATCGACAATATACAAATAGGACTTACGGTAGCCATGGAAAAGAAAATCAGTTTGCAGTACATAACCCCGGGTTATTATCCACTCGTGAGCGACCGTGCGATCATTAATACCGTATTGCGCAACCTGATCAGTAACGCTATCAAATACACGCCGCATAACGGTAGTATTAAATTATCCACAGTAAATAAGGATGATATGTATCAGGTTTCGGTACAGGACAGCGGAGTGGGAATTACCGCAGAAAGAATTGAAAAGATATTCAGTTCAGACACAATACTGTCCACACCCGGAACTGCCAACGAAAAAGGTACCGGGCTGGGTTTAGTCCTTTGCAAAGACTTTGTCAATAGAATAGGTGGTGATATTTGGGTGGAAAGCTCTTATGGACAGGGCACTACATTTTCCTTCTCGCTTAAAAACCTTTCGTAAATTTTTTTTGATTTTTTTGAACCTTTTGGTTTTATTTCCGTATATTATGAATAAAAGGAAATCAGTAATTGCGTGAAGAAATATTTGATCATATGGGTTTGTTTGTCGTGCACCACATTGTACGGGTTATCTCTGAACATCAACAACATGAGTGTCAGCAGGAACTCAACAATTGTGGCCAATAGTGCTTTGCAAAAGGAAGATATGATACCCGAAATCAAATGGAATATTTACCCAAACCCGGTAGAAGGCATACTGCGCATCACCGGACTTGAAGGGTACTATACCATCAAAATAGTAGACACTGTGGGGCAGATAGTTACGTCCATAAAGGGAAACTCGTCCGAGTTAGAACTCGACCTGAGCGCAAAACCTTCCGGGATGTACCTGATCAGAATTGAATCACAGGGGAAATCTGTAACACGTAAATTGATAAAGAAGTAGAAAGTTAATTGTTTTTTTTTTGGTTTTTGTTTTGTTGTTTGTATATGTTCGAAGGCGGATATAATCTTTTATCCGCCTTTTTGCTTTGCGTGTCAGGAAAAAACATATATTTGCCATCAATTTTATTTATTTTTGATCTCTTAACCGCAGATAATCCATCATTTTTTAAATCTAATATTTTATGCCCCCTGATTATATCCGCCTGATTCTCGAAGCCGTCCACCAAGGCAAACAGAACGTTGATTCGGCTTTGGAACAACTGAAAGACCTGCCGTTTTCCGACATGGGATTCGCTAAAATAGACAATCACAGGCAGTTGCGTACAGGTTATCCTGAAGTAATTTTTTGCGCCGGCAAAACCATTGAACAATCCGAAGAAATCATCCGGCTGATGTATCAACGTGGCAGTAATATTCTGGCTACCAGAGTGCAGGAAGCGTTGTGGGAACGTATTCAGGCGCTTTATCCCGAAGCCAGATACAACCGTGCGGCGCGTACCATTGCCATCCGCAGAAACCCCGTGCCGGTTTCTTCTTCCTACATATCAGTGGTTACGGCGGGTACGGCAGATATTCCCGTGGCTGAAGAAGCAGCGGTTACAGCCGAACTTTTCGGCAACAAAGTCGAGCGTATTTTCGATGTGGGAGTAGCCGGTATACACAGACTTTACAGCCGTCTTGAGCTGATACGCGGCGGGCGGGTCATCGTGGCTGTAGCCGGTATGGAAGGCGCCTTGCCCGGCGTTATTGGCGGATTAGTGGACAAACCGGTGATTGCCGTACCCACCAGCATTGGTTACGGAGCCAATTTCAACGGATTATCGGCATTGCTCACTATGCTCAATTCATGCGCGGCGGGCATTTCCGTAGTCAATATCGACAACGGGTTTGGCGCCGGTTATTTAGCAAGCCTCATCAATCAGGGATAATCCAGCCTTTGCGGATATATTCCTGCCACAATCCTAAGGGGTTTAATTCGAGCCACATGGATCGTTCAAGTTGCTCTTCGGCGGTTGGCGCCGGAGAAAGGACTAATTTCCCTTCGGGATCAATAAAATAGCCGGTAGGGAAAATACGAACATCGTATTTTTTCAGAATGTCGGGGTCGTTCGCATAATGAAGAAAATCCCATTGGTAACCGCTTTTTTGTATAAAGCTACGCATCTCCGACAAACGTTCATCAACAGATACCACCACAATGTTCAGCCATTGGTGGTGGCGTTTGTGCAGTGTTTCAAGCTGTCTGTACTGTTGCAAACAGACATAATTCTGCGTCGTGCAAAACGTCAGATAAACATATTTACCTCTGTAATCCCGTAAAGAAACCAATGTGCTGTCCTGATTATATAACTCAAAGGGCGGCGGCTCAAAACCACGCAGCAATTTAGTAACTTTCGAACGGATTTCGCCGGCTATTTCCCTGTGCCGTTCAATTTTTGAATGTACCATTGCCGAATCGAGCAAACGAACCAACGCGCCCCGTGAAAAACGATCGGCATAAAATTCGTCATGGATATTTTTCAGAATCACTAATTCACAAAGACTGTCGGCAGGCAATACCCCGTCCTGTGAGAGTAGATGTTTCAACCTGCTGAAACTCCGCTGCCGGTTGACGACCTCGTAGATGGCGTCGTTGGCGCGCCCAAAATACCAGAAATACCGGTCGTAAGTGACATTGAAAAGCTCCATATAGGCTTCGTTGTCGTAATGCGCAGGTTTACGGACAAAATAGGCATTTGAAATATCGCTCGTTCCGGCGCGTTGTGCAGCGTAATACAATAATCCCGAACGGTAAAAGCCATATTGGTCGAAAAAATAATTGCCCGTTTGGAGAAGATTTTCCCGAAAGTTGCGTATGATTGAATCGAGCCGTGCAACAGAACGTCTTCTGACGGCGTCCATAGCCAATTGATCATATAAAGGGTTGAATGTTCCATCAAATTTGTAAATCAAATAATTCAACTCTTTGTCGGGAGCAACTTTCTGACCATTGTTGTCAGTTACCGACAGAATATTCATAAGAACTTTTACTTCCTCAAAGAAAGGGCTTTCCGTTTCTTCGGGCGATTTATCGGTACGCGGCGGTAATTCCACCTCGTATATGAAGCCGGGCTCAACAAAAAATCGTACATGAAAAACACCGAGATGGGTATAAATCAGCCGAACATCACGACAGGGAAAACTAACCGTAAAACTGCCGTTGACGGGTACAGTACATTCAGCTATACTGATTTCGTTGTTACAAAAAAAATTGTCGGTTGAATAAAAAACAAGCACACAACCGGCATATTCGGCAGCATTGCCCGTTATAGTGACCTGTTGCGCAATCGATGGATGAAACATCAACAGGACAGGCGTTATCAACAGGATGAGTTTTCGATATGCAGATAAATGCCAGCCTGACACTACTTATCTTGCGTATTTGAACGTTTTTCCCAAATAGCGGGCTTCTTCGCCGAGTTCTTCCTCGATGCGAAGCAATTGATTGTATTTGGCAATCCGGTCAGAACGCGAAGCCGAACCTGTTTTGATCAAACCGGTGTTCAGCGCCACAGCCAGGTCGGCGATGGTGTTGTCTTCCGATTCGCCCGAACGGTGACTCATCACAGCGGTGTACGATGCACGGTAAGCCATGTTCACAGCGTCGATGGTTTCGGTGAGCGAGCCGATCTGGTTTACTTTCACCAGAATGGAGTTGGCTGTTTTTCTCTCGATACCCATGGCGAGACGTTTGGTGTTGGTAACAAACAGGTCGTCGCCCACTAATTGTATTTTATCGCCAACTGTGTCGGTGATGAGTTTCCATCCGTCCCAGTCATCTTCGGCCATTCCATCCTCGATAGAAATAATCGGATACCTGTTTACCCAGTTTTTCCAGTAATCCACCATTTGCGAAGGCGTTAGCTTGTCGCCGTTTGACTTCTTGAAATGATACACATTTTCATCCGTCAGGAAATATTCGGAAGAAGCAGGATCAAGCGCCAGATAAATGTCTTCGCCGGGTTTGTAGCCGGCTTTTTCAATAGCCTGAAGGATTACCGTCACAGCTTCCTCGTTCGATTTGAGGTTGGGTGCAAAACCGCCTTCATCGCCTACATTGGTCGAATAACCGCCGGCTTTCAATACGGCTTTCAGATTGTGGAATACTTCGGCGCCCATACGCAACGCTTCCGAGAAACATTTTGCGCCCACGGGCATGATCATAAATTCCTGAAAGTCGATACTGTTATCGGCATGTGAACCGCCATTGAGGATGTTCATCATCGGGATGGGAAGCGTGTTGGCATTTACGCCGCCTACGTAGCGATACAGCGGTTGTTCGGTGAGTTGAGCGGCAGCCCGTGCAGCAGCCAGCGATACGCCCAGAATGGCGTTGGCGCCAAGATTACCCTTGTTGGACGTCCCGTCCAATTCGATCATCCGCGCATCCAGCGCGTTTTGATCGGTTACGTACATACCGCACAGTTCGTCGTTTAACACTGTGTTGACGTTATTGACGGCCTGTAATACGCCCTTGCCCATATAACGGCCTTTGTCGCCGTCGCGCAGTTCAACGGCTTCATGTACGCCGGTAGAGGCTCCGGAAGGAACGATGGCACGACCGGAATGGCCTGTGTTGGTGTGAACTTCTACTTCTACGGTAGGATTGCCGCGTGAGTCAAGTACCTCGCGGCCTGCAATTTTAATGATTTGTCCCATTTCAAAAATGATTAATTTGTTTATGAATTTTCGGATGGCAAAGTTAACATAATTTCTGTAATTTTGATGCACCTTAAATGGATAACATTTTTCGCATGCTTGGAAAAACTAAATTTTCAACTACTTTTGTAAACTGAAATACACTTAAATTTTTTATTTAAACAATTTAAAATCAACATGGAAACGCTTATTCAAAAAACGCCGTCAGCTTACGGTTATCCCCTTCTTATTAAAAGAATTCTTCTCAATCCGTTTGCCTATAATCCTGATCAGGAGATAGTTTACAAAGACACAGTACGCTTTACTTATCGTCAATTCCGCGAAAGAGTAGCAAAGCTTGCCTCATCCTTAATTAAGATGGGCGTCAGGCCGGGAGACACAGTGGCAGTTATGGACTGGGACTCGCATCGCTATCTTGAATGTTACTTCGCCATACCTATGATAGGGGCTGTCATACACATGATTAATGTCCGGCTATCCACAGAACAGTTGATCTTTACCATAACACAGGCGGAAGATAAGGTTATTTTAGTCAATTCCGAGTTCCTTCCGGTTCTGGATCAGATAAAGGGGCGCATCACCACAGT
>Ga0082212_10001555_pt1 | contig 33903 bp, 31 predicted proteins | sample TergutNt197P3_FD_71548 | JGI IMG/M metagenome (GOLD analysis project Ga0082212, IMG submission 71548) | Neocapritermes taracua P3 segment gut microbial communities from Petit-Saut dam, French Guiana - Nt197 P3 | ecosystem: Host-associated > Arthropoda: Insects > Digestive system > Gut ... | reverse complement strand
TCAATGTTCATTGTCGTATATAACCATCCGCTATTGAATCCGCTTTCGATTGCCTCATGCGCCCAACTGCCCGCGCTATCGAGATTCAACTCTACCGCCGCCAACGCTGGCACAGGCAACAATGCTGTAATCAGCACCAACGCCAACGCAAGGGATAGGATTTTCTTTTTCATCGTCAAAACCCCTTTGGTATATAGATTTCCATTATATCAATTTTACCAGAATCAACTCTGGTTGTCAAGGGTTTCCGGCCTTTTGCGCGGCGATTTTGTAGGGGCGCGCATTGCGCGTCCGTTGCTGAAAACGCGAGATTTTAAGATACGGACGGCCAATGGCCGCCCCTACGCCACGATTTGACCGAACGGTTGCAAATCAAAATTGCCGTGGCGCTATTGGGCCGCTCCGCGCGTTTTTCATCAGGGCAGACCCCACCGCCGCGATAATTTGCGTTTTCCCTCCGAGCATTCGGGAGCAAACAGGCGAAAAACAGAGCATTGCGGAGTTTGACGGACGCAAAATAAATAATTTGCGAATTTCTATTGACAAGCGCAAACCCTTGTGCTTTAATAGGGAGGCTTGATTGCGAGATTTTGTAGTTTGGTAAGGAGGAGTCCCCCGATATGGGCACTTACATGGCATCGCCTGAAACGATCACCCGGCAGTGGTATATCCTCGACGCCGAGGGCGTCGCGCTGGGCCGCACCGCCGCCGAGGCCGCCCGTCTGCTGCGCGGCAAACACAAGCCGGAATTTACCCCCCACGTTGACTCCGGCGACTTTGTCATCGTCATCAACGCCGGCAAAGCGGTCCTGACCGGCCACAAGCCGGAGCAGAAGATGTACCGCCGCCACAGCGGCTACGCCGGCGGACTGAAAGAAGTCAAATACCGCATCCTGATGGAGAAGCGCCCCGAGTTCGCGATGGAACTGGCCGTCAAGGGGATGGTCCCCCGGACGACGCCGGGCCGCAAAGCGCTGACGCGTTTGAAGGTCTATAAGGGCGCGGAGCATCCGCACAGTTCGCAAAAACCCGTGGCATGGACGACAGGAGGGAACGCGTGATGTATCAGCCGAAAAAAGCGTATCACTACGGAACGGGACGCCGCAAGGCTTCGGTCGCCCGCGTCCATCTCTATCCGGCCGGCTCCGGCGCCGTCACGATCAACAGCCGCGACATCGACAATTATTTCGGGCTGGAGACGCTGAAAGCGATCGTCCGCCAGCCGCTGGTCACCACCGCCACCATCGGGCGGGTGGACGTCGCCGCGACGGTCACCGGCGGCGGCTTTTCCGGTCAGGCCGGCGCGATCCGCCACGGCATCGCCCGCGCCCTGCTGAAAATGAACGAGGAGTTCCGTCCCGCGCTGAAACAGGCCGGCTTCCTGACCCGCGACCCGCGGATGAAGGAACGCAAAAAATACGGACTCAAAGCCGCGAGACGCGCGCCGCAATTCAGCAAGCGTTAATACAGTCAAACTCCCCGCCGGACGCGGGGAGTTTGTTTATTGAAATTCGGGGACCAATCGGTTATAATGGGGATATGAAAAGGGGGCGAAGGAATGGATTGTATCCGTAAAACGGTGGACAGCGCCAGCTTGTATGGGCTTTTTGACATCCCGCTGGCGCTGCGCGGCAAGAAAGTCGAAGTCATCATCCTGCCCGCGGAGGGGATCGCCGGAAACCCGGCAAAGCAGAAAATCCAGATGAATTTTGTCAAAGGCCCCCCGTTGCCGGACAGTTTTTTTGACCCGCTGCCGGAAGAAGAGTTGCAAGCATGGGGACTGTAGGGTATCTGCTGGATACGCATACATTCCTGATCCTTTTGACAGAATGCTGGCTGCGCAAGCGTTTGTTGACAATTTGACACTCGTAACAAATGACCCTGTATTTCAACGGCTCCCGTGGGTAACGGTTTTATGGTAATAAAGTAGCGCAGAGAACTTCGCTTGGCTATAGACAATGGATAAATTTCTCTATTTATGGTAAAATGGAAGCACTATGAAAAAATCAGTCTTTCGCACCATCCTTGACCTGTTCGTCATCGCGCTGGGCAGCGCGGCGTTTGCGCTGTCGGTCACGATGCTGCTCGACCCTTACGGGATCGTGCCAGGCGGGGTGACCGGCGTCGCCATGCTTTTGTGCGAACTCTTTCCGAAACTGCCGCTCGGCCTGACCGTGCTGGCTCTCAACGCCCCGCTCTTTCTGCTCAGCTGGCGGCTGCTGGGGCGCCGGTTCCTGTTCTATACCGGCTTTGGGACGCTGGTGTCGTCCGTTTTGATCGACCTGTTTGCCGGCCTGCCGCCGATCGAGACCGAACCGATGCTGGCGGGGGTGTTCGGCGGGCTGCTGATGGGCGCGGGGCTGGGCTTGGTCTTCCTCAAAGGCGCGACGACCGGCGGCAGCGACGTCATCGCCCGCCTTCTCAAAATTCCGTTCCCGTATGTCCAGATCGGCAAACTGATGCTGGCGTTTGACGGGCTGGTCGTCGTCGCGGCGGGCTTTGTCTTCGGCTCGGTCAACCATATGCTGTACGCCGTCATCACGCTCTATATCGGGACGAAAGCGCTGGACGGCATCCTATACGGCCTGAATGTCGAGCGGATGGCCTTTGTGATCTCCGACCGCATCCCCGACATCGTGGCGAAGATTTCCGACCGGCTGGGGCGGGGCGCGACGCTGCTGCGCGGGGAGGGCGCTTACTCCGGCGCCGAGCGCAGGATCATCCTGTGCGCCATCAAGCGGCAGCAAATCACGGACCTAAAAAATCTTGTCAAAGAGTCCGATCCCAAAGCGTTTGTCATATTGACCGAAGCCCATGAGGTGCTGGGGGAGGGGTTTGGGGATTATGAAAAAGGCCTGTAGATTCATCGCGCTGCTGTTCCTCCTCTCCGGCTGCGCTTCGCTGTGGGAACGCGAGATCTATGAGCGCACCCCCCACCTCGCGCGGGAGGACGGCGCCGCCGTCGCCGCGCTGACGGTCAGTTCCTATGATTCGCTGAAGGCGGCCATCCTCGGCGTCATCCGCGGCGGCGGGAGCGAAGCCGGCATACGCGTCACCGACTACCCGGGCGGCCTGACCAAACAGGCGGTCAGCGCGCTGCTGACAGAGATACAGAAATGGGAGCCGATCGGCGCGTACGCCGTGGAGTACATCGACTTTGACTATGCGCATCTGCTTTCGCAGTCCACGATCACGCTCAACATCGTTTACCGGACCGATACCCGTCCGGAGATCCTGCCGGTCAGCGGGAGGCGGGAGTTGGAACGGGCCGTCCAGACGGCGCTGCGGGAGCGCCGGCCCCTGCTGACGGTGGAGATGCCGTACTATCACCCGCAGGAACATGACGTGGAGAGCATGGTGCGTTCCTATTACTATGAAAACGCCGCGTGGGCGATGGAATATCCGGAAACGGAAGTCGGCCTGTATCCGCCCTCGGGGGATTCGCTGAACCGCATTGTGGAACTGGAACTGGGCTGGCGGGCCACGGCCGGCGAACTCGCGGAAAAATCACGGGAGGCAAGCATAGGCGCGGAGGCGCTGCTGAACGGGTTGCCGGCGTTTGTTCCGGGCAGCCCTGAGGACAATACGGCGCAGACGGTCCTGTGGCTGCACGACGCCCTCTGCGGCACGGTGCGCTACGACGCCGACGCCGCCATGCTCGCGGTGGGCGAACGGCCCCGCGGCGACACCGACACCGCCTACGGCGCGCTGGCCGAAGGGCTGGCGGTCAGCGAGGGCCACGCGATGGCGTTCAAGCTGCTCTGCGATATGCTGGACGTCCCCTGCCATGTCATACCGGGGCGCTGGAACGGCAACGACCACACATGGAACCTCGCGCGGATCGGCGATACATGGTATCATATCGCGGTCGCGCTGGACAACCGCGGCCCTGTCCCGGTCTATGACTTTTTCCTCCTCGACGACGAGGCGGCGGCGGCAGAACTCTTCGACTGGAACCGAAACAGTTACCCGGCCGCCCTGCCCGGATTTTGGACGGCCGGGGAGATCCGCGCCCTGACGGCGGCGGAGGAAGAGCTTCCGTAGGGGCGTTCAACCGGGGCCGCGCGGCGGGGTGAAGATCAGGTTGACCAGTTTGTCCGGCACCACAAAACTCCTATCCGGGGCGCGCCCGCCGGCCGCCGCCGCCACCCGCTCCGACGCGAGCGCCGCCGCGATCACCGTTTCGTCGCCGCTGCCCCGCGCGACCGTCACCGTGCCGCGCAGTTTGCCGTTGACCTGCACCGCCAGTTCGACCGTGTCCTCCACCGTTTTGACCGGGTCATACGCGGGCCACGGGGCCTCGCAGCACAGCCCTTTTCCGCCGTGCAGCGGCCATAACTCCTCGCTGATATGCGGCGCGAACGGGGAGAGCAGCCGGAGGAAGACCAGCATATCGTCCCGCGAACAGCCCTTTTCCATCGCCGAAAGCAATGACATCATCGCGGCGATCGCGGTGTTGAACTTCAATCCCTCTATATCCTCGGTCACTTTCTTGACCGTCTGGTGCAGCTTTATCTCCCCAACCGGCGACGGGCCGTCTTTGACGGCGCAGACGCGCTCTAAAAACCGGCGGCAGCCCTTGATCGTCTGGTCCGACCACTGGCAGCCCTTTTCAAAGTCGCCGATGAACAGGATGGTCAGGCGGAGCGTGTCCGCGCCGTAGGTCTTGACCACGTCGTCGGGGTCCATGCCGTTGTTTTTCGTCTTGGAGATCTTGGTGCCGTCCGAACCCAGGATAAACCCGTGGCTGGTGCGCTTTTTATAAGGCTCGGGCTGTTCCGCCACGCCGATGTCATACAGAAATTTGTGCCAAAACCGGCTGTACAGCAGATGGAGCGTCGTATGCTCCATCCCGCCGTTGTACCAATCGACCGGCATCCAGCGGCGCAGCGCCTCCTTAGAGGCCAGTTCCCCGCTGTTTTGCGGGTCGGTATAGCGGAGGAAATACCACGACGACCCGGCCCATTGCGGCATGGTGTCGGTTTCGCGCTTGGCGTCTCCGCCGCACTTCGGGCAAGCGGTGTTGACCCACTCGCCGATCGCGGCCAGCGGGCTTTCGCCGGTATCGGTCGGTTTATAGTTCCGCACATCGGGCAGGCGGAGCGGCAATTGGTCCTCCGGCAGCGGGACCATCCCGCATACCGGGCAGTGTACGATCGGGATCGGCTCCCCCCAGTAGCGCTGGCGGGCAAAAACCCAGTCGCGCAGTTTATACCGCACCTTCGGCTCCCCCAGCCCTTTCTCGCGCAGCCACTCGGTGATGGCCTTCTTCGCGGCGGCGACCTCCATCCCGTCGAGGAATCCGGAGTTGACCATCGTCCCCGTCTCGGTATCTGTATAGGCTTCCTTCGAGACGTCGCCGCCGGCGACGACCTCCACGACCGGCAGCCCGAACGCCCGCGCGAACGCCCAGTCCCGGGTATCATGCCCCGGTACCGCCATGATCGCCCCGGTGCCGTAACTCATCAGCACGTAGTCGGAGACGTAGACGGGGATCTCGCCGCCGGTCGCCGGGTTGACGGCGGCAACGCCGTCCAGCCGCACGCCGGTCTTTTCTTTAACCAGTTCGGTGCGCTCGAAATCGCTCTTTCTGGCCGCTTTCTTGCGGTAAGCGTCCACCTCGGCAAAGTTTTGGATTTGTTCTTCATATTGGCCGATCAGCGGGTGTTCGGGCGAAATGACCATATACGTCGCGCCAAAGACCGTATCGGGGCGGGTGGTGTAGACGCGCAGGGGCGCGCGCAGCGCGTCCCTGCATTTGACGGAGAAGGCGATCTCCGCGCCCTCGCTCCGCCCGATCCAGTTGCGCTGCTGCGCCGCGACCCGGGACGGGAAATCGCAGAGGTCCAGATCGTCCAGAAGGCGCTGGGCGTACTTTGTGATCCCCAGCATCCATTGGCTCTTGTCCCGATGCTCGGCCGGGGATTCGCACCGTTCGCACAAGCCTCCGATGACCTCCTCGTTGGCCAGGACGCACTTGCACGACGGACACCAGTTGACCGGCATATTGGCCTTATACGCCAGCCCTTTCTCAAACATCTTGAGGAAGATCCACTGCGTCCATTTGTAGTAGTCCGGGTCGGTGGTGCTGACCTCGCGGGTATCGTCGAACGAGTACCCCAGCCGCCGTATCTGCCCCCGGAAGTGCTCGACGTTGCGGCGGACCACCTCGGCGGGGTGGACGTTGTTTTTGATCGCGTAGTTCTCGGCCGGCAGGCCGAACGCGTCCCAGCCGATCGGGAAGAGGACGTTATACCCCTGCATCCGCCGCGCGCGCGCCAAGACGTCCATCCCGGTGTAAGGGCGGGGATGCCCGATATGCAGCCCCACGCCGGACGGATAGGGGAACTCGATCAGCGCGAAAAACCTCTCTTTTTCACTTTGATCGTCAGCGCGGAAGCAACCCTTGTCCAGCCAGATTTTCTGCCATTTCGGCTCTATCGCGTTGGGATCGTAGCGCTCCATCATAAATCATCCTCACCGTATTGTTTCGCGTCGGACCATAACCGCTCGATCGAGTAAAACTCCCTCGCGTCCCGCAGCAGGATATGGACAATGACCGAGCCGTAGTCAAGGAGGAACCAGTTGCCGCCGCCCCGTCCCTCGATATGGCCCGGCATGACGCCCTGCTTTTTCAGGGCATATTCCACCTCGTCGGCCAGCGTTTTTAAGTGGGTGGTCGACGTGCCGGTGGCGATCAGGAAATAGTCGGCCAGCACGGTCAGGTCGGTGACCTCCAGGATGCGGATGTCGTCCGCCTTTTTGCCGGACAGGATCTTCGCCGCGTTTTTCGCCAGTTGCTTCGGTTCCATCATGTCACCTCTTCACTTTCCGCGTATTCCAAAATCTCGGGGCCGATCGGGACGGTAAACGGGTTGATTGTCTCGTTCAGCATGGCCAGCGCCTCTTCCGCGTGGACAAACTCATGGTCGTTCTTGCCGATCCTGACCGTATAGGTGGGCAGTGTCTGGAAAACAACTTTATCCACGCCGATTTTGCTGATCTGTTCGGCAAACCCGAGCATTTCGCCCCAGTCTATATCGCTTTCCAGATTGTCCTGCGCGATTTTAACATACTCGGGGAACTTGATCCAGTTGGCAAGGGCTTTCTTCGCGGCGGCCACCAGCAGGTCCTGCTGCATTAGCATCCGCCCGTAATCGTTGTAGCCGGTATTGTTCCGCGGGTCGTCCGGGTCGGGGTAGTGGTTGACCCGGAACCGCACCAGTTGCAGCGCTTTGTCGGCGTTGAGGAACTGCTGCCCCTTTTTTAAGTCGATCCCCTCGCCCCAGACAAACATATCCCTCGGGACATAGAAATCAATGCCGCCGATCGCGGTAATCAGCCGGCTGAACCCGTTGTAGTTGACCACGGCGGTATACTGCGGCTGGAAGCCGATCAGCGTGGCGATCTCCTTCTTCATCTGGGCGATCCCCGGCTCGTCTACGTTGTTCCGCTGGATATACGCGCCGTTGATTTTTTGGAGGGAACGGGGGGCGCTGGGGATATAGGCGTCGCGCGGGACCGACAGCACATGGCATGTCCCCTGTTCGGTATCCAGCGTCGCCACCATCAGCGTATCGGTCAGCCCCTCGTTGACGCCGGCCAGCAGGAAGGTGTAAACGCCCTCGCGCTTGACATAGTCCCGCGGGGAAGGCTCCGGCTCTTCGCCGGGGGTCACGGGGACGGGCGACGCGCCGGACGGCAGCGGCGTTTCCGACGGCGAAGGCAGGTTTACGATGATCTCCTCGTTCGGGTCGGGGAGGCGGATCCACAGCCGGACGGCCATCGCCGCCGCCATCCCGAGGATAAGCACCGACGCCCCGGCGATCACCGCGATCCTCGCGGCCAGGCGCCGCTTGCCCCACCATTCCTTAAACCGGTTCCGGCGGGAGGAGTCGGCCCGTTTGGGCGCGTCCGGTTTCTTCGGCTCCTTGCCCACCCGCCGTCCCGCATAGGGACGCTTAAAGAACGCCATGCTCCCACTTTCTTTCTATCGAATGAAGGGAATCTTCCCGCTCAGACGGCAGTATACCATAACGGCGCGGCAATTGCAACCGGCCCGGAACGTCTTTGGCGCGTCACGGCTTGGGGAAGCCATACAGCCCCTCCCGTTTGATATACGCCCAAACCTTGGGCGGGACGTCTTTTCCGTCTAAAGACCGCCTGACCTCCGTGCTGGAAACGGGCAGGATATTCCTGGGAAATGTGTAGATTTCGACGAGCCGCCGCAATTCGTCCGCCCGATACCATGTATCAAAACTCTCCCGCATGTCCGAACCCATCAGCAGCCACAGCCTGTCCGGGCGGTACCGCGCCCGCAGCGCCGCCGCCGTATCGGCGGTATACCGCGCGCCGCCGGCCAGTTCAAAATCGCTCACTTCGGTATCGGGCAATCCCTCGATGGCCAGACGGCTCATCGCCAGCCGGTGCGCGGCGGAGGGCGTACCGTCCGGCAGGGTTTTATGCGGCGGGTCGCCGGACGGCATCCAGATCAGTTTACCGGGGCGCAGCGCCTCCAGCGCGTTTCGCGCCAGCAGGATATGCCCGTTATGCGGCGGGTTGAAACCGCCGCCGTACAGCGCTAACGTCATTTTTCCCCTCCGGCGGCCTAAAAAAGTATTTTGACTCTGCTGTTATCGGCATACTGGCCAATCCATTCATCGTAATAGCTTTCATCGTTTCCGTCGATGATTTTGTCATACATTTCTGTGTACTCGGGATAGTGCTCTCTGATAAATCGTTTCATGTTTTTCGCTTGGATTGTGTCCGCCTTTATCCTGAGTTTATCTATATAAATCGGAATATCCGCGTTCAGCGCCTCAATCAGTTTTTCAATATCCATAATATACGGTAAAACAGGCGTAATAAAGGCCCAAACCGAAACGCCGCCGCTGTATAACTTATTTGCGGTCAGTATGTTGTTATTCAGCGCGCCTTTTCCGATTTGACTGATATTTGCGATTCCCATCAAAACCGTTATACCGGCGCTAAAGCTTGTCAATATATCCATATCTCTGAAGATCAAATTGTTATCCGATTTGGTTACTATCATGGCGTTGATACTCAGTTCATCAAGAATGGACAAGCATTTTCTTGTCAAGCCGTATCTTTCCTCTATCGGCATATAGGGGTCGCACCGGCTGCCTACGTAAATTGTCTCTGATTTCGGCCATGTAGCAAGCCTGCCTTTGAGTAAATCGGCTATATTCATATGGACATAGATATTTTGATTCCAATTCTCATCATCCAACTGAAAACAATACGGGCAGCATAATTGACAGCCGTCATACGGGTCGATAATCGGGACTTTGCCGCCGTCAGGCTGCCCTTCGGATGTGATCGGGTCTGATACGATCCTTTCCTCAATCACTCGCCGCACTCTCCCAAAAGCCTTATGAGTTCTCTGATCGCCCGCCCCCTGTGCGAAACCGCGTTTTTCTCCTCCGGCGTTATTTCGCCCATCGTGCGGTGATACTCCGGCAAAAGGAAAATCGGGTCGTAGCCAAAACCGTTTGCGCCTTTCGGCTCATAGGCGATCTCGCCCTCGCAGACGCCTTCGGCCGTGATTTCCCGCCCGCCGGGATAGGCCAATACGACGGCGCTGACAAACCGCGCCTTACGGTCGGTTTTGCCTTCCATCATCCGAAGCAGCGTTTCCTTGCGCCGCCCCGGCGCGGCAAACCGCGCCGAATGCACCCCCGGCGCGCCGCCCAGCGCGTCCACGCACAGCCCGGAGTCATCGGCCAGCGCCGGAAACCCGGTCGCTTCCATCGCCGCTTGCGCCTTGATACGCGCGTTTTCCAAAAAGGTGCCTCCCGTCTCCTCCGGGACCTCCGTCACGCCGCAATCGGCGAGGGTTTTGATCGAAAACCCGTCCAAAAGGCGCGCAAACTCGCGCGCCTTACCCTGATTGTGCGTGGCTACGACGACGGTCATATGATCGCCTCCACAAATTCCTTCGGGTCAAACGGGGCAAAATCCCCGATCTGCTCGCCGATCCCCACCCATTTGACCGGCACGCCCGTCTCCCGGGCGACGGCTAATACGACGCCGCCTTTGGCGGTGCCGTCCAGCTTGGTCAGAATAATCCCTGTTAAGCCGGCGGCTTCGGAGAAACCCTTGACCTGGGCCAGGCCGTTCTGCCCGGTCGTCGCGTCCAGCGCCAGCAGCGTCTCGCGGGAACACCCCGGCAGTTCGCGGTTGAGGACGCGGCTGATCTTGTTCAGCTCGTTCATCAGGTTCTGCTTGTTTTGCAAACGCCCGGCGGTATCGCAGAGGACTACGTCCACCGCCCGCGCCTTGGCGGCGTTGACGGCGTCAAACAGGACGCTGGCCGGATCGGCCCCCTCCTGCTGGCGGATGATGCCGGCCCCGGCCCTGTCCGCCCATATCGCCAACTGATCGGCCGCCGCCGCGCGAAAGGTGTCGCCCGCGCAGAGCAGTACCTTTTGGCCCTCCCCGGTTAGCCGCGCGGCCAGCTTGCCGATGCTGGTCGTCTTGCCCGCGCCGTTGACGCCGGTCACCAGTACGACCGACGGGCGGGAGGCGAGGTCCATCCCGCGCCCGCCGGCGTTTTCCAGCAGTTCGGCCAACTGCCCGCGCAGGGCGGCGCGGGCGTCCTGCCGGAGTTTAACGCCCTCTTTTTTGCAGCGTTTGCGCAACTCCTCCACGATTTCGGACGCCAGCGCGGCGCCCGCGTCGGAGAGGATCAGCGCCTCCTCCAACTCGTCGTAGAACTCGTCGTTTACCTTTTCCCCCTCGGCGAACAGCCCGCCGAGTTTGCCTTTGAGTTTGTCGAACAGTCCCATATTGTTGCTCCTATTTATCGTCGTAATGTCCTTTGCGCTGGATGATCTCTATATCATCATTATCTTTGAGTAGTTGATTGATTTTCTTCAATGTCCGCTTATTTGCTTCTTGATACAATGTACCATTGTCGATAACGCTTATACTGCTACATCACATGGGAACGACAGGTAAAAGAACGTAGTTGCCGTCTTCCGCTTTGGTTCTGACACAATCGTATTGATTGTCAAAATGAAGACGAATAGCGTCATTCCATTTATACCCAATTTCTTGCGCTAATTCATAAATGCCATATTCAAATATATCTTTATCTTGCGAAGACTCATATCGCACCCATTTTGATGTTGGCAATCGAAATGTAAATAGTTCATTTTCAACAAACTCACTAAAGTCGTGATTAATTGTCTTTTCAACACATACTCTACAACAAAAATCAAATCCCGAACAATTTAACCCACATGACATGCAATCGGTTAAACAAACCCAAACTTGTTGCGGTGTTTGTACGGTCTTGGCTAGTTTATTGATTTTCCCGCTTTCAAATAGTTGTGAAACAAACAAAGGAACAGAACCGTCATCTTTTGCGGGTTGTTTGTAACCTATCATTTCATGTTCCGGTTTTTCGATAATCGTAGCCTTAATGCCTTTTATAATATACTCGTTTGAAATCATATATACACCTCCGAAAATATAAATTAGCTTCGTTACCGTACTTTATTTATATTCTTAAATACGACAACGTTGTCATACTTGCTGACGGCCTTGACCTGAAACGGGATCGCCTGCTCGCGGATCGCTTGGCGAAAGAACACGTTGTCAATACATCTGCCTTAATCTGCGTAGCTGTCTTCCACGTCTTCCAGCCGGATGCCGATGACCTTGCTGACCCCCGGTTCCTGCGCCGTCACGCCGTACAGCATTCCCGCCTGTTCCATCGTGCCGCGGCGGTGGGTGACGACTATGTACTGCGCGGTCTGCGCGAAGCGCTTCAGATACGCCGCGAAGCGCCCTACGTTGACGTCGTCGAGGTCGTGATCGATCTCGTCCAGCACGCAAAACGGCGCGGGGCGCACCTTGAAGATGGCGAAATAGAGCGCGATGGCCGAGAGCGACTGTTCGCCGCCCGACAGCAGCGAGATGGAACGCAGTTTTTTTCCCGGCGGCTGGGCCTTGATCTCCACGCCGCTTTCCAGAATGTCCACGCCGTCGTCCAACTCCAGCGCGGCCTCGCCGCCGCCGAAAATCTCCACAAACGTCTCGGAGAATTTTTCCGCGATCTGCGCGAACCGCTCGGCGAAGATGCCCCGCATCTCCCCGGTGATCCGCTCGATAATGCCGTCCAGCTCGTCCTTCGACTGCTGCGCGTCGGCCCTCTGTTCGGTCAGGTAGCGGTACCGTTCGCCGACGCTGTCATACGCCTCGATCGCCCCTAAGTTGACAGGACCCAGCGCGTTGATCTCGCGTTTCAGTTCGGTGGCGCGGCGCTGGGCTTTTGAAACGCTTTCGACCGGCGTGCGCAGTTCCTGGGCCTTGGTGACGGTCAGTTCGTATTGCTCCCACAGGCGCGAAACCAGCGCGTCCTCCTCTTTCTGTGTGGTCAGCAGGCTGTTTTCCAGCTTGTCGGCGGCGCGGGAGAGCGCCATATTCTGCTCCGCGCCGTCTTTGGCCTTGCGGCTGATTTGCACCCGCTCGGCCTCCAGAAGGCGCTGCTTCTCCACCGTGGCGTCCATCTCCGCGCGGCTTTCGAGGATAGACCGCTCCCAAATGCCGAGTTCCTTACGGCGCTGTTCAAGGAGGGCTTGCAGTTCGCCGACGCGATTTTGGTAGCCTTCCAGCGCGGCGGCGCGGCTCTCGCCGTCCATCGACAGGTCCCGCGCGCGTTCCTCCAGTTCCTCCAGCGCCTTGACGACGCCCTCGCGCTCCGCCGCCAGGGCCGCCATCCGTTCCCGCAGCGCCGATTGCTTTTCCCGCAGGCCGGCGCCTGAAATATCCAACGCGCCGTGGCTTTCGGAGAGGGCGGCGATCTCGCCTTCGGTCCGCGCGATGGCGTCCGTATGCCCCTCGATTTCGGCGTTTTCGCTTTGGCGTTCGGCGTCGATGCCGGCCAGACGCTGATCGATGGCGGCCAGTTCGGTATCGCACAGCGCTCCGGCGTCCTCCAGATTTTTCAGCAGCGCGGCGCGGTGATGCTCCTCGGCGGCGAAACCGTTGGCGTCCTCCTGCGCCTGCCGCCGTTCCCCCTCGGCCACTTCCAGGTCATACTGCGCCGCTTTGAAAGCCCGCTCGGCCTCCTCAAAGCGTTTGCCCGCCTCGGCGGCTTGCCTTGCCAGCCCCGAGAGTTCCGTTTCCAGACGGGCCAGTTCGTTTTTCCGCGACAGGATCCCGACCTTCTTGCCCACGCTGCCGCCGGTGATGGCGCCGCCCGCGTTGACGACCTGTCCGTCCAGCGTGACGATCCGCACGCGCTGTTCCAGCTTGCGCGACAGCGCGACGGCGCCGTCCAGCGTGCGGCAGACGACGGTGCGTCCCAACAGGCTTCGGACAACGCCGCGGTACGGCCCGTCGCAATCGACCAGACGGGACGCCAATCCAATATATTCATCTCCCATCCCAGCGGCTTCGGCCGCCGTTGGGCGCGGCGACTCGCCGCCGTCCACCGTCGTCAGCGGCAGGAAGGTGGCGCGGCCGCCCTTGCGCTCTTTGAGCAGGCGGATGGCCGCTTTGGCGTCCTCTTCCGAGGAGACGACGATATTTTGCAGCGCCGCGCCCAGCGCGATCTCGATGGCGACGGCGGTCTCGTCCCCGGTGCGGATCAGGTCGCTCAACACGCCGTGCAGTCCCGGCAATGGGCTGTTCATCACCGTCGAGACGGCGTGGTTGCCCTCGTATTCCTTCTCCAGATCGCTCAACAGCGCGAGGCGCGACTGCTTTTCATGCAGGGCGCGGCGGAGGTTTTCGGCGTTGTCCCGCGCGCCGGCCAGCTTATGCGCCCGCTGCTCGGTGCGGAGGGTATAGCCTTTGAGGACGTTGTCCAGTTCGGCGATCCGCCCCCGCGCCTCGGCCAGCTTCTCCCGCGTGCGGGCAAGCCGGTTTTGCGCCTCGTCCAGAGCCGGGCCGCCTCTCTCCCGTTCGGACAGCAGCGTCTGGCGGCGGGCGGCCTGTTCGCCGCGCCGCGCTTCCAGCGCCGTCAGGCGCAGCCTGCTCTCGCCCAGCGCCGCCTGCGCCAGCGCCGCCTGCGCCGCGAACGCGCCGGCCCGCGCCGACAGGTCGTCGTTCTGCTCGGCGAGTTTCCGCATCTCCAGCGCCAGCTCCGAAAGAGCCAGTTCTTCGGTTTTCAGCGCGTTTTCGATCGCGGTTTGCTCGGCGAGGCGTTCATCCCGCTGTTTCCGGAGCGTTTCGGAGCGTTCGTCATGCCGTTCGGCGGCCAGGATCAACTCCTCCCGCAGCCGCTCGGTATGCTCGATGTCGTTTTGGCATACCTTCAAGCCGCTCTCGGCGCCGGCCCGTTTGCCTTCCCGTTCCGACAGCGATTCCCGCGCGGCTTCGGCGGCCTGCGCCAGATCCAGGGATTCCCGTTCGGTCCGCTCCATATCGGCGTACAGCCCGTCCAGTTCGGCCTTGCTCTGTTCAAACCGTTCCTTTGCCTCGCGGAACCGGTCGTTTTGCTTATCCTTGCCGGACCGGATCGTTTCGATCTGATGGAGCCAGAGGTTGATGTCTATCCCGCGCAGTTCGTCGCGCAGCAGCAAAAACCGTTTCGCGGCCTCCGCCTGTCCTTGCAGCGATTCGACCTGCGGCTCCAACTCGTCAATTTTATCGGTGACGCGCAGCAGGTTCTGCTCGGCGGCGGAGAGTTTGCGCTGGGCCTCCTCTTTGCGGCTGCGGTATTTCGCGATACCGGCGGCCTCCTCGAAGACGCCGCGCCGGTCGGCGGGCTTTTCGGTCATGATGCGGTCGATCATCCCCTGCGCGATAATCGAATAGCCGCCCGGGCCAAGCCCCGTGTCCATCAAAAGGGCGGTGATGTCTTTTAAGCGGACGGCGGTTTTGTTGATGAAGTATTCGCTTTCGCCGGAACGGTAAAGCCGGCGGGTCAGGTTCACCTCGCCGGTATCGGTGGCGAAGGCGCGGTCTTCATTGCCGATGGTCAGCGACACCTCGGCAAAGCCCAAAGCGCCGCGGCGCTCCGAGCCGTGGAAGATAACCTCTTCCATCTTCTTCTCGCAGCGCATGACGCGGGCGTTCTGCTCGCCCAAGACCCACCGCACCGCCTCGGCGATGTTGCTCTTGCCGCTGCCGTTTGGGCCGACGACGGCGGTAACCCCGTCCGGCACCGTGAGGCCGACGCGGTCGGGAAAGGTTTTGAAGCCCTGTATCGATATGGATTTTAAGGTTCCCAGATTACGTCACAGCCTCTCTAAAGCGAACGCCGCCGCTTCCATCTCCGCCTGTTTCTTGCTCCGCCCCGTGCCTCGCGCGGCGGGCCGCCCGTCTATCACGGCCTCGACGGTAAACGTCTTTTTGTGGTCGGGGCCGCTCTCGCTTACCGTACGGTACTCCGGCCCCGGCTTGCCCTGCCCCTGCAAAACCTCCTGCAAGCGGGACTTCGCGTCGCGGACAGGCCCGGCGGGGGGGAGGCTCAATACCGACGCCCGGACCATCCCGCGGCAGGGTTCCAGCCCGCCGTCCAGATAGATCGCGGCCAGCACGGCCTCAAACGCGTCGGCGAGGAGGGAGTTTCTGGCGTTGCCGCCGTCGGCCTTTTCGCCCCGCCCCAGACGCAGCAACTCGCCCAGCCCCAAACGCCGCGCGGCGGCGGCGAGGTTCTGCTCGCAGACATACCCCGCCCGCAGTTTGGTCAGTTCGCCTTCCGGCATATTGGGATGCGCCTTATACAAATGCTCCGCCGAGATAAACCCCAGCACGGCGTCGCCGAGAAATTCCAGCCGCTCGTTATAGGCCGCGCCCGCTTCGTTGGCGTACGAACTGTGCGTCAGCGCCGTCTCCAGCAGAGACGGATCCCGGAACGTATACCCCGCGACGGTCATGTCTCTCCCGCCGGGACGGCGGCCAGCATATCCGCGATGGCCGGGATCACGCCTCCCGAGGAAAAGTCCCGCGCCTGGCGGATGGCGTTTTTCAGCGCTTTGGCGTTGGAACTGCCGTGGGCTTTGATGACCGGCTTTTGCAGCCCCAGCAGCGGCGAACCGCCCGTTTCGGTGTAATCGAGCGTTTTCTTAAAGGCCCGCAGCCCGTCTTTGACGATCAGCGCGGAAACCTTGGTCAGGGCGTTTTTATAGAAAAGCCCTTTCAGCATATCGGCGAAAAACAGCCCCACCCCTTCCATCGTCTTGAGGAAGATGTTGCCCGCGTATCCGTCGCTGACGATCACGTCGGCCGCGCCGAAGGCGGCGTCGCGCCCCTCGATGTTGCCGATAAAGTTGAGGGCGCCCGCTTCCTTCGCCTCCAGAAGCAGCGGATAGGCGTCTTTGAGAAGCTGCGGACCCTTCGTCTCCTCCGCGCCGATGTTCAGCAGCCCCACCCGCGGGTTATCCACCCCCAGCGCTTTCTGCGCGTAAAGGGCGCCCATCGCGCCGAATTGCAGCAAATATTCCGGTTTGCACTCAAGATTCGCGCCGCAGTCGATCAGGATTGCGCCGCCCGCCTTGGTCGGGACGACGGGGGCCAGCGCCGCCCGCTTGACGCCCTTGATCCGTTTGACCGTAAGGATCGCGCCGGCCAGCAGCGCGCCGGTGCTGCCCGCCGACACAAAGGCGTCGCCGTCCCCGGCGGCCAGCATCCGCAGCCCCACCGCCATCGACGAGTCGGGCTTGTCCTTGCCGGAAGACGCCGGACTGTCGGTCATCTCCACCACCTGCGACGCGTGGGAGACGGTAATCCCCTTGGGCAGGTCGTCATGCCCCAACTCATGCAGCGCGGCCAGAATATCCTCGCCCCGCCCCACCAAAGTGACCCCGACGTCCAACGCCCCGGCCGCCTGTATCGCGCCCGAAACGATTTCCCGCGGGGCGTTGTCGCCCCCCATCGCGTCTACGAGGATCTGCATAAAAACGCCTCCAATGCTTGCAGCGCCCTTGCCGATAAGCGTCTGCCTTTTTCCTGCTTGTCCCTCACGGATTGGTCTTCCGGCAGCGGAGGGAGCAGTCCGAAGTGGATCTTGGCCGGATGAAACGGGGCGTTGGCCGGGTTGGAAATATACGCCGCCAGCGCGCCGATAGCCGTCTCGCGGGGGAAGCGGCATGACGCCGCGTCCGGCGTCCGCTTCGCGGGGATGAAGAAACCGGCGGCAAGTCCCGACGCGACCGATTCGATATACCCTTCCACGCCGGTGATCTGTCCGGCGAAACGCACCCTTGGGTCGCGCAACGCCTCATACCGGCTGTTTAAGAGCCGGGGCGCGTCAATGTAGCTGTTGCGGTGCATGACGCCGTACTGCAAAAACGCCGCGTCCCGCAAAGCGGGGATCATCGAGAAGACGCGCTTCTGCTCCGGGAAGGTCAGGTGTGTCTGAAACCCCACCATATTATACACCGTTCCGGCGGCGTTGTCACGCCGAAGCTGCAAAACGGCGTAAGCGCCCTTGCCGGTGGAGGGGTCGCGCAGCCCGACCGGCCGCATCGCGGAGAAGCGCAGCGTATCCCTGCCCCGCCGCGCCATCACCTCCGCCGGCATACAGCCCTCAAAGACGCGGCTGTCCTCAAACCCATGCACCGGGGCCTCTTTGGCGGCGGCAAGCTCCTCCCGGAAGGCGAGATACTCTTCCTTTGTCATCGGGCAGTTGATATAGTCCGCCTCGCCCCGCCCGTACCGGGCCGATTGATAGGCGTAACGCATGTCCACGCTATCCGCCGCGATCAGCGGCGCGGACGCGTCATAGAACGACAGGGCCTGTCCGCCGAGAAAATTCTCTATCTCCTCCGCCATCGCCCCGTCGGTCAAAGGGCCTGTGGCGATGACGGCCTCGCCCTCTCGGGGGATTTCCGCCGCCTCGCGCGTCTCAACGGTAATCAGCGGGTGCGAACGGACCGCTTCGGTCACGGCGGCGGCGAAAGCCTCCCGGTCAACCGCCAGCGCCCCCCCGGCGGGGACGCGGGTTTCGTCCGCGCAGCGCAGGATCAGGCTGTTCAGACGGCGCAACTCTTCTTTGAGCAGCCCCGCCGCGTTTTCCAAACGGTCGCCGCGCAGCGAATTGGAGCAGACAAGTTCGGCAAAATCATCGGAACGGTGGGCGGGCGAACGGCGGAGCGGTTTCATTTCAACCAAGGTGACCGGCAAGCCGCGCCGCGCGCACTGCCAAGCCGCCTCGCACCCGGCCAGCCCCGCGCCGACGACGGTCACGGCTGTAGGGGTGCATTGCGCGTCTGCGGACGGCCAATGGCCGCCCCTACACTTTAGGGTTCGCATTGCTTTTCTTCGGCGCAGGCTTCTTGGCGGCGGGCTTCTTGGATGTCGGCTTCTTGGCGGCGGTTTTTTTCGTCGGCGTTTTCTTTGCCGTCTCAGACGATTCCTCTTTTTTCTTATACCCCCGGTTTTCCTCCGGCACAAACGACTGACAGGCTGGGTTCTCGCAGATCGGCACTTTCTGATACCGCACGCGGAACAGCGTTTTGCCGCAGTCGGGACAGTTGGTCTTTTGCGGCGTGTCCCAGGTCATGAACCCGCAGCCGGGGTGTTTTTCGCACCCGTAATACGAATAGCCCTTTTTCGATTTTTTCTTCAAGATCGTCCCGCCGCAGAGGGGACACGCCCCGTCGGCCGGCACGCTGAGCGGGCGGGTATTTTTGCATTCGGGATAGCCGGTGCAGGCGACATACCGTCCGAAACGGCCCATTTTGATGGCCATCGGCTTGCCGCAGAGGTCGCATACCTGATCGGTCGGTTCGTCGGGGACGCGGATCCGTCCGTTCTGCAAGTCGGCCTCCGCCTCGTCGCGCACCCGGGAAAACTCGGAATAAAAAGTCCGGAGCATGGTTTTCCAGTCTTTTTCCCCTTGCCCGACCTCGTCTAAGTCCTCCTCCATCCGCGCGGTAAAGGCCACGTCCACGATGTCGGCAAAGCGGTCTTTCATATATCCGGTCAGCACCTCGCCCAGCGGCGTGGGGCGCAGCGCCTTGTCCTCCCGCAGCACATACTCGCGGTCGGTGATGGTGGAGAGGGTCGGCGCGTAAGTGCTGGGCCGCCCGATGCCCTGTTCCTCCATCGCCCGGATCAGCGTCGCTTCGGTATACCGCGCCGGGGGTTTGGTAAAGTGCTGGGCCGGCGTGACGGCCAGCAGTTTCAGCGCCTCGCCCTCCGAGAGTTCCGGCAGCGCGGCGCCCGGCTCGTCCTTCCCATAATCGTAAACGGCGGTAAACCCGGCGAAGGTCCGGGTGGTATGGTTGGCGCGGAACACCTCCCCGGCCGACACGGAGTCGATCGTCAGCAGGTCGTAGACGGCGCTCTCCATCTGGCAGGCGACAAAGCGGTCCCAGATGAGTTTGTACAGCTTATACTGCTCGTCGTTCAAGCTGCCGCGCACCGTCTCGGGCGGCAGGTCGATATAGCTTGGGCGGATGGCTTCGTGGGCGTCCTGCGCGCCGCTTTTCGACTTATAGGCGCGCGGCGACGCGGGCAGATACGCCTTGCCGTACCGCCCCCCGATAAAGGCCCGCGCGTCGGCGACGGCGTCGTCGGAGAGGCGGAGGCTGTCGGTCCGCATATAGGTAATCAGGCCGGTCAGTCCGTGTCCGTCCACTTCCACGCCCTCATAGAGCTGCTGGGCCACCGCCATCGTGCGGCGGGGCGACGAGCCGAGGCGGCTGGACGCCTCCTGCTGCAATGTCGAGGTGGAAAACGGCGGGGCGGGGGCGCGTTTCTTTTCGCTGTGCGTCACCGACTTGACCGAAAACGGGGCGGATTGGATCTTTTGCAGGACGCCGTTTGCGGCCTCCTCGTTGGGAAGGTCCGCCTTTTTGCCCCCTTCCGGGCCGAAATACGCCGCCTCAAATTCCCCCGGGCCGCCGGCGCGTCCCAGCTTGACGGTGATCGACCAATACTCCTCCGGCACAAAGGCGCGGCGCTCGGCCTCGCGGTCGACAACCAGCCGCGTCGCCACAGACTGCACCCGTCCGGCCGAAAGCCCGCTCTTGATCTTCCGCCACAGCAGCGGGGAGATCTCGTAGCCCACAATGCGGTCGAGGGCGCGGCGGGCCTGCTGCGCGTCCACCAGCGGATAGTCGATGCCGCGCGGGGCGCCGATGCTCTTCTGGACTTCCTTTTTGGTGATCTCATTGAAGGTCACCCGGCGTACCGCGCCGTCGGACAGGCCGAGCAGTTCCTTGACATGCCAGGAGATGGCCTCGCCCTCGCGGTCGGGGTCGGTGGCGAGGTAGACGCTCTCGCTCTTGCCCGCGGCCGTTTGCAGCTTCTTGATGGTATCCTCCTTGCCCTCGATCGGGACGTAATGGAGGACAAACCCCTCGTCCATCCCCTTGCCGCTTTTGGGCAAGTCGCGCAGATGGCCCATCGTGGCCATCACGGTATAGTCCTTGCCCAGATACTGCCCGATCGTCCGCGCCTTGGCGGGCGATTCTACGATGACTAATTTTGACATATTGGCCTCCTGCAAGGGCGCGCCGTGTGCGTCCGCGGGCGAACGCAACGCGCCCCTACGTCAAATTTAATGTATACCGCCGTCCCGGGACCTGCGTCACGATCCCATCCAGCTCCAGCATGGTGAGTTCGCTCAGCGCGAGCGGGGCGGGCAGTCCGGTGACGCCGATGATCTCGTCGGCGACCATCGCGTTTTTGGCGATGGAAAGAAGGATCCGCTGCTGGTCGGGGGTATAGCCTTTCACCCGCTCGGTCAGGTCGATGACTTTCAGCGGTTCTTCCGGCAGCGCCCGCGTTGTCTCCGCCGCCGGCGCCGCCGGACGGGGCATATGGGCCGGCGCCGCCGGCGCGGCCAGGGTTAGCTTATGTGGGAACAGAGTCTGATATTCGGCGGATACGTCCTCCGCCTTCGCCGCGAGGATTGCCCCTTCGCGGATTAAGCGGTGGCAGCCTTCCGACTCGCGGTTGCCGACCGGGCCGGGGACGGCAAAGACGTCCCGCCCCTGTTCCAGCGCGTGGGACGCGGTAATCAGCGCCCCGCTGCCCGGGGGGGCTTCCACCACCAGCACGCCCAGCGACAGGCCGGAGATGATCCGGTTGCGGGCCGGGAAATGCGGTCCCTCCGCCCGTGTGCCGGGCGGGTATTCCGAGAGGATCAGGCCGGCGGCGGCGATGTCTTCAAACAGTTCGCGGTTTTCCGCCGGATAGACCACGTCGGTCCCGCAGCCAAGAACGGCGGCGGTGGGTTTTCCCGCCCGCAGCGCGCCCATATGCGCCGCCGCGTCGATCCCCTTCGCCAGCCCCGAAACGATCAGCATCCCGCTGGCCGCGAGTTGGTAACACAGCTTCAGCGCCGTGTTCTGCCCATAGGCGGTGGGGTTGCGCGTTCCGACGACGGCCAGCGCCGCCTCTTCGTCGAACGACGGGAGCTGTCCCTTATAATAGAGAACGCAGGGCGGCGCGTAGAGGGAGCGCAGCCGTTCGGGGTAAGACGCGTCCTGCATCGTGAGGATCCGCGTGTTGGCGCGTTCGCACAGTTCCAAAATCCGCTCGGCCCGTTCGGTGGATTTGTTTTGCAGTTCCCTCACCGCCTGCTCCGGCAGTTCGGCGGCCTCCCGCCATTCGTCCTCGCCCGCGAAATAGATATTCTCCGGCGACCCGAACGCGTCGATCAGCGCGGCGGCGCGGGTTTGCCCAAGCCCCCGCATGGAGGAGAGCCACAACCAGTATTTCAAGGCCGACATTCTCTCATCTCCCAAGCAATGATCGCCGCCGCCGCGGCCACGCCCAACGATTCGGCTTTGCCCGGCGTCGGGATCGAAATCACATGATCGGCCCGCTTGCGCAGTTCGGGACTGATCCCTTGCCCCTCGCTTCCCAGCGCGACGATACAGTCTTTTGGCTCCCCGGAAATCGCTTTTCCGTCCATATCCGCGACAACCAGCGGCAGCGGCCCCGACAGGAGCGCTTCAACCGGAACCGTCCCGACCGTCAACCGGAAAGTCGCCCCCATCGCGGCGCGGACGGCCTTGACCGAAAAAGGGTCGGCGCAGCCGGACGTCAGATATACGCCGCTCAGTGCGAAGGCTTCGGCGGTGCGCAGGATGGAGCCGACGTTGCCGGGGTCCTGCACGCGGTCAAGGAGGAACCACCGCCCTCTTTGCGGCGGCGCGGGCGGCGGCGCGGGGATTTCGCATATAAACAGCACTCCCTGCGGGGATTCCAGCGGGGAAACAGAATCCATCAGAGCCGCCGGAACAGTTACGGCCTGTACTGTCTCCGGGAGGGCCGGCGCGGAGACGCCTTCCGCGAGAAGGACCTGTTTGGGGACGGCCCCGCCGCGCAGGGCGTCTTCGAGCAGCTTGCGCCCGTCGGCAAGGTATACCCCCTGTTCCCGGCGGTACGCCGCGTCGGCGCCCAAACGCCGGATGTGTTTGATAACGGGGTTTTGACGGGAGGTGATGAACATAGCGAAACACTCCTGTAGGGGCGCGTTGTATGCGCCCGCGGGCGAACGCGACTCGCCCCTACGCGCCCAGCAGCGCCTGTAGACAAGCAACCGCCAAATCCCGCCGCTCCAGATCCTCCGTCCTGACCGAACCGTCGCGCTGGCGCGGGGGGCGCTTGACCATCGCGTACATCGGCTCATAGATAAAGAACAGATCCTCCATCATCTCGATCCCGGACAGCGGGATCGCCGCGGGCAGGGGGCCGGCGGAAAACCCCAACTCCTCGGCGGTGTGAAAGACCGAGAGGTCGTCCGCGAGCGGCCCGGTCAGGCTTTCGCCGATGATAAAGAGGCTGTGTTCGTCGCTAATCAGCCCGATGGTGTAAAGCTGCCAATTGGCCACCGCGTATTCGGAGGTCTCGTCCATATACAGGATGTTATAGCTGAGGTGGGTCACGTCCTCCACCTTTTCGGTGAAAAACGCCGCCAGTTCCTGCCCCTGCGAGTCGAATACCGGCTGCTCCGATATGATATAGAAGACGAAATCCGGTTTGACGCTGGTGACGACCGAGTGAACGGAGAACCAGACGACGGCGATGATAAACGCGGCGGCGGCGGTGTGGAGCCTGTAGTGATACCAGTAGACATTGGTAAACCAGTACCGCGCCCCTTTGTCGGACGGTTTCCGGCCGGAAGGGGATCCCTCTTCCCGGGCGGCGGGCTGTTCCGGCTGCTTTCCGCAATGGGGGCAACGGCCCTCCCGCGCCGGCAGCGCCCGGCCGCAATCTGGGCAATACGTCGTCATAGCCCCTACTCCACCGGCTTCATTGTGGGGAAGAGCAATACGTCGCGGATCGACGGGCTGTCGGTCAGCAGCATGACGAGCCTGTCCACGCCGAAGCCCAGCCCGCCGGTCGGCGGCAGCCCGATCTCCATCGCGGTCAGAAAATCCTCGTCCACACAGGCGTCCACGCCTTGCGCCCGGCGGAGCGCGACCTGCGCCTCAAAGCGTTTGCGCTGGTCGATCGGGTCGTTTAACTCGGAGAAGGCGTTGCCCCCCTCGCGGCGGCAGATGAAAAACTCAAAACGCTCGGTGAAAAGCGGGTTGTCCGGCTTGCGCTTGGCCAGCGGCGAGACCTCGACCGGATAATCCATGATAATCACGGGCTGGACAAGGTGATCCTCGCATTTTTCCTCAAAAACCGCGTTGAGGCAGTCGCCTCTGGTGAAATGCGCCTCGCAGGGGATGCGCAGGGCGCGGACGGCGGCGCGGGCGTCCTCGTCGGTGCGCCAGCCGCCGTAATCCACACCGGCGTATTTCCGCGCCGCTTCGGCCATCGTAAGGCGCGGCCACGGCGGGGTGAGGTCGATCTCGGTTCCCTGATACGGCACCTTGGCCGATCCGGCGACCGATACGGCCACATGGGCGAAAAGCCGCTCAATTATATCCATCATCCCGAAATAATCGGTATACGCCTGATAGAACTCGCACATGGTGAACTCGGGGTTGTGTTTGGGACTCATCCCCTCGTTGCGGAAGTTGCGCCCGATCTCAAAGACGCGGTCAAACCCGCCCACGATCAGCCGCTTGAGGTGCAGTTCCATTTCGATCCGCAGCAGCATCGGTATGTCCAGCGTGTTGTGGTGCGTCTTGAACGGACGGGCCGCCGCGCCCGTGTCCAAAAGGTGCAGGATCGGCGTTTCGACCTCGAGGAACCCCTCTCCGGTCATAAATTCCCGGATGGCCGCGAGCGTCTTGGAACGCTTGACGAAAACGTCCCGCGTCTCGGGATTGACGATCAGATCCATATACCGCCGGCGGTAGCGCGTCTCCGTATCGGTCAGGCCATGGAACTTTTCCGGCAGCGGGCGCAGGCTCTTCGACAGCAGCTTGACCGTATGGACATGGACCGAGATCTCGCCGCGCTTTGTGCGGAAGACGACGCCCTCCGCGCCGATGACGTCGCCGATGTCCCACTTCTTAAACTCGGCGAACGCGTCCTCGCCCAGTTCATCGACCTTTACATACAGCTGGATCCGCCCGGAACCGTCCAGAAGGTCGCAGAAAAACGCCTTCCCCATGTCCCGCTTCGACATCTGCCGGCCGCAGACGCGGACGGTTTGCCCTTCCAGCGCCGCAAAGCCGCTCTTGATCTCCTCCGCCTGGTGGGTGCGGTCATACCGCGTGACCCGGTACGGGTCCTGTCCCGCCGCTTGCAGCGCCGAGAGCTTGTCCCGCCTGATCCGCAAAAGTTCGCTTAGGCTTTCTTCCTGCCCTGGCTGTTGATCCATGCTGAGGACTCCCTTTCAAAAACAGGGCGCGACGCGCCCTGTTTCGGTTAAACTTAAACCCGTATTTCCACGATGCGGTACCGCAATTGCCCGGCCGGTACGTCTACCGTCAACTCATCTCCCGCCGCCTTGCCGACCAAAGCCTGGCCGAACGGGGACTCGTCGGAGATCCGGAACTCCATCGGGTTGGCCTCCTGGCTGCCCACGATGGCATATTCCTCCCGCTCGCCGCTGTCCAGATCCTCGACGACGACCCGGCAGCCCGGGCTGACCGTTTCGGTCGAGATATGCCCTGTTTGGATGATGACGGCCCCGGCGAGGATGTTTTCGACCTCCGCGATCCGGGAAAAGACTTTTCCCTGCTCGTTTTTGGCCTCGTCATATTCGCTGTTTTCCGAGAGGTCGCCGAATTTGCGCGCCTCTTTGATCTGGTCGGCCACCTCCTGCTCCCGCACCGTCTTGAGGTAGCGCAGTTCCTCTTCCAGCGCCGCGTAGCGCTCCTGGGTCATTTTGAATTGTTTTTGCAAGGCGATCCTTCCTTTCGACGCCAGCGGTTACGGCGGCGCGACGCCGCCGGGCCGCGTCAAACAGTAGTGAAAGTATAACGGGAAAGCGTGCCGTTGTCAAGGGTGAATATTGGTCTCCCCGCGGGTCAGCCCGCGTATGCTTATATCGGACAGGGCGACCTGTCCGGTTGCTAAGAGGGCCGCCAGCATGGCGGCGTTGTCGCATCCGTCGGGCCAGTCCTTCCACATCGGGCGGGGCGGCTCCAGCAGCGCGCCGTCGGCAATCCGCCCGCCCGACAGGGCCGGGACGCCTCCGGTGAGGTTGAGCACAAGGGCGCCGTCCGGCACCCGCGGCGCCCGGCGGGGTTCCCCAAAGAGGATGCAGACATCAAAAAATCCTTCGGCCGCCCGGACCGGCCGCCCGGAGGCCGGAACGCCGCAGCGGCTGCGGAGAAGATAGCAAACCGCCTCGGTATCCGCGCCCGCGTCGATATGAATCGTCCGCGCGGTCGCCGCGAGCGTTTGCGCGGCGGCAAGCAGTTCCGGCGTGGAACGGCTGCCGGCCAGCGACAGCCGCACCCGTCCCCACGGGACGCCCGCCTGCTCCACGGCATAGCGGCAGATCGGGGCCGCCAGCCTGCGGAACAGCGGCACGGGGCTGGATACGGCCAGCCCGCAAAGTCCCGGCAGGTCGGGAAAGGGGAACCCTTTGGGCAGGACGACGCCTGTGCTGCCCAGCCGCGACGCCGCTTGGAGCCCGCGGACCGTCCGCCCGCGGATCCAGCGCTCCCGCGCCCCCAGCGGCATATCGAGCGTGACGCAGAGATACCGGGGTTTTTCGCGGATACGGACACGGTGGCTCTTCCACGCCCAGCCGCGCCGCGCCGGGACGGTTACGGTTTCCAGTACGGCAAACACAGGACTCCCTCCCTCCGCCCTCTCTTTTTTCGGAAAGGGGACAGGAAGAAGTATATGAGGGGACGCCGCGATATAGAATCTTTCTCAGTTGCGATAAGGCAGCTCAAGCAGCGCGCGCTGGAGCTGCCGGTCGAGCGAGGGGTCGCCGATATGCCGGCGTTCCTCTTCGGAGAGGACGATCTCCACGTCGGGCGTCAGGCCGACGCCGGCGAGGCTCGCCCCTTTGGAGGTGAAATACTCGCTGGTGGAGAGATAGAGGCCCGAGCCGTCCGACAGGCGGAAATGCTCCTGCGCGTACCCCTTGCCGCCGGTCTTTTCGCCTATGACGACAGCCCAGTCATATTCCCGGAGGCAGGCGGCGAAAAACTCCGCCGCGCTGACGCTGTCCCCGTTGATAAGCACCGCCATCGGAAGCCGCACGCATTCGGGGCCGGAGGCGCGGACGTCAACTTTTCCGTCCTTGTACTTCAGCGTAATCAGGTCGCCCTCGGGCAGCAGATAGTCCAGCATCCGCTCCAGCACCTGGAGTTTGCCGCCGGGGTTGTTGCGCACGTCGAAAACCAGCCCGGTCACGCCCTCCTCCAGCAGCGCGCCGACCTTCTCGATAAACTCCTCGTCCACCCTGTCCTCAAAGCTGCTTATCCTGACCAGCCCGGCCTTTCCGTCCCCGGCGTCAAGGAGTTCGGCCGTCACCCGTTCGCGCACGATGGTGCGGCGCATCACTTCTACGGTGAAGCTGCCGCCGCCCTCCGACGGGCGCTCGATTGTCAGCGCCACGGTGGTGTACTCGTCGCCGTTTTTCAGCCGTTCCACCGAAGCGTCGTAGCCCAGTTCGGCAACCGCCAGCCCGTCGATATGGGTAATCAGGTCGCCCTCGAGCAGGCTGACGTCCTGCGCGGGCGAATTTGGCATGACCTCATAGATCAGAAGGGGCATTGAGTCAATCGCCACCGACACGCCGATGCCGATATAGTCGTCCTGCGACTCAAGGTAGGCGCGGAAGGACTCGGGGTCGAAGTAATGCGACCAGCGGTCCCCGGTGTTCCGGACCATCCCGTCGATGGCGCCCTGCATCAGCTTCTGCTTGTCCGCCTCGCCGATGTATTTGTTCTCGATATGGTCAAGGGCCACGTAAAACGGCGCCCATTCCTGCCGCTGCTTCGAAAACGTTTCCAATTGCTGGTTGAAATCAAACTGCACCCAGGAGAAGGTGACGACATAGGTCACCAGCCCGGTCAGCGCCATCAGCACGACGGCGGTTATGATGTTTACGCGTTTTTTCATAGGATGCTCCCTTTATTTCAGCAGCCGTCCCGGTTCGTCGGGCTTCACCGGCGTGCCGTTGATGATGATCTCAAAGTGCAGATGGTTGCCGGTCGAAACGCCGGTCGAACCGACATAGCCGATGGTGTCCCCGGCTTTCACCCTGGCGCCCGCGTTCACTTTGGCAAAGGAACTCATATGCGCGTACAGCGTCGCCTGCCCGCCGCCGTGGTCTACGACGATATAGTTTCCGTAGCCGCTGCTCTTGGTTTTGATGATGATCTCGCCGCTGTTGGCGGCGACGATCGGCGTCCCCTTCGGGGCGGGGATGTCGATGCCGGTGTGGTGCCTCTGCACTTTGTAAACCGGATGCTTGCGCATCCCGAATCCGCTGGAGATGGTATAATGCCCCGGCACCGGCCACAGATACGCGCCGCCGACATATTTGGAGTTGTTCCGCTTCTTCTGTTCCTCTATGATCCGCGCCAGTTCGGCCTCCTGCTCCTTGAGTTCTTTGTCGGCCTTCGCCTCCGCCTCGGCGATCTTTTTTTCATCGGCCAGCAATTTGGCCATCTCGGCCATATACTCGGCCATCATGGCGTCCACCTCGGCCGACAGCACGGCCAGTTCCACCTGCGTCTCGGCCAGTTCCCGCCGGCGCTCCCGCTCCTCCCGCCTGTCCTCTTCCAGCTGCGCGATCGTCTCTTCGATCTCAACCCGCGCCGCCAGCAGTTCGGCGGCCAGGTCCTGATCGCGCCTCATGATCTCCTGAAAGGAATCCCACCGCGTCAGAAAGTCGGTAAGGCTTTCCGCCTGGAGCAGGATGCTCAGATAGGAGATTTCCCCCACGCTCTCCATCGCGCGGATGCGCTGGATATAAATCTCCCGCAATTCCTCTTCCCGCGCCCGCGCCCCGGCCAGTTCCAGTTCCCGCTCGGCGATCGAAAGGCTGATCTGGGTAATCAGTTCGATGGTGTATTCTATGCTCAGCTCGACATTGGCGGTCTGCTCGTCATAGAGCGCTTTCTGCTGCTCCACATTGGCCAGATCACCCTTTTTCGCCCTGATTTCCTCTTGGGTTATCTTCTTGGTCTCCCTCAGGGCGTTCAGGTTTTTCTTCAGTTCGTTGATGCTCTGCTGGGTGGGCGCCCCCTGCGCCTCGGGGATCAGCCCGGCCAGCCCCGTAATCAGCAGGGGCAGGATCATTAGGGCCGCCAGAACGATGGCGACGATCATCGCCATCCGCTTGCTTTTGCGCTGCATTTGCCTCACCTCGCGTCATGTTTCGCCGCGCCCCGCGGGCGCGCCGCGCTTTTATGCTTTTAAGTATTTCCGTATCGTCATCACGGAACCGAAAACGCCGACCAAAAACCCGGTCAGGACAAAGACGGCCAAGACGGGGAGCCAGAGTTCGGAGAAGGAGGTGAGCTGCACGTCGCCCAAAGCCCCTTCAAAGCGGTTATACGCGAACACCTGCGTAAAATAGGCCAGCAGCCCGGCCAGCGAGCCGAGGATAAATCCCTCCACCACGAACGGCCAGCGGATAAACCCTTTGGTCGCGCCGACCACCCGCATGATCGCGATCTCCTCGCGCCGTTCAAAGGTGGCCAGCTTGATGGTGTTCTGCATGATAAAGAGGGAGACGATCAGCAGCGCCACGATCAGCACCGCCGACACCGTCTGCACTACCTGCCGTATCGAGAGCAGACGGTTCAGCAGGTCGCGCTCGACCCGCACATGGGAGACGCCCGGGATGCTTTCCAGCTGCCTTTTCGTCTCCTCGGCATACTGCACGTCTTTGAGATACACCTTGTATTTGTGCCAGAAGGTGTCGATCGGGACGCCCTGCATCAGGATCTCGCCCAGCTTTTCCAAGCTGGCGTTGTAAGAGTCTTCGCGGGAGACAAAGTCGGCCCGCTGCACGTTGTCCAGTTCGCTGATCCGGCTGCCCACGCTCTTCGCCGCCGAATCATGGAGCGACTCGTCTATATCGACGACGATTTCGCTGCTCTGCTCCATCTCGGTCACCATCGCCTGCACGTTGACGGCGACGAGGGTGAAACTGCCCATAATCAGCAGGCAGGCGGTGATGACGCCCACGGCGGCAAAACTGGAAAAGGCATGGAGGAAGATTCCCCGGAAGCCTTCGGTGAAATAATACCTAACGACGTATCTGTTCATGTGCGTAATACCCGCCCTGTTTGTCGCTTACGATCCGCCCGCCGTCGATGGCGATGACGCGCTTCGCAAAGCGATCGACTAACGCTTTTTCATGGGTGACCGCCAAAACCGTCGTACCCAGCGCGTTGATCCGTTCCAGCAGCGTCATGATCTCCAGGGAACGGGCCGGGTCGAGGTTGCCGGTCGGCTCGTCGGCGATGATTACCATCGGGTTGTTTATCAGCGCCCGCGCGATGGCGACGCGCTGCTGCTCGCCGCCGGACAGTTCGTAGGGCCGCCGCCGCGCCTTATGCGACAGGCCGACAAGGTCCAGCACATACGGCACCCGCGCCTTGATCTCCCGGGGGGACGCGCCGACGGCCCGCATGGCGAACGCCACGTTCTCAAAGACGTTTTTCTTCTCGATCAGCCGGAAGTCCTGAAAGATGACGCCGAGCGTCCTGCGCAGCAGCGGGACGGCGCCCGGCTTGATGGTGTTGATGTTGTAGCCGTTGACCATGACCTTGCCCTCGCTCGGGCGTATCTCGGAGGTCAGCAGCTTGATGATGGTCGATTTGCCCGAACCGGACGGCCCCACCAGAAAGACAAACTCGCCGTCGTCGATCCGCAGCGTAACGCCTTTGAGGGCTTTGGTGCCGTTGTCATAGGCTTTATAGACGTCTACCAGCCTTACCGTTGGGGAACACCTCCCGGTTCGCCGCCGGAAGCGGCAAGGTATCTGTGTACCATAAGGGCGACTTTGAAGACGACCGCGTGGTCAAACTCGCGCAAGTCGAGGCCGGTCAGCTTTTTGATCTTTTCCAGCCGGTAGACCAGCGTGTTGCGGTGGACGAACAGCTTGCGCGACGTCTCGCTGATGTTGAGGCTGTTTTCGAAGAAGCAGAGGATGGTGTCAAGCGTCTCGCGGTCGAGGACCTCGATGCCGTTTTTCTTGAAGATCTCCTGGAGGAACATCCCGCACATCCGGATGGGAAGCTGGTAGATGAGCCGCCCGAGGCCAAGGTTTTCGTAGGTGACGACGCTTTTGGCCGTATCGAAGACTTTGCCGACCTCGATGGCCACCTCCGCCTCTTTATAAGCCCCGGCCAAGTCTTTGATCTGGCGGCAGACCGAGCCGACGCCGATCACGACGGAGATCATCAACTCGCCCCGGAGGGTGTCCTCAACGGCGACGGCCAGCTTGGTCAGCGACGCCGGCGAGACGTCCCCCTCGACCTCCTTGACCAGCACCGTCTCCTTCTCGCCCAGCGAGATGATGAAATCACGGTGGCGTTCGGGGAAGAGCACCTTCAAAACATCGACGACGGCGTTGTCGGCGTCGCCCGTCTGCCGGATCAGAAAGACGGCGCGCGGGCTGTCCCCGTCAAGCCCCAGCTCATGGCTCCGGAAATGGATGTCGCCGGGCAGGATGTTGTCAAGGATGATATGTTTGATGAAGGTCGCCCGGTCATGTTTTTCGTCGTAGTAGTCCTTGGCGCTGTTCAGCCCCGCGGCGACAAGGACGCAGAGGCTGTGCGCGAGTTCGTCCTCGCCCTCCACAAAGGCGGCAAACTCATAATTCGAGGAGGAACAGCGCAAGGCCCGAAACGTATGCCCGCGCGCGCGGAAAGAAGCGTTCGCCTCCATCTCCGCCTTGGCGGATTCCCAAACGGCGCCGAGCAGCGAAGGATCGGAACAGGCGATGATGCTTCCGGTTTCATCCATAACGCCCAGCACCCGGGGGGTGGACTCTTTCATTTCAACGATGGCGGGCTGGAAGATCTTACTGGACATACCTATGCCCCCTTTTGACGCTATATACTATACAGGGTTTTGTCCCGTTTGGCAAGCGAAAGTTAACATAATTCATGAATAGTTAATATAATCGCGGGCAAACAAACCAAAACCGCCTACATATAGGGCGGTTTTGGGAGCATAGATACAAGATGTAGGGACAATCACGCACCGAGCGCCACATCGAGGACCATCATGACGGCAAACCCGAAAAGGACGCCAAAGGAGGCGATGGTCTTGTTGTCCTTGAACGATTCCGGGATCAGTTCCGAGCAGACGACGGCGATCATGGCTCCGGCGGAAAACGACAGCGCGAGCGGCAGGGCGTTTCGCATGGTCAGCGCGAACAGAACGCCGAGGACGCCGGCGGCCGGTTCCACCGCGCCGGAAGCCTGGCCGATCATAAAACATTTGACGCGGCTGAAGCCGTCCCTGCGCAGCGGCATGGCCACGCAAACGCCTTCGGGGAAATTTTGCAGCCCGATGCCGAGCGCGAGCATGGCGGCCCCCCGCGCCGACGCCCCTTCGACCCCTATGGCCGCGCTGCCAAACGCCACGCCTATGGCAAGCCCCTCCGGGATGTTGTGGAGCGTTACGGCGGACGCGAGCATGACGGAGCGTTTCAGCGCCGAACCTCCCCCTTGAAAAACATCGGCTTTAGACAGGATGACGTCGGAGCCGATGACAAACGCGCCGCCGAGCATGAAGCCCGCGGCGGACGTGACCCAGGCGTTGCCGCCCAGTTCGGCCGAGAGTTCGATGGCGGGGGCCAGAAGCGACCAAAAGGACGCCGCGATCATGACGCCCGCGGCAAACCCCAGCATCAGATCCAGCGCTTTTTGGTTCATCGATTTGAAAAAGAAAACCAAGCCCGCCCCGAGCGCCGTTACCAAATAGGTAAAGAGCGTGGCAGACAGTCCCTGCCAAACGGGGTTCAGCGCAAAAAACCACGCCACCGGCCATCCCCCCCGCGCAAAGACTCATTGTATCGTATGCGGGAAGGCTTTGTCCTGTCAGCGGATAAATAACAATTCCCCCGCCGGCGGCGGGGGAATTGCCGCAAGCGGCGTTAATTGGTAATCGTCTGCTCCGTCTCTTTATCGAAGAGATGGATCTTCTTCGTGTCGAACGCCACGTTGATGACGTCGCCGGTCTTGGTGGTGGAGCGGGGTTCGACGCGGGCCACAAAGTTCCGGCCCTCGCCGTTCATGTACAGATAGGTTTCGGCGCCCATCATTTCGACGACGTCCACGTTCATCTTGACCTGCGCCTCGGGGTGCTGGGCGAGATAGCTTTCCTCGTCGTGTATGTTCTCGGGGCGGATGCCCATGATGATCTCTTTGCCCGCGTAGCTGAGGACTTCGGGCTTGCGGCCCTTCGCGTCGGGCAGCAGGATTTTGGCTTCGCCGAAGATGAGGTAAGTCTTGCCCTCCTCGTCAACGACGGCGCAATCAACGAAGTTCATCTGCGGGGAGCCGATAAAGCCCGCGACGAACAGGTTGCACGGGTTTTGATAGAGAACCTGCGGCGGGGCGATCTGCTGGATGAAGCCGTCTTTCATGACGACGATGCGGGTACCCATCGTCATAGCCTCGACCTGATCGTGGGTGACGTAGATGAAAGTGGTCTCAAGGCGCATATGCAGTTTGGTCAGCTCGGTGCGCATTTGGGCGCGCAGCTTGGCGTCGAGGTTGGAAAGCGGCTCGTCGAGCAGGAAGACCTTGGGGTTCCGGACGATGGCGCGTCCCAGCGCGACGCGCTGCCGCTGCCCGCCGGACAGGGCTTTGGGTTTGCGGTCAAGGAGCTGTTCGATCTCCAGGATCTTGGCGGCCTCGCCCACGCGGCGCTTGATCTCGTCTTTGGGCGTTTTGCGCAGCTTCAGCCCGAACGCCATATTCTCAAACACAGTCATATGCGGATAGAGCGCGTAGTTCTGGAACACCATCGCTATGTCGCGGTCCTTCGGCGGGGTGTCGTTGACCAGTTTGTCGTCGATGTACAGTTCGCCTTCGGAGATTTCCTCCAAACCGGCGATCATGCGAAGGGTGGTGGACTTGCCGCAGCCCGACGGGCCGACGAGGATGATGAACTCTTTGTCGGCGATGTCGAGGTTGAAGTCGGAAACCGCGACGACGCCGCCCGCATAGCGCTTGTAAATGCCGTTCAAGGTTACGCTTGCCATGAAACAGACCCTCCTAATAAAATCAATTTCCGAACAATATCAATATAACACAACTTTGCCCCGCCCGCTATTCCCCTAAATAACCAAACTTTTCGCGTTTTTTTTGGTTACATTGCATAACATATTCTGATTACTCCTTGATGTTATTGAATGTAACAATGCTCTGCTCCCGTGTATAGGCAACATTCGGGCTGAAATTATCCTGGCCCGTGCCGCTCATAATCCCATTGGCGCGGACATAGTTAATACCGTTCACCGCCCAAGTAGACGCTGTTCCTATATCCGCAAACCCGGAGGCCGGGGGATTGTCCACATTTGCGCCAATGGCCTTGCAAGTGTTCATTATCATAGTCGCGGCCTGTTCACGGCTGAATTGACCGTTGGGCGTAAACAACCCGCCGCCTGTACCGCTTGTTATGCCG
>Ga0082212_10001554_pt1 | contig 33923 bp, 29 predicted proteins | sample TergutNt197P3_FD_71548 | JGI IMG/M metagenome (GOLD analysis project Ga0082212, IMG submission 71548) | Neocapritermes taracua P3 segment gut microbial communities from Petit-Saut dam, French Guiana - Nt197 P3 | ecosystem: Host-associated > Arthropoda: Insects > Digestive system > Gut ... | reverse complement strand
AATTCGGGGGTATTCATGGGGCACATGCATACAGTTCAATGAGGGACGCGTCAGGGATTGGGGAGCGGCAGAATCCAAGCGCCTCACCACCCGACGCAGCCCCCGAAAGGCGAAAAAAATACGCGGGCTTTTGGAGTCTGCCGCTCCCCAACCCCTGACGTGGCACTGTTACTGGCCGGCGCGGTATCTGCCTCCAACTCACCATTGAGTTGCGGGAAAACACCGCGGCAGAAAGCCCTGCTTATCCTTATCGTCAGTTCATGAACTTTTTAAATATGCACCCCTCGGGAAAAACAGGAGTTGACAAAAGGGCCTTTTTTGTTGTATTGTTAACACATGTTTCATAGCAAGTTCTGTTTTGAGGGAGTGGTTCTTATGACGGGTTTAGTTAAGGTGGCAACAACTCCATAGCAAGACTTTGAAAGCAACAATCCAACCAAATGAAATCTGTGTTTGGCTGTGGCAGAGTTGTCACGGTTTTTTTATGTCCGTTTGCAGGCCACATGGCCTGCGCAAACTCCTATCTAAGAAAGGGAACTTCATTTTGAACACGTATCATCTGAATAACACGAACATTCATATTATTTCCGGCGCCAAAAACTGGCTGGAATCCGCAGCCTTGTCCCAGCTGGAAGGGGTGGCTCAGCTTCCGGGGGTCGTCCGTGCCGTCGGTCTGCCCGATTTGCACGCCGGCAAATCCCCGGTGGGCATGGCGCTGGAAACTGAAAACATCATCTATCCGCACCTTATCGGCGGCGACATCGGCTGCGGCATGGGGCTCTTTGACACCGGCCTGGGTATTGGCAGATACAACGAGAAGCGTTGGCTTTCGCGCCTCAATCACATTCGCGCCCTGGTTGATCTCGCGCCAGAAAACCCTTATTCGGAGCCAAGTCCTATCAGCGATCTTGGAACCATTGGCGGCGGCAACCATTTTGTCGAATTCCAGCGGCTTGAGACGGTGTTTAGCTCCGATGATCTGGCCGAATTGAACCTGCCGAAGAACAACATCGTTGTGTTGGTGCATAGCGGTTCCCGCGGTTACGGGCAGGCAATCTTCAAATCGCTGAATTACACTATCGGCCTGAAAGACGACAGCCCGGAAGCTGTCGCCTATCTGCAAAAACACGACGATGCCCTGCTTTGGGCGCGGCGCAACCGCGCGATTGTGGCCGCCGAGCTGATCGGATGGCTCGGCTATGAAGGGGAACCGCGGCCGCTGATCGATCTGTTTCATAACCATTTGGTACAAAAAGAAGGAGTCTGGATTCATCGCAAAGGTGCGGTTTCGTCCAAAGAAGGGCTGGTTGTTCTGCCTGGATCCCGTGGCAGCCTGACCTACATTATCAAGCCCACCGCGGAAACCGCCCGGTCCGCCTGGTCACTCTCTCACGGCGCCGGCCGGAAATGGGCGCGGAGTCTCTGCAAATCGCGCATCAAAAACATGTACGACCGGGACAGCATCCGCCAAACCAGACTCAAAAGCAAGGTGGTCTGTCATGATACCGATCTGCTGTTCCAAGAAGCACCGGAGGCTTATAAGAATATCGAGCATATTGTGGCCGCCCTTCTGGAACACGGCTTGATCACCCTTGTGGCTTCCCTGAAACCGCTTATCACTTATAAAGGGTGAGAGACAATGAACAAAGGCCAGTTAGAGAAGAGAAATCAATAATAAGAGGAAGTATAGGAAGTATAGGAAGAAATATGTTATTACAATTAAGTTCCGGTCAGGGACCGGCGGAATGCGAACTTGCCGTCGCTAAATTGGCTCATGCTCTCCGGCTGGAATATCCGAAGATGATGGTGCACAAGACTGTCGCCGGTGTTCGGCCGGGTTGTTTCAAAAGCGTTCTGCTGGCAAGCGACGAAGAGGTTTCTTGCCTAGAAGGCTCCATACAGTGGGTCTGCCCCAGCCCTTTCCGCCCTCATCACAAACGCAAAAATTGGTATGTTGATGTAAGTATCGTGAATAAGGGCGTGCGTGAAGAGTTTCACGACAACCTTGTGCGCTTTGAGACTTTTCGTTCTTCCGGCAAAGGCGGACAGTATGTCAATAAGGTGGAAACCGGTGTCCGGGCCGTCTATGTTCCATTGGGACTGAGCGTCGAATCCACCGAAGCCCGCAGCCAGCACATGAACAAAAAACTGGCGCTGAACCGCCTATATACCCTCATCGCGGACATAAACCATCAGAGCGAGGCTGATGCCGCCCGGTTGCGCCGACTGGAACACACCCGCCTGGAGCGAGGAAACCCTGTTCGTGTGTATGAAGGTGCTGAATTCAACAGAAGAGAATAGCGGAGAATGGATCCGATAACCGGCGAAAAATACAGGAAGATGGATTCGAATACCCAAGAAAGCTCTCTCTTGAGAAACCCAATTCGGGGGCACACCAACTTACGTATCGGTCCTCGCAGGACAGTAAGCGTCTGTCCTGCCCCGTTCTCTCCCAGAGCAGACCTGGCTGGGGGCTGAACGATCTGATCCGGCTGAACAGTAACCACGGACTTCGAAAGGGACTTCGGGATGGGTGCATATTTAAAAAGTGCATGAACTGACGATAAGGATAAGCAGAGCTTTCTGCCGCGGTGTTTTCCCGCAACTCAATGGTGAGTTGGAGGCAGATACCGCGCTGGCCAGTAACAGTGCCACGTCAGGGGCTGGACAGAGGGGCGGACAGAGGAGCGGACAGAGGGGCGGACAGAGGAGCAGGGGGTTGACATCCAACTGTATCTATAATATAGTAACAGTAGAAACGAGGTGAGGCTATGCGTTTTATGATAAGCACATTGTCGCAGACTCCCATTTATGAGCAAATCAAAACACAGATTAAAGAGCTTGTGCTTACGGGGCAGTTAAAGTCCGGCGAACAATTGCCTTCGATTCGTTTCATGGCTAAGGATCTCAAGGTGGGGATTATTACGGTGAAGCGGGCTTATGACGATCTGTGTGAGGAGGGATTTGCGGTGAGTCTGGCGGGGCGCGGCGTTTTTGTGGCGGATGTGGATACAGCGAGGGTTAAAAGCATCCATCTGCAATTATTGCGAGAACAGTTATCTGACATAAAGGATTATTGTGCGACGGCCGGCATTACGCGGCTGGAACTGGAGGAGGTGTTGGGAGATGTTTATGGAGGGCTTGACCGTGAGTGACAACGCTGTGATGGTGCGAAATGTTTCTGTGAAGTTGGGCCGGTTCGAGCTGAATGTTGACACGTTGGATATCAAGAAAGGGTTCATCACCGGTCTGATCGGTAAAAACGGCGCCGGTAAGACAACTTTGATTAAGACGGTTCTTGATTGTATTCAGCCGGAGAGCGGTGAAATTCTGTTTGATGGTGTGCCCATGTGGGGGCATGAGGCTGTTGTGAAAGCAAAAACAGCCGTCGTCTATGATACGCTGATCTATCCGCAGCATTTGACGGCCACAAAAACCGCGAAGATTATCAGTCCCTTTTATGATTTTGACTGGGAGATATTTCATCGCCTTTTGGAGCGGTTTGGACTGCGCCCCCATATGCGGCTGTCGAGCTATTCCCGGGGGATGCAGGTCAAGTTTTCGGTGACGATGGCTTTGGCGCATAACCCAGAAATTCTTTTTCTCGACGAACCCACTTCGGGTTTGGATCCCACGGCCAGGGACGATATGCTGGATGTTTTGCTGGAATTCATACAGGATGAGAACAAGACGGTTTTCTTTTCGACTCATATTACCAGCGATTTGGATAAGATTGCGGATTATATCGCGCTGATTGAAAACGGGCGTGTTGTTTTTAATGAGGTGAAGGATGATATGTTGGACAGATTCGCGATGGCTCATGTGGAGAGAGAAGCGTTGACTGATGATGTGGTTCGGTGTTTGTCAGGTCTCAAGGAGAACGCCTTTGGCTGCGTGGGGCTTTGCGCGGATAGGGCGTTGCTGCAGGGGAAGCCGGGTGTCAGACTGGCTCGTCCCACTGTGGAGGATATTATGATCTTTAGGACAAAGGACAGGGACAATGGACAATGGACAATTGACAATGGACAATGACAAGGGACAATGACAAGGGACAAGGGACAAGGGACAAGGGACAAGGGACAAGGGACAAGGGACAATTGTGGTTGATATGGCGCAATTTCGGGGGTCTGAGGAGGATTCTTATGACGCGGTGTGATCGGTTTTGGCTTCGGGTTAATAGGAATTATGTGCTGGCTTTGTTTGTGACTTTGCCTTTGGCTTTGTTGCGGCCTTGGCTGGCTTTGGGGTTTGTTGGAGTTGCCTTGTTTGTTTCTTGCAGAACTTTTTTGGTTTTCGGGAGCCGCGGTGATGGGTACGATGCGTTAAGGTTTATGACGTCCATGCCTTTTTCGCGCCGGGAGGTTTTTGTGACTTACATGAAGGGGATTTTTGGTTTGGGCGGCGGGTATGTGCTGGTTGTCGTGGTTTTGAGGGGTGTTCTTGCCTTTGAGGGTGTGGATTTGTTCTTTTACGGGGTTGTTTTGTTTGTGTCGTTGATGATTGTGGCCTGTCTGCAGCTCGGGTTTTTGCGCGCCTATTCACGAGGAAAATTTTACGGATTGATGGCGTTGTTTCTGTTGGTGGTTTATCCGGGATTGTATGGCTTGTATCATCTGAAGGTGGTGCTGCGTTTTGTGTCAGCTGTGATAATGTATTTATCTTATGAAGGTGATCTCGACGGTGATGCTGGTGTTGAGCCTGGTGAGTTGCTGGAAGGGTTCACGAATTTGGGGATGTCTCTTGAGGCGGCGCAATGGGTGGCGGTTGTTTGTATGGGTTTGCTGGCGGCGGGCTTTGTCGCTTTGTTCATTGGCGGGGCGATCAGAGTATACAAAAGGTTTTGTGGGGGGAAGAGATATGTTGAGGCAAGTTGTTAATTATCAGAAAGCGTTGTGGCTTTCGACATATTCGTTCTCGGGAATGAGCAAGGATTGGCGCCGGAGTATACCGGATTATTTGAGCTTTGTGCCGTTGGTGTTGTCGACGCTGATCTTTGGGGCAGCGCTGCCACAATTCTGGTTCATTCTGTCGGGGATCGTGTTTGCGATCAGTTTTTATGACGGTAGAATAAGAGGGAACAGCTATTTTGAATATTTGCCGGTCAAGAGAGGTTTCAAGGTGATGAATTTTTATGTCTGGCTGTTTGTCATGATGGCCGGTACTTTGGTTGTTACAGCCGCCTCGATGGGTTTCTTAGGTTGCGCCGCGTTGGTGGCTGTGACAGTCCTTGTGGAACCGGTGGGGGTTAATGAGCTGAGCATGGCTTTCTCTATGGGTGTCGAATTGCTGGAATTTTTTACGGCTTGGTTTTCGATTATGCTGGTTTCAGGCAGCCTGGTTTTGACGACGTGTTTCCTGAAAAGGTTTACCGGGAGGCTTCTGGCGAGATTGGTTTTGGCGGGTGTGATTCTGTGGGGAGGATATTGGTTGTCGCAGACGGAAGGGTTTTTGGGGATCACGGATTTTTTTGAGTTTACCGGGCAATATGGTGTTGGCATTTCGGGGATTGCCGTTCTGGTGTTTATGATGTGTCTGTGCGCCGCTGTTTTGCTGCAACAGGGAAAACGCCAGGCTTAAGAGTTGCGTACGAATTCTAAAATTTGTGATGTATGATTGTCCACGGCAGATCAAAAACTAGAACGCAATTGTTTTTTCGGGACAATTGACGGGATCAACAAGAGAGAAAGCAAGGAGGAAAGAAATCATGCATCATATTATTGATACCAATAAAGAAATTCCGCAACCTGACGCTAATGCGTTGGATATTGTGGCGCTGGTGAAGGATTCCGGTCGTGTGACCGGGTATGAATTGTCTGACGGACGCGTTGTCAGCAGAAATGAAGGCGTAGAGATGGCGCGCGACCGTCTGATTAAGGATGTGGCGATCGCCGAAAACAAAGGGACGGAGTATCTGCGGTCTTTGCCTGATAATTCTGATGCCAATAATATTGGCAGTTTGCCGACCCGAACCATGGATTCGTTTTTTATGAACGAGGATTGGGATGAGGATTGGGAGAATTGGGAGTTTGATATGAGCGGCGAGAATTCTTATGGTGATTCGGCTTTTTGGGAACCCCACTTGAACAAATGAGCCTTCTGGAGCGATTGTTTTTTTGACGGGTTGTCGCAAATCGACTTTTCGCAAGCTTGTGCGGCAGCCCGTTTTTTGGTTGTATGGGATCTGGTGCCTGCAAGCGTGGCTGAACGGATGATTAAGAGGAACTGAGGCGGCTCTTATGGCCGATCAGGGGTGGTCGGCAAACCTTTCTGTGAATTGACAATATTTCCCATTATTCACCCAAGGAAACGCCTCTCAAAAAAAGAATACCTAAGCGACAAGAACCAAGGCGTCTTTTCTAATTATGAGGCAATGTGTTGCCAGCTGCGCGGAGATAACCGCCGGGAAAGACCGCCGTAGATTATGAGAGCAAGAACAATGGACAAAGGGGATGGGTAGCGGCGAAGGGGGGTGTGCGCCTCGTCTTCTCAACTGGTTTTTAGCTCAGATGGCAGCAAGGATGGCGCAATTCATCGCAGGAAGGGTATGCTGTAAAGCTGAAAGTTTAAAAACCGTAAGTCGAAGAACTGAGAGCGCCGCGTGTCATGCGAAAAGATTAAGCATCACAACCAAAAAGCGATCTTAAGATATACATCAGAGGACGGAGCCGGGAGAGGCTCCACTTTTTCTGATGTTTTTTCTGACCTCTGACTAATCATAAAAATACGCAATGATCTTAATAAGATCATTTTCTCGCTAATCCAATTGCTTGGGGCAACATGGTCAATTGATATTCTGCCGATCTTGATATATAATAAATTTGTCTGAAAAAGAGCGCGGTTTATTCTTTTTTTCACATATGCGCTCGAAAATTTTAGAATTCGCTTTGGGGCGAAGCACTTTGGGTATTTTTTTTTACGTATGCAACTTATGTGGAATGAGGAGGGGGTCAAGGGATGAAGAAGGAAGAGCGAGCAAAAAAACTGTCGCGCAGATCTTTTGTCAAGCTCGCTGGAGGAGCAACACTTGCAGGGACGGCGTTGGGAATTGCCGGTTTTCCGGGGTTGGCTCAGGCCGTCAAAGCGGATGATTTGGAAAAAGTGAAAGCGGTTCTTGTTGATATTCCCAAATGTATCGGGTGCGAAAGCTGTACGGTGGCATGCAAAGTGTCAAACAACAAGGGATTCAATCAGAAAGAGCAAGCCAAAACAGCCAAGGAGCGCGGGGAGGAGCCGGGAAAAGGTCTTGTCAGCGACACATGGACTTCCATTACCCTGTATGAACCTGTCATTAAGGGAAATACGGTCAGACGCTTTGTGAAGAACCAATGTTTTCATTGTCAACATCCGGCTTGTGCTTCGGCGTGTTTTGCCAAAGCCTTGCAGAAGACTCCTGATGGCCCGGTTGTGTACGATCAGTACCTCTGTGTGGGCTGCCGTTATTGTATGCTGGCTTGCCCCTTTGATATAATCCGGTATGAGTGGGAACAGTCTATTCCCGGTATCAGCAAATGCCAGATGTGTGTGGAGCGTGTTGAGGCAGGAGAGACGCCTTCTTGTGTGTCGGTGTGTCCCCAAGGCGCCCTCCGGTTCGGGGACAGAGACGAGTTGTTGAAGGAAGCGAGAACCCGTATTGCGGCCAAAGAGGATGGGGTTTCTTATATCAACCATATTTTTGGTGAGAATGAGGCGGGGGGAACTTCCTGGCTTTATATTACGGATGTTCCTTTTAAAGAGATGCGTTTTCGGACGGATGTGACGACGAAAGCGCTGCCTTCTTATACGGAACCTTATATGAGAATGACACCGATTATCGGGGCCAGCTGGGCCGCGATTCTGGCGGGTATTTATGTTGTTACCCATAGGAAGCACGGGAAAGCCCAAAAGAAAAATAATGAGTCAGACCAATGAGTGAGGGGGAACTTTAATATGCAAGAGGAGACTGCTCGCGGAAAATGGGGGTTTCGCTTCACACCCGTCCGTCTGGTGATGCTGGGGATCGCGGTGGCCGCTATTGTGATAGTTTTGGTGCGTTTGGTTGTGGGGTTGGGCGGTGTGACCAATTTAAACGATCAATGGCCTTGGGGTTTGTGGATTTATTTTGATGTGCTTTTGGGCGTCGCTTTGGCCGGCGGCGGCTACAGCACGGCTTTTATTGTGCATGTCCTAAAGGTGGACAAATATCATTCCATCGCCCGCAGCGCGATGCTGACCTCTCTGCTGGGGTATCTGCTGGTGGTGTTGGGTCTGTTTATTGATGTGGGCCAGTGGTTCAACGCTTGGAGGCCTTTTGTTTCTTGGGGGCACCACAGCGTTTTGTTTGAGGTTTTTCTGTGTGTGTCGTTATATTTGATTGTGCAGTTCCTGGAGTTCGGGGAGATTGCCTCGGAAAAGATCTTTAAGCGCACCCATAAGTTTTTCTTGACGTCAATGCCTATCCTGCTTATTATCGGCGTGATGCTGCCGACGCTGCACCAGTCGTCCTTAGGCGAATTGTTCTTTATTATGCAAGGTAAACTGGATCCCTTGTGGCTGAGCCCGATTATCCCCATTTGTTTCTTGTTGACGTCTTTCGCCGTGGGCCCGGCTATGATCGCCATCGAAACCCGGCTGGCTTCCCGCCCGCTCCATCATAAGCCGGATCTGCCGGTTCTGAAGGGGCTGATCAAGATTTCGGGCGGGATACTGTTGATCTATTTCGTCATCAAAATGATCGATCTGGGGGTAAGGGGCCAGTTTGGCAACATGTTCGCCGGCACCTTCGCCAGCAATATGTTCCTGCTGGAAATCGGCGCGGGAGTTCTCATCCCGATTCTGCTGGCGTTCAGCAGAGCGGTGGCGACCAACGCCGGACAGATTTGGTTTGCTTGTTTGACAGTGGGCGGCGTGGTGCTGAGCCGGTTCAATATGATGACGGGGTTGGGAGGTTATCTTAACGCGTCAGGCGCTCACTATTTCCCGTCGGTGATGGAATTTATCGTCAGCATCGGTTTTGTCTGCATCGCTTGCTTGCTCTATCTGTTCATTGCGGAGAATTTTGTCATTGTTGACGACCATGCGCAGGGGCATGAGGTTGAGCTTAAGGAAGATGTGGGCGTACCGGCACAACAGGTGACAATGGACAATTGACAATTGACAATGGGGAAGGGAAAAGGGAATTAAGGGGATCGACAATCTTATGGTATTAGGGCGCGGCGGTTTGTCGCGCTTTTCCTTTGTGATTGAGTTGTTGCTGCTGGCTTGCTGACGGCATGGGGCGCTGATTCCAGGGCCCGGGAGCTGACCGCTATGAGCGGCGTCCGCCGCCGGAGGAGTGTGCGGTTCGTATGACTTCTTTTGCCGACATTGTTTCTCATCCTGATCTCAGCAAAAAACAGAGTCATATTTACGAGGATATTTTGCGTTTGTCAAGGCAGACGACGAAGGCGGGCTGGTTGCCCGACAAGGAGGATAACGCAGACAGACGGAAAATAGACCGTAAAGATGGCTCTGTTTTTAGTTGAGATTAGGATCATATTGGTTTTCATCTTTATTAATACCTCCTTTCCATGTATAATGACTTATGACAGGGGACATGTCAAGGTTAGTCTATGTTTGCATCATGGGATTACTGTGTATTGTCTGACTCCTTGGGTTGTGGGCGGAAGCCCACCCTGTAAGTTGTGTTGAATGAAACGCGCCGCAGGCCGTACAAACATTGAGCATTGAGCAAAGGAGTGAATGAATTATGGCATCTTTTCAGCCAGATAAACGTTATACCTATTCCGATTATTTGAGTTGGGATGATGGTGTCCGTTATGAGTTGATTGATGGCATCCCTTATATGTTAGCCGCGCCGTCCCAGGCGCACCAAGCCATTAGCGCTGAGTTGACGTTCCAGTTCGTGAGCTTCCTAAAGGGCAAGCCATGTAAAGTCTTTGCCGCGCCTTTTGACGTCCGTTTAAATGCCCGTGATGGTGATGATACTGTTGTGCAGCCGGATTTGCTGGTTGTTTGCGAGATGTCCAAACTTGATGGGAAGGCGTGTGTCGGGGCTCCTGATATGGTTGTTGAGATTATGTCCCCTTCAAGCTCCCGGCAGGACAAAATGGTGAAACTGAATCTTTACAAAAAAGCCGGTGTCCGGGAGTATTGGATTGTGGATGGGGATACCCAAACGGTACAAGTGTGCATCCTCAAAGACGGTGAATACATTGTCAGAGCGTATGCCGACACGGTGCCTGTTCATATATGGGAAGGGTTCAGCATCAATTTGGCGGATGTTTTCGCGGAGGTTGCCGCGGAATAGTTCGTTACAGACCCCAGCCGGAGGGGCGGGAGGGTCGGTGCGGCACCGCCCCCTCCTGCCCCTCCGGCTGGGGTCTGAGCTGTAATAATTGTTCTTGGGCAAAGACTTTTCGGATACCTATATGTTATTGGGATGTTTTCTCTGGGAACACCACCCGGACAGTGGTGCCCGCGTTGGGGGCGCTTTCAATATGGAGTTGGGCTTTGTGCGCGTCAGCTATGCGTTTGGAGAGAGCTAGCCCTAAGCCGCTGCCGCCTCTGGATTTGTTGCGGGAGGTGTCAACCATATAGAAGGGATCCGTGACGAAAGCGATTTCGTCGGCAGGGATACCATAGCCGGAATCTTTCATTTCCAGGGTGTTGCCGTAGGCCCGCAGAAGGATCTGCTGGCCTGGCGCGGAGGCTTTGGAGGCGTTGTCCACCAGGTTGATCAGGAGGGTTTTGATCAGGTCATAATCCAGGGACAGGGAGTCTGTTGCGCAGGTGATCTTCAAGGGCGTCTGCCGTTCCCGCAGCGTGTCGGCGGTGCTTTGCCTGACATCTTCCAGCAGCGCCGGGATATCTTCAGGGCGGGTCTGGAAGGTTGCTTCTTCCAGCTTGATGAGTTTGTAGAGCTTTTGGCTCATTTGATCCAACCAGCGGCTCTGCCTGTAGATGTGGGCTAGAGAATTGCGCGCGTCGGCTTGGCTCAAGTTGGCGCTAAGCAGGGTGTCGGTATGAAGCATGATGGCTGTTAAGGGGGTTTTGAGTTCGTGCATGAGGCCCCGTATGAACATTTCCTGGCGTCTGTCTGTTGTTGCCGCTGTCGTTTGGCGGGAATCCATAAAGGGTTTGAGGGCCCGGCGAACCAACCAGAAGATGAGAACCCCGCCGACGAGTATGCTTATGCCCCAAGCCAGGACAAGGCGCCATAGCGGAGTAAAGGGCCATGCCGGAAGAGTGATTAGCGCGCCGCATACCATCACAGCCAGACACAGGACGCCAATACATAGGATAGATATTTTTAACCACAGGTTCTGTTTCGTTTTCATGGCTGCTCAATCCTCTAAACGGTAACCGTATTTGGGTACGGTGACAAGTTGGGCGCTGATCGCCAGCTTTCGGCGCAAGTTGGCAATATGCACGTCAACGGTGCGGGTATCGCCGAAATAGTCGGAACCCCATATTTCGTTGAGTATTCTTTCACGAAGAAGGGTGCGGTTTTTGTACCTTGCCAGCAAGGTGAACAGTTCATATTCGAGAGGTTTGAGGGCAATGGGGGCGCCGTTTTTCTGGACGGAATGGTTCTCGCAATCCACCACGATATCGCCGACACGCAGAATCTTGTTCAGCTTGCCGCAGCGATCCAGAACTTTCTCGATCCGAACAAGAAGGGTCAGTGGATCAAAAGGTTTGGTGATATAATCTTCAGCGCCGCCGCGCAAGCCCTTGATTTCGGAAGTGGCGTCGCTTCGGGCGGTGAGATAGATCACAGGGATATTGTGGTTTTGCATGTGGGGGAGCAGGTCGAAACCGTCCAGGCCGGGCAGCATGATGTCCAGCAAAGCCAGATCGTACCCATGATCTTCCCGCAGGGCGTCGGCGGCCTCCTGGCCGTCGGTGTAGACGGCGTAGTCATAACCCGAGTATTGCAGGTTGACCGCAATACCGTCGGCGATGCCTTTATCGTCTTCCACGATCAGAATCCGGTTCTTTGTCATGAGCTACCTCGATCGACATGCTAAATCAACATTCTGTTTGTGCCAAATTTATTTTAGCATATTCGTCAGCATTAACAAAATGTTAAGGTTTTGATAACAAATTTGCCTGGGGAATTTGGCATGATGGTGATGTGGTTGATTGATGTGTATGATCGTCACGCGCGAAGGAACGGCTTGGGGGGAGGTGTTTCTATTGAGGGTCTGTGGATGAGCAGAAGGTGTCATAGCAAGCGCAGTGAGAAAATGAATTCGTCGGGGTTACCCTAATCTTATTAATTACTGGAGGAATATGGGATGAAAAAACACAAGTGGCCTTTTGCGGTATTAATGGTGATTGCTATCATGCTGCCAGCGCTTATGGTTGCTCCGTCTCCGACTTACGCAGCAAAACTTAATTATAGCCTATCACAAGAATACACTATTGTAAATTACGCCTCAAATAAAGCATTGAATGTCTATGCTAATCCAGGTGCCGCAATTTCTGGATCTAAGTTTACCGCTTCAAAAAAAGATGGGACAAATGAGCAAAAGTTCAGATTTGACTACAGAGGAAATAGTGAGTACCATATTACCTCGCTCAGTAACACCCTAAACCTCTGCGTCGATGTCAAAGGAGTCACTGTTATTAAAGATGCTGAGATTCATGCCTACGGACGCTCTAATACCGGACAAAATATTTGGTATCTAGACCATATAGGAGACGAAAGTGATGGCTTGAATAGCTATATGGTTTGCATAATTCGCAATAAGAAAAACGAAAATCTTGTCCTAACACCTTCTCAACCAAACGCGGATCCTAGATCCGATATGGTAGTTCAGGAATATAAAGGTTATAATTATCAAAAATGGAAATTGATACCTGCCACAGTAGGATCCTCTTTGAAAATAACGTCCACCTATCCTAGCGGGACTCGAACACAAGGTAGCACTTTCTCGATCAGTGGTTCGGTCACATCCAATTATAAAATTACTGATGTGTACGCCGAATGCAAGACGACATCCGGGACCATAAAGTTTTCAAAGAGAGTAAATCCTAGTGCAACCAGCTACTCTTTAGCTAATCTGGATTCCGCGATGACTTTTGCATCCCTTTCCGCAGGTGACTATAGTTTCAAGATTACGGCCACCGACTCCAGCGGTAAGACAATCACTGCGGGGCCATACGCCTTTAAAGTTGCGGCACCTACCTGGATGATGCCTGCAAAGGGTACAATAGGATGTCTCTATCTATGTAACTGCTCGACACATAAAGGAACGCACTCTGGGATAGACATTAAATCGACCACAGGAACGCCTGTTGTGGCTTCTGCGGGAGGAACAGCGACGTTCCATAAATGTGGACATGCCGATTCTTGCCCAAATAAGTCATGCACAGGAAACTATGTGCTTATTGATCATGGCGGCGGAATAGTTACGGGGTATTATCATTTGAGAAGCGTGGGACTCGTATCAGGGCCTGTTTCCAAGGGCCAGCAAATTGGTCAAATGGGAAGCACAGGAAACAGTTCCGGGCCCCATCTTCATTTTCTTATGAAAATAAATGGAAACTTCGTTAACCCAAGCAATTACCTTCCAAAGATGTGACAACAGTCGTTGTTTAAGATTAGAATATTCATGGCCAGGGAGGGCTCTCCATTATCGATCTGAGGCAGAATTTTGGTTGTGTTATGAGAAGTTATTTGTGATGGAATTAAACCATTAGGGGATGAACTTATGAGACAAGCTTTAAATAATAAAAAACTGATAATTTATGCAGCTATAGGCCTGTCGATTTTTGCCATAGTCATAACCTTCGCGATTATTTTTTGGCATTCAGTGGGAACACCGGAAAAGGCATTTCTAGGAAATGAAGAGGCGAGGCATGAGAGTTTGGCGAAAAAAGATATCTTGGGAAATTGGTACGCATGGCATGATGCTGAAGAAAAAGAGGTTTTGACTTTTAATGAAAACGACACATATCAGAGCACATACATTTTCTTTGATGAGGTAAGAGATAAGTATCGACTGGAACAGAATACTGTTTATTTTGATGGGCTTGCGGTCTTTCTAAGCCTAACATGGGAACAGCAAGGCGGAGAATTCGTTTTGAAGGCTGATAATGGCGTTGTGTATTATAGAGAAGAGGAAGCAGCGCAAGCCGAAATAGCAGAGAAGACATCAGAAACAGAGAATGGGTGGATAGCTGAAGTAGAGCGAAATGAAGAGAAAGATAAAGAAAAGAAGGAAGAGGAAGTTGCTCGAAAACTCAAGGGTTTATGGAACGGTGAGTTTGGTGACACTTTAGTATTCTCTAGCAGCGACTATACTGTTATTAGTGCGACAAGAAAAATGGTGTCTGGCCAGTATTCGGTAACGAGCCCAACGACGATGATTCTCATTGACTCGGAAACGCAAGTAGAAGAACTTATTGAGTTTACACTGACAGAAGAGTCTGGCGATAAACGAATATTTGCAAGCAAATACTTTGAATGGGCTGGAGAATTTGTTTTTGAACCAATATTCTTCTAATGTCGTATCACAGCAAGCGCAGGGGAAAAATGAATTCGGCTAATTGAATATTTGTTGATACTGGAGGAATATGAAATGAAGAAACACAAAAAGATTGCCACTTTTGTATTTGTAACGCTGTTGATGATGTCTGTGTTTGGAGCCTCGCCAGTGTACGCGATATATCAGGATCAAGATTTCGGTAGCCAGCAGTTTCTTCTGAGAAACGTTGGATCGACAGAAGCGAATCAATACTCCATGATGCTCAATGTATTTGCGTCCCCGGGCCAAGCACAATTGTGGGCGAGTTTCACGGTTTCTAGGGATGACGGAACAATGGAACAAAGGTTCGGACATGACAAAGTTTCGTATCAAAAGTATTATATTACATCAAAAAGCAATAACAAAGGGCTCTGCCTGGACGTTTACGGAGATGCCCCTCTAATTAAAACAACCATGAACAATAATCTAAATAATAACAGCATCAAGTTCAATACTCATGTCTGGAGCAAATCCAGTTCCGGGACAAATCATTGGTATTTGGACTTTAATGAAAACACTGGATATACGGTAATCCGGTCAGCCCTCAACAGTAACTTTTGCCTGACAGCCGACAGCACAGCGCATAGATCATCTGTCAGTGTCAAGCGGTATGTGAACAGTGATCTGCAACATTGGGAAGCATTCAGAGGGGGGTATTGAATCCTTCATAAACAAAAGACACTTCCTGTGCTGGAAGTGTCTTTTGTTTATGGGCGCAGTTGCTCATTCAGAACGTACCAACAGCCATTTCTGCAGATTATTCGTGGATGAATATGTCTGAACACAGACATTGGCCCGATGGTCTCCGCTGGCGGCAGACAAAACAAGGTTGGCGTTCAGGGAAGAATGAATCGTATAATAGTCGCCGTGGTCTTTTATAGACCATACATTTGTACCACTCTCAGAGGGGTTGTACACATGCACATTAGAATTGTGTCCTATCGAGCCCGCTGAACCATATATATCGAGGCAGAATCCTTTGCTGTTGCTTAGAGTAGTGATTCGATACCGATAATTTCCTAAAGAGTCTTTCCCCAGATTGTCGACGCGAAATTTCTGTTCCGGCGATGAGTCGGTATTGGATATTGTGACATTAGTTCCCAAAACAGCCTGACCTTCTAACGCTAAGACATTCAACATTTTCTTAGCGCTGGAATTCTGTATTCTGTACACCCCCGCCAGATTTTTCGGCGTGGGTTTCGATGGGGTCGCGGGTGCTTTGGAGTCTTCTGAATTGGACGGCGATGGCTGAGCATCAGAACTGTTGGAAGGCGTTTGCGCCTCGGAGGCTGTATCTGTTGTTAGCGGGTATTCCGCCATGCCTGTTTCGGGGGGCACATCAGGATCTGATTCAAATGTTGAGGAGTCGGAGGAGTCGGGGGAGTCGGATGAATCAGGATCAGGCGTCAATTGCGAAGGCAGCGCCAATCCTGCCAGGATGGTTGGAAGACCCTGATGGTTCAGGGCTAGAATCACCGCTGAGACGATCGCCAGTGCCGCCACGAAACAGGCAGCGGCAATAAGGAATGTGTGCCGTTTTTTTCGTAAGGCTTTGCCGCTGGTTTTCATAGGCTTCTCAGATTCTGCGGGTTTGGTATTAATTTCCTTGGGCTCTATTGAGGCCGGTTCTCCCTGAACCGGCGCAGTCACTGCCGGGATCGTATATTCCGTCTCTTGACCCGGATCCAGGTCGAGGCACACCGTTTCCGTATCCTTGACTCTTTCCGGCGCGGTTTCAGCCACAGCCGGCGACTCCGGGCCATCAAGAATAATAGACGCCCCACCTAAAACAAAACCCATGGCCGTCGCCGCTTTCTCCAGAGCCTCGCGCATTTGAGCGGGGCCGGCAAAGCGGTCGCTCTGGTTGTGGGCGCAGGCTTTCAGCACCAGATCGCTCAGAAGGGGATTGATGTCTTTTATGGGGGGAAGAGGTTCGCCGCTCATGCGTTTTTGCAGGGCTTCTTCAATATGCCCTGACGATATGGGCTGCGGGTAATCCGGCAGAAACGGAGGACGGTTCCGGTTCAGAAACCGGTACATGACCAGCCCCAGGGAATACATATCGACACTGGTGCCATAGGGATCTCCTTTGAAAACTTCAGGCGCCATGTAGGTGGTTGTTCCTTTTTTGGATAAGGCGGTCATGGTATGTTCCAAATTCCGGGCAATCCCGAAATCCCCTAGTTTGTATTCACCGTAGCGTGAGATAAAAATATTGTCAGGCTTGATGTCGCGATGGATCGTGTTGGTCGCCGCGCACAATTCCAAGGCCCGGCAGATATGCAGCCCCATCTTGATGGTTTCGGTGGTTGTAAGAGGCTGTTCCGCCGCGCGATCCGTCAGACTTGAGAGCAGTTCCATACGGAGAAGGATATCCCAACCAATATTATCGGGGCTTTCGATTATTTGATGATCTTCGTAGCTGACAATATTGCTGTTGCCACGAAATTCACTCATAAGCTCAACTTCATGAATGATGGTTGCCACCAAATCGTGGAAAAAATTGCGCATGGAAGCGTCGTCGAAACCGGCGCTTCTCATCTGCCGTATTTCATCTTCGTCATAGGGGATGGAGATGACTTTTAACGCCGAATAATAGGTTTTGCCAAACTGGACGCCTTGTTTTTCGGCAAAATCTTTCCGGCTGATTTTGTAAACTCTGCCAAAGGAACCGCGGCCAAGCAAGGATTCGATATACCAGGCGCCCCATAAGGGTTCGCGCAGCTTGATGTCGGACATCTTCTGTTCCCCCTCTCCTTTCTTCTTCTTGTTACAGCCTCTTAGTCATATTATAGCGTATTTTGGGTGCAAAATCTACGTCAACAAACAGGCCGGTGGGGTGCATATTTAAAAAGTGCATGAACTGACGATAAGGATAAGCAGAGCTTTCTGCCGCGGTGTTTTCCCGCAACTCAATGGTGATTTGGAGTCTCCCGCTCACCAAACCCTACCTCGGGACTGTTACGAGCCCACATAATATCCATCTCCATTCACCATTCGGTTGCGGGAGAATCCCGCAGTGGATATTTCTATTTATTCTTTTGCCGTTTCCTGCACTTTTAAAATATGCACCCCAGGCCGGTAGCGGCCGCCGAATTTGGCGCGGGCGGCTTGGGTGTGTATGCGGACGAAATCGGATTTGGCGTCGGTGTAAGCGTCCCGGTTATGTTCGAATTGTTCTTTGAGTCGTGATTTCAGCTGCTCGTAAGCTCTGGCGGTCTCGGCATGACCGCGCAGGTAGTCGCGAAAATAGAGCTCGTCCCAATCCCCCGCAGGTTTGATATGAAGATGGTAGACTTTTTCAGCGAAGCCCAGGGGGGTGTATCCTTTATTGAGATCAAGGGTGTGGGCGACATCGTCCCGCGCCATGATCGTCCAGCCCTGGGTTTCCAGGATGGTGGCCACGGCTTCTGTATTGGGGATCTGTTGGTCAGGGCAAGGCGCCTGCCGGGCCGTTGGGCAAGGCGCTTGCCGGGATGCTTGCCGGGATGTTTGGCAGGGTGCTGAGAGTTCCAGCAGGATGTCGACAATGGGTTTGGCCATGAGGCCTTCCACCGCCGTGCTGCCGATATGGTTGATGCGATACAGGCCGCATTCTTTCAGGGATTCTCTGAGTGCGGCCTGTTCTTCTTGATACCATACCGCGTATTGAGGGTTGTGTTCCCGGAGGACAATGGGGAACAATTGCCACAGTTCTTCCAGGCTCATCTTGCTTAAGGACTGTTCCATTTACAACAATTCACCATACCTTCTGATAAAGATCTTCTTCAGCAAAGTCACCAGCGCCATATACAACACAATCGTCAGAGCCAGCCAAGCAAAATACACCGCCGGCAGCGCCTCAAGGCCGATGGACTTACCAAATCCCGTGAAAGGAATGACCGTCAGAACCGCAATCCCGGCAAAAGTCAACGCCGTCACCGGCAGCGACGCACGGCTCTGAATAAAGGGGATCTTTGGTGTGCGGATCAAATGAATAACCAGAGTCTGACTCCACATAGATTCCACGAACCATCCCGCTTGGAACAGGCCGATGAAGTACAGCTGCATGGCGTAGTTGTCGGCCAGCTGATGGTACATCAAACCGCCGCACATGGCCGGACAGATAACAAAAAACATGAGCAAATACGTCGTAATATCGAAGATGGAGCTGGTGGGACCGATCCACACCATGAACTTGCCGATGGAAGAGGAATCCCATTTTCTTGGCACAGCCAGATATTCTTTGTCCACATTGTCCCAGGGAATGGCCGTGCAGCTCAGATCGTAAATCAGGTTCAGCAGAATCAGATGCAGGGGCAGCATGGGCAAAAAGGGCAGAAACGCGCAGGCTGCCAGTACCGAAAACATATTGCCGAAATTGGAGCTGGCTGTCATTTTTATATATTTGATCATGTTGGCATAGGTCTTGCGTCCCTCGATGATGCCTTTCTCCAGCACCATCAGATCTTTCTCCAGCAGAATAACGTCGGCGGATTCTTTGGCGATATCCACCGCCGTATCTACGGAGACCCCCACATCGGCGGCTTTCATGCCCGCCGCGTCATTGATGCCGTCTCCCATATAACCGACACTGTGGCCATTGTCCCGCAGCGCCGTGATAACACGCGCCTTCTGCCGGGGCGACAGTTTGGCAAAAACGCTGATCTCCTCAGCCACCTGTCCCAGACTCTCATCATCCATCCTTTCCACATCGGCGCCCAGAAGGATACGGTCAACCGGAATGCCCACCTGGCGGCAGACACAGCGCGTCACTTTGTCGTTATCGCCGGTGAGAATCTTGACGGCCACCCCCAGATCCCGCAAAGCTGTCACGGCGGCGGCGGTGGATTTTTTGGGCGGGTCCAGGAAAGCCAGATAACCCATCAGCACCATATCCCCTTCGTCAGCGGCGGAAAAAGCGCCCACCGGAGAGGGATCGTTTTTTTGCGCTACCGCGATGACGCGCATACCATCATCGTTAAGGTCATCCACTTTGGCCAGAATATAAGCCCGGATGTCGTCCGTTAAGGGCAGCACCTGGCCCTCATACTCAGCAAAGCGGCAGACCGCCAGCATCTCCTCCACGGCGCCTTTGGTAATCATCTGGGTTTTGCCATTCGTCACCACAACGCTCATACGGCGGCGCTCAAAATCAAAGGGGATCTCATCCACTTTGGTAAACCTCTCCGAAAGGCCGCGCAGTTCCGGGACGGCGTCTTCTTCCCGCTGGGTTCGTTCAATAATGGCGATATCCATAAGGTTTTTGAGGCCTGTTTGATAATAGCTGTTCAGAAAAGCGTGACGCAGCACCCGTGTATCTTCTTCACCGTGGATGTTGAGATGGTATTGCAGCACCACCTTATCCTGGGTCAGCGTACCGGTCTTATCCGTACACAGAATATTCATGGAGCCAAGATTCTGGATCGAGTTGAGATTCTTGATAATGGTTTTCTGTCTTGACATGGCCACCGCGCCTTTGGCCAGACAGGTTGTGACAATCATTGGCAGCATTTCCGGCGTCAGCCCTACCGCCACGGAGAGGGCGAACAACAGGGCCTGCATCCAGTCGCCCCTGGAAAATCCGATGACAAACAAAACCACCGGAACCATGACCAGCATAAAACGAATCAGCAGCCATGAAACCGAGTTAACGCCCTTTTCAAAACTGGTCTGCACCGGTTTTCCCGTGGCGAGGTTCTTGGCCATATCGCCAAACATGCTGTCGTCGCCCGTAGCCACAACTACACCAACGGCGCTGCCGCTGACGACGTTGGTTCCCATGAAGGCGAGGGCGGGGCATTCCGTCAAGGCTTCACAAGGGCTTTCCGCAGCCTGAGACACCTTTTCCACCGCCACGCTTTCGCCGGTTAGCGCCGACTGGCTGACAAACAGGTCTTTGGCCTGAATGACGCGCATATCGGCGGGAACCATATCTCCCGCCGCCAGATTAACGATATCGCCCACAACCACATCTTCCAGGGGGATCTCCTCGACACCGCTCTCCCGGCGCCGGACGCTGGTTGTGGTTGTAATCAGCTTCAGCAGGTTTTCCGCGGACTGACCGCTTCTCGTTTCCTGAACAAACTTCAGAATGCCCGAAATAATCACCATGGCCATAATAATGATCACGGCAAAGGGATCCTTATCCCCCGCCGCCTGCATGATAACATCGGTGACCAGCGACACCGCCGCCAGCACCAGCAGCACCACCGTAAACGGATTGATAAAAGCCAGGGTCAACCGCTGCCAAAGGGGCGCCTTCCGGCCCCGGGTTACGGTGTTCCCGCCGTAATAATCGCGGGAGTCTTCCACCATTTCTTCATCAAGACCGTCCCGCGACGATATCAGCCTGGCCAGGACGGCATCAATATCCGAAGCGGCGGCAAAAGTCATCCGCTCGCGCACCTCATCACGGCGCTCCGCTTCACTCATGGTTCTCTCTCTGTAGGGAAAACCCTTTTTCATCCACATTGGACCGCACCTCCGTTTCGTCATAAATACCGGGATCGGAAGTACAGCATCCAATTCCAAGGGGCCTTATTATGGATTGAGTGGCGGAATGGAAAGATAGGCATAAGATGTTAGCCGTTGTCCGTGTGCCTTTTGCCCCGGTCTTTCTCCGCTCGTCCACTTGACCATAGTCCGCTGCCCGTCAGGATCAGAGCTGCATCGCCCGTCGGTTTCCATTCCATTCACCTCGCTTTACAGGATTCTCTTATCGGAATAAAAGGGGTACAAATAAAAAACCCCTGCCGGTATGACTTCAACAATGGCAAGGGCTATTTTCCTACACAAAAACGGTTGCGTTTCCATGCCATCGTCCAAGCTTCAGCTTCGCAGGGCGATGAAGTTGCGTTATTTCACGCCTTCTATGTTCGACGCGAACTGTTGGCCTGCTGACAGTGTCTCCACCGTTTCGCGGCAGCAACCCGTATCCCTGCAGTAGCCTCACCTACCGACGTAATTAACCGATTCCTGACAAGTATATGCCTGTCTTTATGGTTTGTCAACTGACCCTTTTCAGCTACAAGGTTTTATGAGTCACCTTTTATGGGTGGCTTTTATGGGTGCGTATTTAAGTATTTAAGTGCGGGAACCGACAATAAGGATAGTTATCGTTCGAAATATCTATCGCGTGGTTCTCCGCAATCCAATGGTGAAGGGGAAAGATACCAAGTGGGCGATACCAAGTGGGCTCGTAACAGTCCCGAGGTAGGGTTTGGTGAACGGGAGACGCCAAAAGCCCGCGCATTTTTTCCCCTTTTGAAGTTTCGTCAGGCAGAGGGGCGCTTGGCGTCTCCCCCTCACCAAAACCTACCTCGGGCCTCATTGAACTGTATACATAGGCCCCATGAATAGCCCCCGAATTGCCGGAAGAGACTGCGCTGAGATTCTGCCGACGCCCGTTATCTCGTCCACTGCCTGGAGCAATTTTGCATCTTGTGTCATCGGCACCCTATTTCCATGCCCACTTCTAACAGGTATGCGCCCTTAGGCATTAACCTCTCAAAAAGCCCAATTCAGGGGCCACCAAAGGCCGCAAACGACCTCATATCATCGAGGCACGAGGAGTGGTTTGGGAACAGGGATACTCCAATTTGCATTTAGCCAGACGGTTCATAAGGAAAGCCCGCCATAATTCAGCGGGCTTTTGGAGTATCCCGGTTCCCAAACCACTCCTTGGGACTCCTGCGACAGTAAGCGTTTCCCCTGTATAAAGAGGGGGGATTCAGCCACATTTTACGATCACGGCCATGATCACGGCCTATTATCACGGCCCACTATTAAGGCGATAATTTGCCCGCAAACAAATATTGCAAGTCCGACACAAACCGCGGTTATGCTAACGGTCGCAGGAGTTGCTTGTCCACTGTATTGTATGTTCCTCCAAAGCTGAATTCGTTGTATTACAAAGAATGAACATCACAAAGGACGCCAAATGAGGCGTCCAATAAAAAATAAATATTAGCGCGTTTCACAGAAGGTCACTTCCGCTTCTGCTTTTTTTCCTGCTTCGGTTCCGAAGGATTTCGAGGGCATCGCTGCCCCAAACCCGACCAGTCGCCAGACGAACAGACCCCGATGTCCTTCCCCTGAACTTTTCAGCCTGCATCTTGATGACTGCCGTTTTGGGAACTTTCGAATCTGTATCTTGGCTAAGCATGTAAATCGTATCTTTCCTCAGCATAAAGCCTCGCCCCTCCCTGCTTTTTTTCTACGGCTTATTAGCCTCCTCATTTCTATAATATGAGTCTTCCGCCCAAGTGATGAAACTCACGCTTTTCAACATCAACATTGTACTACCAGCTTCCTGACATGTAAAGACAAAAACGTGACTGGGTCAAAAACGTGACTGGGTCTGAAGGGTCTGAAGAGGGACTGAAGAGGGGTCTGAAGAGCGAGTCTGAAGAACGTCTGAATAACGTCTGAAGAACGATAACCGACCACTGGGCTAGACCGCCGAGGATACGAATAAAAGGAGATATTAGTGAAAATTGGCAAGTTTTGATGATTGTATTGACCCGTTCCGCACCCTGCGCTATTATCGAAATCAATCAGAAATACCATATTTTAGACGAATTAGTGATGAAAGGAGGGTTTCGGGAAGGGTTTCGATCCCATTAGAACCCAGACACATTATTGTTTAAGGAGGAGATATTTATGATGAGAAAAGCGCGTATCCCTTCGATGCCTCAAAAAGCCCTGGCGATTCTCCTGGTAACCGCAATCATTTTGTCTTGTGTTCCCTTGGCGGCGGCTCCCCTGGCAGCGGCTGAACCCGGCCCCAAAAAGGCCATTTATATCCTGCCGGGATTTTCCGCATCCCGTCTCTACAATTCAATGGGAGTGGATCTATGGTTTGGCCCGGGTATTGTTCCCGAAGTCGGCGGCTTCCTTCTGACAAAACGGGCAGAAATGAAAAACGATGCGTCAGGCACCGGCGCTGCTGCTTATGCGGACAGGAACAGAGACCGCACCGGTACTCTGGGTATTTATACGCCCTTGATTACCAGCATCAAAACATGCTTGGCAGCGAACCGATTGAGCAACACCTACAATGTGGAGCTTTTTTCCTTCAACTGGCTAACGGATATTAACGAAATAGCCCGGGAGCTGGCTGCCGATATTGAGGCAAAGGGCTATGAGAACGTCATCTTGATTGGCCACAGCAACGGCGCCACATTAGCATCTTCATTGATTGCCCAATTCCCTGAGGTGAAAAACAAGGTAGAAAAAACAATTATGCTTGGTCCCGTCTTCATGGGTTCTTACGCCGTGCTGGATATTATCGAAGCCGGACATATACCGCTTTTTGACGGAACACCGCTCATGGGCGTGGTGGACGCCGGTTATGAAGCCTTTGTGAAGCCAATCTCTAAAGATTGGATGAAAGCTTGTATGCAAAACAACCCTAACGCTTACCAGGTCTTGCCCGGAGGCGAATATATCAGCAGGGTTCCTCTTTTGTATAATACCAGCTCGGGCACACAGGTCATAACCGACCCGGAAGAGTATTACGCTCTTCTTGCGAGAAGCCCCGGTCTGAATCCGGCGCTTGTTAACGGCGGCGACAGAAGTCTTAAATATCTGAACGATACGATCTATCAGAACGATGTTTTGGGCTTGTGGGACGGTATGGATGTCACAATAATAAGCTGTGAATCCGGCCTTATCACCGCGTTTAACGCCGTTTATTCTCAGTCCGGCAACGATATCGTTTATGGCGGGCTGCTTTTCAACAAAGCGGGAGATGCGGCTGTGGTTGATTTTAGCATGAACGGCGAAGGGCGTTTTCAGTTTGTCAACTTGCCCTACGCGCATCATGTCCTTTATGTTGTTGCCGATCCCAGGGCGTTGTCGGCAATCAATGACACTCTTCTGGGCAACCCCCTTCCCAGCCATACCACTTCTTCCGACCTGGCTAACGCCGACATGTCGGACATGATCCGCGTCGAGATCAAAAGCGCGGATCCCCTGACGCCTACCTTATTGAATACAGGAATCAATGTGAAGATTTACGATAGCAAAGGGACTGTTGTTGCTTATGCCGGTGGTGAGCATCAGGTAGGCTTCATTAAGAACAACTTCGTTTATTCTTCTTGGAAGACCCGGGAATACGCCACGAACATTCTTTGCTATATCCCGAAGAACGGATATACAATGGAGGTCTTTACCGGAAACTCCATCCGCTCTGCAAGCAATATCACGGTTTACACGGAAACACTGGATCCTTCCGGCGCAATTCTGACTCGGGATGAATATAAACTAACCGGCGCAAATCTGCTAACCGGCTCAATATTTGCGCTGGATCCGAGTAAATCCATGGCGCCCACAGCAAAAACGGGATCCAAACAAACAGCCCTTGCTAAGGAAAAAAACGAACAGAATTGGCGGTTTGCGGACAAGGCATTGACGTTGAAAAAAAATACAACGGCGACACCCACGATTTCTGGTCCGGATCAGGCCAAAATGGTTAGAAGCAACTACATTTGGACGTCGTCCGACCCAAGTGTAGCGACTGTTTCTTCTTCCGGCGTTATCACCGCAAAAGGGTTCGGACAGGCCACCATTACGGCAACAGCGCGGGATAGAAGCTATAAAATGGATTCTGTCAAAGTGACCATCGCGCCATAAACAAAATATCAAAACAACAGAAAGGTCGTAAATAATATGAATATTGAGAAAATCTTCAACCAGGAAAACTCCATTTATGAAACATGGCGTTTGTGTAACGCCGAACACGGCGAGTTAACAGCTATTGAATACTTTGGCAATACAGTAACCTATAAACGGATGGATGAGATCATTGATTTATACGCGCGGGCCTTTATGGCAATGCTGCCGGATAAAACGCGGTCTGTTACCGTCTGTTTGGCGGCGATGCCTGTGGCGGCCTTCGTTTTCTACGCTCTCAACAAAATTGGTGTTAGAGTCAATTATGTCAGTCCCGCGGTGATGGCCTCTGATCCCAAGAAGTATCTAGATGTTAACGATACAGAGATTTTAGTTCTGCTGGATGGTTTCTTTTCCGCCTTGTCGGAGGGCATTAAAACAACAGCCTTGAAAAATATGGTTGTTGTTTCCCTCGCTGATGGGATTGTGACAATTCCTGATTATGTGCCTGCTTCTATTCGCGCCAGACTGAAAAGAGCTGACGCAATACCCAAGATCAAGGAGGCTCTGCCGCAGATGCGCGTTCTTTCTTTGGACGAGTTCCTGACAATCGGCAGACAGAGCATGGAAACAGTGCCGTCCCTTTATACAAAAGGGGATAGTGCGGTGGTGTTGTACACGGGCGGTTCCACCGGCATTCCCAAAGGCGTCGAAAAAACGAATGAGGAATTTCTTTCTTTGGCCCGCGTGTACAATCAAAATGGAGATATGGATCACGAGTGCGGCGACAGGTTCTTGGTTGTGGTGCCCCCCAATCATCCCACAGGCCTGGTTCACAATGTGATTATGCCGGGCTTCTATGGGGCAACAATGATTTTTCAACCTTTCTATGATAAAAACACTTTTGCCGACGATTTATGTCATACAAAGGCGACTTTCGCTGTTGGGGCGCCAAGCCATTACGCGACTTTTCCTCTCAGCGATTTGCCTGACGGCGCGCTTTCTCATTTGAGATGGGCCTATTGCGGCGGCGAACCTGTCAGCGAACAAATGGCGAACAGTGTCAATGCCGCGATGAAACGTCTGGGGGTGCAAAATCCTTATCTGGTTGTTGGTTATGGCATGAGCGAAGTGGGGCCGGTGGTATTTCTGACACGGGGCCGCCCCGATTTAATAAACAAGGTCGGGCCTCCTATGCGCGGCGCGTTAGCGCGCATTGTGGATGACCATGGTCATGAGGTGGGGAACAATGTCCTTGGTAACATTGAGCTTAAAACGAATTGCACCATGAAGTGCTACTATAAGCAACCGGAATTGACGAAAGCCTTTTTTACTGATGACGGGTACGCGAAGACTCTAGATATGGGGATTCGTGACGATAACGGGGATTATGATATTTTGGGCCGGGCGGAAGATTGGGTTGCCGGACCGGACGGTTCTAAGGTTTATCTCTTTCATATTGAAAGAGTCGTCTATAAAGACCCGGCGGTCTTGGAGACTGAAGTTGTTGGTCTCGAGATTAACGGAAGAAAAGAACCTGTCGTTCACATTGTTTTGCAGCCCGATTTCAAAGGCAGAAACGAGGAAGTCATTGTCAGAGTCCACAAGCTGTGCCAGGAACATCTGACCAAAAATCAAATGCCGCGGGGATATAAAGTTAGAGAAACGTTCGGAACAAACGCTGTGAGTCAAAAGCGGGATTGGAAAGCTTTGCTGCTGGAACATGACGGATACTGCCTGGTGGAGGGCGAAACGGTGCGGGAAGTGAATTTCCGGCGGGAGGCGGCAAGCAGTCAGGTGTCCTGACGTCTCCTGGTTTTTTTATGCAACTGATAATGTGAACGGATGGAGAAAAACCCTGTCGGCGTGATTTCGAAAGCGGCAGGGTTTTCCCAATTCTGGATGGGTGCGTGATAAATTTGAACCTGAAGGAATGTGTGTGATATGATGATAGTCAGGCAGGGGACAGTTGATAGTTAGGAGGCAGGGAGGCAGGGAGGCAGGGAGGCAGGGAGGCAGGGAAGCAGGGAACTCGCGGAAAGAGGGGGATAGGTTGAAAGTCAACGGGGCAGAAGTTATCCTGAGAGAAGTTGTGCGCCTGGATATGTTTCTTGTTGAACAAGGCTATAATCCGGCTTATGTTGCGGTTGAGATGAATGGTGAGGTTGTGTTGAAAAGTGCTTATGACCAAACCATCCTTTCTGATAGTGATGTGATTGAAGTTGTCCGGTTTGTGGGCGGCGGGTGAGAGGACAATGGACAATGGACAAGACTGATATCGCAAGGGGCTAAGGGAGCACGGGTAGGAGGATGGTTGATGGGTGTGGAGTATGAGGGTGTTGGTCCGGCGCATGGGGAGTTGGAGGCGGTGTTGGCGGCCCGATATGGGGCTGGTGTTTATGATAAGCTTAAGGCGGCCCGCGTGGCTGTGGCCGGATTGGGTGGGCTTGGATCCCATATCGCTGTTGCCTTGGCTCGGGTTGGTGTGGGGTTTTTGTTTCTGGTTGATTTTGATGTGGTGGAGCCAAGCAATTTGAACCGGCAGAGTTATTTCGTCGGGGATGTGGGGCGCCTAAAGACTGAGGCTCTGCGGGAACAGATTGAGGCAATCAATCCGTTGGTGGAGGTGGCGGTGCGGGCTGTTCGGGTGGAGGAACATAATATTGTTGAGTTGTTTGGCGGATGTGATGTGTTGTGTGAGGCTTTGGACGATCAGGAGGCTAAAGCGGGGCTTGTTTCTACGGCTCTTGCCGGGTTGCCTGGTCTTAAAGTTGTTGCGGCTTCCGGTATGGCTGGGTATGGGTCCGCTAACAGCATTCGTACCCAGCGGAGATTGAAGAACCTGTACGTTTGCGGCGATGGGGAAGGTTGCGGTGGGAGCGGTATGAAGGACACAAAAAGTGTGGGGGAGTATATGGGATTCATGGCGCCACGGGTGCAGATTTGCGCCGGGCACCAAGCTAATATGACGTTGAGGCTTTTGGCCGGATTGGAAGAGGCGTGATTCTTCGCGTGAAGAGTTATGGAGCAATGAAGCAATGGAGAAGGAGGGCCATTCATTGTCAACTGTCGGAGGTCAACATGATATCGCTGGCCAATGGCCCATTGCCGATCCGCTTGTGTTGGGCGGGAAGGCGTTTGGGTCGAGATTTATTTTGGGGTCGGGGAAGTTTTCGCTGAAGGATACCGCGGCGGTTATTGAAAACGCGGGTGTTGAGATGGTTACGCTGGCTTTGCGACGGGCGAATGAGGGCGGCGAGGAGAATATTCTGGATTTTATGCCGGAGGGGCTGACGCTGCTGCCGAATACGTCGGGGGCCAGGAACGCGCAGGAGGCGGTGCGAATTGCCCGCTTGGCCCGGGAGTTGGGCTGCGGGGATTTTGTTAAGGTTGAAGTGATCCATGATTCAAAATATTTGATGCCGGATAATCATGAAACCGTTAAGGCGACGGAGGCTTTGGCAGGAGAGGGTTTTGTTGTTTTGCCGTATTTTTATCCGGATTTGATTGCCGCCCGGGAGCTGGCGCGGGCGGGGGCGGCGGCGGTGATGCCGCTAGGGTCGCCTATCGGCAGCAATAAGGGGCTGCTGACGAAGTATTTCATTGAGATGTTGATTGAGGAGATTGAGCTGCCTGTTATTGTTGATGCTGGTATCGGGTGCCCGTCGCAGGCATGTGAGGCGATGGAGATCGGCGTGGCGGCTGTTATGGCGAATACAGCGATTGCGACAGCGGGGGACGTGGCGCTGATGGCCCGGGCTTTCCGGTTGGCGGTGGAAGCGGGACGGGCCGCGTATTTGGCGGGGTTGGGACGGGTCATGGAGCGGCATGGAGTGGCGTCAAGCCCGCTGACAGGATTTCTATCTAGGGACAATTGACAATGGACAATGGACAATGGACAATGGACAATTGGGAGAAGGTTGAAAGGGTGTACTCGTGTGTTCATCTGCCAATTGTCCGCTGCCACAAGGGGGGCTCGAACATCGAACGTCGAACAAGCTTGCAAGCGAGTATGGAGTATCGGGAGGGCATGGAGGTTATTTCTTCGGATCTGCTGGAGAGGGTGCTGGCGTTGCGGGATTCTTACCGGCCTGGGGAATTTACGGGGGCTGATGTTGAGCGCGCGCTGGCGCGGGAGCGGTTGTCGGTGATGGATTTTGGCGCGCTGCTTTCTGTGGCGGCCGCGCCGTTTTTGGAACAGATGGCGGTGAGGGCTCAACGGGAGAGAGGGCGGTTTTTTGGCAATGGGGTGGGTCTGTATACACCTTTGTATATTGCGAATTATTGTGAGAACGGTTGTACATATTGTGGGTTTAGCTGTCGAAACCGGATTCGGCGTGGGAAGCTTTCGCCCGAGGAGATGGAACGGGAGATGTGTTCTATCGCCGGGACGGGGTTGAGAGAGATTCTGATCCTGACCGGGGAGAGCCGGAAGGTTTCGGGACCGGCGTATATTGGGGACGCCGTCCGGTTGGCGCGGCGGTTTTTTACCACCATTGGGCTGGAAACGTATCCGGTTAATGTGGATGAGTATCGCTGGTTTCAGGAGTGCGGCGCGGATTTTGTCAGTGTGTATCAGGAGACCTATGATGTGGGGTGCTATGAGCGGGTGCATCCCGAGGGAGCGAAGCGGTGCTTCCCCTATCGTTTTTACGCTCAGGAGCGGGCGCTGTTGGGGGGGATGCGTGGGGTGGCTTTTGGGGTGCTGCTGGGGTTGGGGGAGTGGCGTGAGGATGCTTTTGCCGCAGGGGCGCACGCTTTTTTGGTGCAGAGGAAGTTTCCTCGTGGGGAGATTTCGTTTTCGTTTCCCCGGCTGAGACCGTTTAAACAAGGGACGAGAGACAATAGACAATTGGCAACGGACAATGGGGAGGATTGCTTTGGGAATGAGGGCGCCGGTTCGTTTGCCGGGGGTGTCGGGGAGAGAGAGCTTTTGCAGGCGATTTTGGCGTTCCGGGTGTTTATGCCTTTTGCGGGGATTGCGATTTCTACCAGGGAACGGGCTGGGTTCCGGGATCGTGTTGTCGGGCTGGCGGCGACGAAGATGTCTGCCGGGGTTAAGGTGGGCGTCGGAGGGCATGGGATTGGGGCTAAGGGGGATGAGCAGTTCGCGATTTCGGATCCGCGCAGCGTGGAGGAGATTCGGGCTATGATCGGCGAGGGCGGTTTGCAGTGCGTTTTTCGTGATTATATTCGGGTGTAATGGCGCGCAAGCGTTTTTTGGCGGATGGAGGGAACGTTTGGGCGGTGCCGCCCTCCTGCCCCGCCGGCACCGCCTGCCCTTCCGGCTGGGTCTGATCTGTAACGACTGGGTAGGTGGCAAGGAATGCAGAGAGGGTGCATATTTAAAAAGTGCATGAACTGATGATAAGGATAAGCAGAGCTTTCTGCCGCGGTGTTTTCCCGCAATTCAATGGTGAGTTGGAGGCAGATACCGCGCCGGCCAGTAACAGTGCCGCGTCAGGGGTTGGGGAGCGGCAGACTCCAAAAGCCCGCGTATTTTTTTCGCCTTTCGGGGGCTGCGTCGGGCGGTGAGGCGCTTGGAGTCTGCCGCTCCCCAAACCCTGACGCGTCCCTCATTGAACCGTATGCATGTGCCCTATGAATACCCCCGAATTGCCGGTTTTTGGAGCAATGAAACAGGGGACCGTTCTACTGATATTGCATGAATAAAGAGACTGCTCATACAACCTCAAGAGTGGAACAGTCTTTTAATTGCTCCAAAAAATCTGCTATTCGGGGGTATTCGTGCGGCATATGTATACAGTTCAATGAGGCACGAGGTAGGGTTTGGTGAGCGGGAGAATCCAAGCGCCTCTCTGCCTGACGCAACCTCAAAAGGCGAAAAGAGTTCGCGGGCTTTTGGAGTCTCCCGCTCACCAAACCCTACCTTGGGACTGTTACGAGCCCACATAATATCCATCTCCATTCACCATTCGGTTGCGGGAGAACCGCAGTAGATATTTCTATTTATTTTTTTGTCGCTTCCTGCACTTTTAAAATATGCACCCATAGCCGAATCTTTGTAAGACGGGACGAGTTGCTACTAAAATGATTCTTTTGAGTATGCGGCAAAACAGCTGTCAATATGTTACAATGAACATAACAGCAAGCATTAATGCTTTAAATGGATATCGGGCGGATGAGATTTAAAACCCGATGGAGTGGTTCACTTTCAACGACGAAACGTTTGGCGGCAAGAGGTAAACATGGACGATTTGAAAGCTATTGTTTCCAAGAACATCATATACCTTCGCACGAACCATAAAATGACGCAGCTTGAGTTGGGTGAAGCGTTAAGCTATTCCGATAAAGCCGTATCAAAATGGGAACGGGGCGAGGCGGTTCCCGACGCGTATGTACTGAAAAAATTAAGCGTTCTATTTCATGTGTCGGTGGATTACCTGCTAAATGAGCACAATGAAAAAGAGTTGAAAGCCGTTAAGGTTCACAGATTTGACCGGCGCGTTATTTCACTCATCTCTTTTTTAGGCACATGGACACTTGCTCTTGTTGTTTTTGTAATGTTATGGTTTTTCGGCTCGCTCCAATGGCTTGTGTTTGTATATGCGTTGCCCGTTTCTCTCACCTTAATGATCGTTTTAACGGCTGTTTGGGGCAAGAAAAAGACCAATATTTTTTACATATCATTTCTTGTGTGGAGCGTTATCGCCACGATATATCTAACGTTCATACAGTATAACTGGTGGCCGTTGTTTGTGATCGGCATTCCGGCTCAAATCATTATCCTGCTCGTTTTTCGAATAAGAGTAAGACCTGAGAAGTAGGCAGGGCAAGGACTCTACCAGGCGTAGAGCCCCTTTTTTTTGATTCTACTCCCCAAATTCTCATCGTGTAGCCGGAACTTGTGACAGTAGCTTTTGTGTTTTATATGGCTGTATTACAATATTGCCATCATGATGATTGCCATCATGGTGATATGACTATCACAATGAAATGAGGGGTATGATATGCACAAGTACATTTTGAGTTGTTGCTCCACAGCCGATTTGACCGAAACACATTTTAAGACGCGGGACATAAGCTACATCTGTTTTCATTATATGCTCGACGATAAGACTTACCCGGACGATTTAGGGAAATCCATGCCCTTTGACAAATTCTATAAAGCTATGGCGGACGGCGCCGAAACAAAAACATCCCAGGTGAATGTCGATGAATTTATCAACTACTTTTCGCCGTTTTTGGAAGCAGGCCAGGATGTCCTTCATATTTCCTTTTCCAGCGGTCTTTCAGGCTCGTGTCAATCCGCTATGATAGCAAGAGATGAACTGAGACAGAAATATCCGGACAGAAGACTGTACATTGTTGATTCTTTGGGCGCGTCTTCCGGGTATGGGCTGCTTATGGATAAATTAGCTGATTTGCGGGATGAGGGTATGGGAATTGATGAGTTGCACTCTTGGGCAAACGAAAACAAGCTTAGGATGCATCACTGGTTCTTCTCCACCGACCTGACCTTTTATATAAAAGGCGGGCGGGTTTCCAAAACATCCGGGTTCGTGGGTGCGTTGCTTGGTATTTGCCCGCTCTTGAACATGGATTGCAACGGAAAACTTATTCCCAGATCGAAAATCCGGGGCAAGAAGAGTGTTATTAAAAAAATTGTAGATAAAATGGAAGAGTGTGCTGATGAGGGATTGTGCTATGACGGCAAATGCTATATATCCAATTCCGCTTGCCTGGAAGACGCCAAAGCGGTGGCGGATTTGGTGAAGGAACATTTTCCGAGGCTCACCGGTGAGGTTGAAATATATAATATCGGTACAACAATAGGCAGTCATACAGGCCCTGGGACAGTGGCGCTGTTCTTTTGGGGGACCCCCCGTCACGATTAATGATTTTTGGAAAGGATGTACAGAAATTATGAATAATCCCAGGAAAATAGAAGTGTTTGGCGATTCCTTATTAAAGGGCGTACAAATAAATCCCCAAAATATGCGGTATCATATTGATAACAATATAGACGTCGTTGGGATTGAAAAAACCCATTCATTGAGTATCAAGAACTTTTCGAAGTTTGGATGTACCATCACCAAGGGTTTCGCGTTGATTGAAAAACGCTTACAAACCAACGAGGTATTTTGCGACGCGATTGTCATGGATTACGGTGGAAATGATTGTGATTTCAACTGGAAAGAAATTGCAGAATGTCCGGATGACGCCCATTTTCCGAATACACCCCTTGATGTCTTCAGTGAAACCTATCATAAAATCATCAAACTGTTAATGGAGAAAGGAATCCGCCCGATTATGACGACTTTGCCGCCCCTTGACGCTCACCGGTTCTTCGATTGGTTTTGCAACGGGTTGAATAAGGCCAATGTTCTGAAATGGCTGGAAAGTGTAGAAACGATATATCGTTGGCAGGAGAACTATTCAAGAACCGTTGAGAAAATTGCGGCTGAAACCAATACGCTTTTGGTTGACCTGCGCGGCGCGTTTCTGGCAAATGGGAGGATCAAACGCCTTTTATGCGAGGATGGTACCCATCCAAACACTGAGGGGCAAAAGATGATTACCCAAGCTTTTTTGGATTTTATTGAACAGTCTAGAGCCCAAGGAGTCATCTGAGAATCAGTCAAATATTTTAGGCCAAACATAGCCCAAACCCAATCCCTCCAAAACCATGCTAAAGAATCCCAGGACTCTGGGTGCATATTTAAAAAGTGCATGAACTGACGATAAGGATAAGCAGAGCTTTCTGCCGCGGTGTTTTCCCGCAACTCAATGGTGAGTTGGAGGCAGATACCGCGCTGGCCAGTAACAGTGCCACGTCAGGGTTTGGGGAGC
>Ga0082212_10001553_pt1 | contig 33929 bp, 24 predicted proteins | sample TergutNt197P3_FD_71548 | JGI IMG/M metagenome (GOLD analysis project Ga0082212, IMG submission 71548) | Neocapritermes taracua P3 segment gut microbial communities from Petit-Saut dam, French Guiana - Nt197 P3 | ecosystem: Host-associated > Arthropoda: Insects > Digestive system > Gut ... | reverse complement strand
CCCGGCGTCGCATTTATTGGCGAATTGGTAGCCGTTCGGAAGGTTAGGCTGTACCTTTACAAACACCTGCGGCTGCTCCACCTGACAGAATCCGGCTTTGACCGTGCCGAACACCAAGCTGAAGCTGGTGATAAACTCGTCGTTTCTCAGCCCCAGCGAAGCGTTAGAGCAGTCGATGACGTTATTCACCGTAGTGCTGAGATTGTCCGCGATCACGCGGGTGTCGCCTTTGTTGGTGGTCGCCATGACCTTATACCGCAACGCTTGGTTATACGTCCCGGTGACGATGCGCGTCAGGCGCACGGCGTCCACAGGCAGAGTGTCCCTCCAATAAAAATCGGTGAGCGGCACGGTGGAATCGTTCCGTATTTGCCTGATGGTATAGGGGATCACATCGCCGGACATGGCCTCGTTGTTGCCGGTCTTGCGGATGGTGACGCCGGTGTTGGCTGAGTAATTGAGGAAGTCGTGCCTGACAATCTGCGTGGCGAACTCAAGGTCAATGTCAAGCTGCTGGGTCGAGAGTTTGTACCACTGCGGCGCTTGGACTTCCTTCACAATATAGCGGCCCAGCGGCAGCGGTTTGGATACGGCGCGCCCGTCATTGCCGGACACGAAGCGGTCAACAAGGTTGCCTGTCTTATAGTTATACACCTCGAATACCGCGCCGGAGAGCGGAGTCCCCGCGGGAAGCCCGTTTACCTCGTTGTCGTCCCCGCTCTTCTTGGTTATCTGTATCTGCGCCATCTGCGGCGTGTTTTCCCAGCGGATCTCCGTCACTTTGCCACGAACGAACTCCACGGTCTTGGGTATCTCGTCAAGATAATAACCCGCCGCCGCTTTAGTCTCGCGGATGGTGTAACGCCCCTCCGGGATGATATCCGTGAAGTCGATTATGCCGTTGTTGTCGGTGCGGTATGTTCCCACGACGACATTGTTGGAATCAAACAGCATGAACTCAACCCCGAAGATCGGCGCCTTTGTGACGCTGTCGATTTTGAGGATACGCAGCCCCGCTTTCGGCGTGTTGGTCACCTGAAGGGTGGCAAGCTGACCCGGCGTAACCGTCACGGCGTGTACAGTGGCGTCAAGCTCGTAGCCGTCAAGTGCTTTGCGCTCGACAACGTGGTATTGACCCGCGGGCAGGGTGTTTATAAGGATGCGCCCCTGCGCGTCGGTGGTGTAGCTTCCGGCGATGTCGCCGTTGGATGATGTTGAGCGATTCGGGCTGTTGGCCTCCGTGCCGGGCTGATTGCCGTCGAGGATGCTTCCCGCGACGCGCTGGCCGTCCGCCCTCGTGATGTCGAACACCACGCCCTGTAATGGTTTGCCGGTGCTGGCGTCGGTCTTGACGATCAGCAGCCCGGACATTTGCGTGTTGAATACTTCGAGCATGGTGGGTTTGCCGGATTGGACAACCACGGTCTGCGGCTCACCGTCGAGGATATAGCCGTTTGCCGCCTTTGTCTCTTGGACGATATAATGCCCGTCTTCAAGGCTGGGGATATAAATCTGCCCGGTACTGTCGGTCACGAAGCGGCTGCCGCGGAACTCGTTCTCCACGCGCCCGCCGTCCATTTTGGTAACAGAGAACTCCACGCCGGCGATGGGTTGGCGCGTCGCGCTGTCGAGTTTGATGATCCGCAGCCCCGCCAGCGGCTTGTTGGTGAACTCCACCGTGGCGAGTTTGCCGGAAGTCACGATAACCGTCTGCGGCGCCGCGTCAAGGATATAACCGTCCGGGGCGATGGTTTCGGAAACGATATACGTCCCTTCGGTCAGGCCGGGTACGAGAATTTTTCCCGCCGCGTCGGTCTTATACGTCCCGATGCGTTCGCCGTTGGCGCGTTCCACCGTGAATGTAGCGCCGGAAAGCGGCGCATGGGTGGCCGCGTCTGTCTTTAGGATTTGGATGTCCGACAGCGGTTTATTAGTAAACGTGACCACCGTGGGTACGCCGGTCTTGACTTCCACCGTTTTCGCGGTGTTGTCTAAAATATAACCCGTGGGCGCTTTGGTTTCGCGGATCACATACCAGCCCGGAGCCAGCGGCCCCGTGCTGACCGTGCCGTCCGCGCCCGTTGAGTATTCGCCCACATAGGCGCCGCTCTGCTGATGCACGGTAAAGGTCGCGCCGGAAAGCGCGCCGCCCGTGATCTCGTCAACCTTCTTTATATTGATTCCGGAATAGGGGTCGTTGGTGAACTCCACGCTGGCGATACTGCCGGAGCGAACGGTGACCGTCTTGGGCGCGCCGCCCAGAACGTAGCCGTCAGGAGCATTCGTTTCGGATACGACATACGCGCCTTCCTCCAAATCAGGCACGATGATCTTTCCCGAAGCGTCGGTCGTGTATGACCCGACGCGCTCACCATTAGCGCGTGTAACCTCAAAGGTCGCGCCGGGCAGCGGGTTCTTTGTGACGGAATCCAATTTGATGATTTCGATACCGCTGAGAGGTTTGTTGAGGAACTCCACGCCGACCAGCCGCCCATCACTCAGATTAACAGACTTCGGGCTTTCACTCAGGATATACCCCTGCGGCGCGGAAATTTCCTTGACCACATAAGTGCCTTCGGGCAGGCCGGATATGAGTATCGAACCCGCCGAATCCGTGCGGAACGTGCCGATGCGTTCGCCGTTGGCTTTTTCCACGTCAAACCTCGCGCCGGACAGCGGGTTATGTGTCACGGCGTCCAGCTTCACGATCTGCAAAGCGTTCAGCGGCCTGTTGGCGAATGTCGCGTTGTTGCCCGGAGCGGCGCCGCCAACGCCGCTGACGATCACGCTGCCGTTGGCTTTCACCTCTACCGTTTGCGCGGCGTTGTTGGCTTCGTAGCCAGCCGGCGCCCGTGTTTCTGTCACGGTATAAAAGCCCGGCGCGACCTTAACGGACACCGGCCCGTCCGCCTGTGAGATTATAACGGCGATGGCTTCGCCGCCCGCGCCGGTAATGGTGAACTCCGCGCCCGCCACAAGCTGACCCGTCGAAGCGTCAACCTTGCGGATGTGCAGATAGGGGTACGGCGTGTTGGTAAACTCTGCGATGGTGAGCCTGCCGGACTTTACCTCCACCGTCTGCGGAGCGGAGTCGAGGACATACTCATTGGGCGCTTGGATTTCGGAAATGATATACACACCCTCGGCCAAATCGGAAACGATGATCTTGCCGGAAATATCGGTCGTGTATTTATCGCCGACGCGCTCACCGTTCACGCGCTGGATGGTGAACACCGCGCCCTGAAGCGGCACGCCCGTCAGCGCGTCGGTTTTGAGGATTTGGATGCCGCTCTTGGGGCTGTTGGCAAACTCGACCGTGGTCAGCCTGCCGGAAACCACAACGGCCATCTTGGGGCTTTCGTTAAGGATATAGCCGTCAGGGGCGACGGTCTCGGAAACGATATATGTCCCGCTCTCAAGGTCGGGAACAACCGCCTTGCCCGAAGCGTCGGTCTTAAACGTGCCGATCCGTTCCCCGTTGGCGCGCTCGACCGTGAAGGTCGCGCCGGAAAGCGGGTTGTGGGTCACAGCGTCCGTCTTTATAATCTGTATGCCGCTGAGAGGTTTGTTGAGAAACTCCACGCTGTGCAGCTTCCCGCCATCGACCACGATGGTCTGCGGGATGGCGTCGAGCATATACCCGTCCGGCGCTTTGAGTTCGCTGATGACATACGCGCCCTCGCTGAGATTGCCGACAAGGATGATCCCCGCGCTGTTGGTGAGGAAGGTGCCGACATTCGCGCCGTTTGCGTGTTCAACCTTGAACGTCGCTCCGGCAAGCGGGGCGCGGGTGAAGAAGTCCAGCTTCACGATTTGAAGATTGTTCTCCGCCCTGTTCGTGACGGTCACGACCGTAGGCACGGTAGCCTTGACCTCAACTGTCCGCGCCGCTTCCGTGATCAAGTAGCCAGTGGGCGCTTTGGTTTCGGAAATGACGTACCAGCCCGGCTCTATGGAAGGAATGGTAGCTTTACCGGAAGCATCGGTGCTGATGTCGCCGACAAACTCGCCGTTCTGCTTGGTCACGCGGAACCGCGCGCCCGCCAGCGGTTCGCCGGTGAACTCGTCGGTCTTGATGATCTGCAAACTGGCAAGCCTGCTGTTCTCAAACACAAGCTGATGCATGGTCTCGGCTGTGACTTGAACGCTCTTGGGCGTGTCGTCGAGGATATACCCGTAGGGCGCGGCGTACTCGACCACAGTGTACCAGCCGGGCTCAAGGTCGGGGATATGGAACGTCCCGTCCTCGCCGGTGGTGAACGAACCCATCAGCGTACTGCCCTGATAGACGTGGAACTTCGCGTCTTTTAGCATGGCTTTGGTGTCTTTGTCGTATTTCGTAACGTGCAGCCCGCTTCGCGGCTGGTTCTCAAAATCCACCGCGAAGGTGCTGATGTAGTTGACATACTGCGTCTTTGTGCCTGTGGCTATCAGATAACCGCTTGTCGCGGATACCTGAGAAATGATATACGACCCGCGTGCGATCCGCGGCAGGGAAAAGGAGCCGTCCGCGTTGGTGTTGTAGTTGCCCAAGTCGGCGCCGCCGCTCAGTTTGACATTGAACACCGCGCCGCCGATGGGCGTCTTACTGACGCTATCCCTTAAACGGACAAGGAGCGTGCCGAGGGGCGAGTTTTCAAACGACGCCAAAAACACGCTCTGATCCGCGTTGGTATGCTGCAATCTCACCGTCCGCATATTGGGAACGCTGTCCATCGCGTAGCCCTGCGCGGCGGTTAGCTGTGTAATCTTGTAATCGCCCGCGGGAAGGTTCTCAAGGTAGAACTCGCCGCGGGAGTCGGTGAAATAAATACCGTCAGCGTGGTTGCCAACAGCCTTGCCGCTCACGTCGGTGACGGAAAACGAAGCATCGCCGACAGGCTGGCCCGTGTCCTTATCATTGAGGATAACGACAAGCCCGCCGTAGCGGTAATTGCTAAAAACGAGTTCCTCGATGCTGGTGCCGTCCGGCTTGATGTAGCAGTGCTGCTCGTTTTGAATTGACAGGTGGTAGTTGTTGGGCGGCACGGTCTGACGGACGATGTAATACCCGCTCGGTATGCCCGACAGGATAATAACGCCGCTGCCGTCCGAGTCGACAGTGGCAACGAGGGTACCGTATGCGCCGCTCATTTCGGTGTTGCTGTAGTAGATTTCAAAGCGCGCCCCGCCAAGCATCTGATGAGTCACGATGTCCTCGATCTTAATGACGATGCTGTTCAGCGGATAGTTTTCCGCGCCGCCCGCAGCGAACGCCGGAGCGGGAACGATAAGCGTACTAAAGAGCATTACCGCCGTAAGCAGTAACGCGGTGATCCGTTTTTGCATAATAGTTTGCCCCTTTCAAAAATTATTGGTTGCCGAAGGTGATGGTGATGCCCGGAAAATCGGGATTGAGATAGACGATTGTGCCGCCCGTGATGACCATGTTGTCAAAATTAGGCGGCGGCTCGGACGCCGGTTCGGAAGCGGGCGCCGCGTAAGCCGGGACGCTGATTTTTAATGCGTCGCTGAGATTGCCGTCCGCGTCTTTGACTTTGATATACACATCCCTCGCCCCTGCCGTCATATAGACCGTTATAGTGTTAGAGCCAGCGGCACAGGCTGTGCCAACACCGCCCGTGGCGATGTTCGGCTCCGCCGCGCCCGCGCTGACAACGGAGTAGTAATATCTTCCCGCCGCGCTTGACGCGAACGTGACTGTAGCCGTCGTGTTGCTGTTGCGGATGACCGTTCCCGCCGTGAGTGTTGGTTTTGAGGGGTTCGTAGGCGGGTTCGTACCCGGCGGGCTCGTCGGGTTTGTAATATTGCCGAGCGCGTCGCCGTTTCCGTTGGTAATCGTCATGTTCCCAAACGCGCCGCCTGTATCGCCCGCCATGCTGCCGCCGCCCGGATTGCCGCAGTTCCCGGCGCACAGACGGCTGCAAAGATAGCCGCACCAATCACCGCACATACCCTTGCTCCCGCTGTTGGGGTTGGTGCGCGAGTCAACATACAAATCCACTTGGGTCTGCGCGTATGTGTAGCTGTTCTGACCGGGCGTGAGGTACATCCTTTGCACCGGATTGGCCGGAAGCTGATACCCCGGTGCGGCTTTGGTCTCGGTCAGGATATACCAGCCGGGTTGAACGTGCGGAAGCACGATCAACCCGCATTTGGTAACATATGAGCCTAAGTTGACGATCCCGCCGTTCGGCGCTTCGTACTCTACGCGGTATGTCGCGTCACTGATGCCGCGCCCTGTGAGTCCGTTGGACTTAATAAAGATGAGGGTCGGTTTCAACAGGTTCTCAAAGACAAGCTCGGTGGGTTCGTACCATTTGAGCAAAACGTCCCTGACATTATTTTCGGCCAGCAGATACTCTGCGGGCGGCTGAACCTCGGTCACGCGGTATATTTGCTCGTTCAGCAGATACCCCGTGCGCGGCGAGAGTTCAATCATGCCGTCCGAATCGGTCAGGAATTCGCCGACAGTCAAACCCTCAATCTGCCGGACGATGAACTTGACGCCCTCCAGCGGTTCGCCCGTCACTTGGTCGCGTTTAAGGATGGTCAGCACCGGGCGGGGGCGGTTGAAAAACTGCAACTCCTTGTTGTCGCCGCCCTCCAGCAGAATCTCCTTCCGGGCAGGGTCTTTGAAATAACCGTAAGGCTCGTCAATCTCCTGCACCGAATAGATGCCGGGGTCTAAGTCCGTCCACACGATAGTGCCGTTTGTGTCCGTGATCTGTATCTCGCTCCATGTTTCGCCCTCTGTGCGCCACAGCCGGAACGACGCGCCGGCGAGGGGTTCGTTCGTGAGTTCGTCATATTTGCGGACGGTGAGGGTCGGTTTGCGGAAATTTTGAACGGTTACGGTGTTCAACTGATTATCAGCCGCCACGATGACCTCAATCGGCGATGTGTCGAGGACATAACCGTTCGGGGCTTGGATTTCCGTGAGGATATACAGCTTGCCTTCTACAAGCTGATTGCCGTATGAGCCGTCGCCCGCGCCGAGCCGCGTCCTGCCGCCGCCGGTCGTGCCTTCCCACACTTCGCCGGTGGTCGGGTCGGTCAGACGGAAAACGGCGCCGTCGAGCAACGCTCCCGTGTCGCCGTCCACCTTTATGACCTCCACAAAGGTCTTGGGTGTGTTATAAAATGTGGTGCTGGCGGTCTGCCCCCATGTGATCGGGATGGAGCGGAACTGTGTTCCGTCAAGCTGGTATCCGAGCGGGGCTTCCACTTCGCTGATGGTGTACTGACCGGCGGGCAGATTATCGAAAACGGCCTTGCCGTCGCTGCCCGTTACCAGTACCCGGTCGATGGGCATTCCGTTGGGATTGCCCTCCGGGAAATAACCCTGTATGCGGAAATGCGCTCCCGCGAGTGCCGCGCCGGTTACATCGTCATACTTGGTCACTTCGATTTTGCCGAAGGGGTAGTTTTCAAAGGTAATCAAAATTGAGTTGACCGGGTCGTCCTCTTCAATGTTAAAGACGACGTCCAGCGTCATGTCATCGAGCAACCCGGCGAGTATCTGCCGTATCTCTTCTAAAAGCGCCGGGATATACGGGTTTTCCTGACCGGCCGCTATCGCCGCCTCAATCGCGGCTTCGAGCATGGCGTCTATCGCCGCTTGAATGTCAACGACCGCTTCCGATTCCTCTTGGTTGACCTTGATGCTGACGTTCGGCGGCAGCAGCCAAAAGCCGTAAGCGGTGTGCTGGGGCAGAAGGCTGTAATTATTGGGCGCGCGTTCCTCCTCAACGATGTATGCGCCGTAAGGCAAGCCTTCCAAAGTCCAAACGCCGTCCGTGACCGTGCTGATTACATCGCCCGGCACGGCGGTCGTCGCCCCGGCAGTCAATACTTGGGAAAGGTTGATGCCCGTGTTGTCGAGCTCCCAAAGCTGCCCGTCCTCGGTGACCACCTGATGGCTTGAAATACCGCGCAGACGCATCAGCGCGCCGGGGATGTTCTCGCGGGTCAGCGCGTCTATCTTTTGGATTCTGACGTTCGTGGGTTCGGACGGCGGCTGTATGGGCGGGGGAATGTCAGGTGGCGGGTCGTCGCCTTCTTCGGATACAAACGAGAACGCCGCGCTTGCCGACACTTCGGGGATGTAAAACACGATGTCCTGCCAAGTGTCCGGGGAGTTGGGATTCTGCATCATCCAAAACCGATCCGCGAACTCGTTGTGGATGCCCACCAAGTTCACGGCGGCGGTCTTTCCCTCAAATGCCGCCGTGTTGGGCATTTCGATTTGGAATGACGTCGTCTCCTCGCCGAACACCGTGCTGACGTTGTTGGGCGCGGTGGCGATTACCCGCCCGTCAACCACCAGCTTCGCGCCGGCAGGCGTGCCCGCCGCCCATTCAAACCGGAACGGGTTATAATAGCGGTTCGTCTTGCGGTTGTGGGTAATTTCAAACTCAACAGACCGCGCCCCCGCGCTCTCGATAACCCGCCCGGTATCCTTCGCGTCCTTTTCGCCGTTTAACATGATAGGCGGGTAGTCGGCGTGGTTCGCCGTTACCCCGCCGCTTGCAAGGCTTCGCGCTTGGTCTACCGCCGCGCCTTCTCCGGTAAAGGTGCGGCCGGGGTTGTTGGCCATAGCGACCGCCACTCTGGTTATATAAACCCACCACATACGGTCTTCCACATCGCCTTCGGCCGACCATTCCGTGTTTACAGGAAAGCCGTTTTTTAAGGCGTTTCGTAGCTGCGGGCTGGCCTCGCCCGACATTTCATAGACGGCGCCGTCGTTGTCGGGGCCTCTCATTCCGGGGTCGGCGCAGTAGGCTTCGTAACCGACGCCGTCTATTTGCACGACATAACGCCGCGCGCTGACGCGGATCCCGCCCATCATGACGCTTGGGTCGCGTGAAAATTCAGCCGGCACGGTTGATATGCCGCTTGGGTTCGGCATTGAGCCGCCCGCGGCATAGGCCGGCATATGAAATGGCGCCAAGCCCGCCAGCGTCATAAACGCCATAAGGAACGACAGGATCGGCTTAAATATCTTTTTGCGTTTCAAACAAAAACCTCCTTCATCGCTTTTTGTTTCGTGCTTTTTTTTACAGGCAGGAAAAAGAAGAATAAACGGCGCGGAAAGCACGAAAAAAGGCAGCCAAGCCGGTGAGCCTGACTGCCTTTCCGCGGTTTATTCAATTTTCCCTGCGGTTCAGTATCCTGTGGCGAAGATAGCGCCCGAAGTTACCATGCCGTTCTCTTCGAGTTTCGGGACGATCCCGAACGCCATCGTGGTGCGCGAACCGAAGTTATAGAGCATATGCTTATTATGCCCCGCCGAGTCCTTCCACCTCGTGAATATACCAAGCGCCGTCTCCGCAGGATCGGAGTTCAAAACGCCGACGCCGATGGCGTTCTCGGCATACCGTGAGTTATAGGTGTTTCGAGAGTTGTGCCATCCGCTCCCCGCGGTTGTCCCGTTGGGGCGGGTATGGCCGAACCGTATGCGCTGCTCGGCGGCCCGGACGTCGGCGTAATCCTGCAATTCCAAGTTGACTTCCAGCGCCCTCAGTCCGTTAGCGGCGCGGTATTCGTTCAAGAGCCTGTAAAACTCCGTCCTGACCGCGTCTGCGTACTCGGCGGTGGGCATATACTCACGCGAGTCCTCCGCGGCAACCGGCGCCTTCGGCGTTTCAGCCGTTGGCAACGCTCCGGTCAGGCTTGCGGGCGGAGCGGCCGGGACAGCGACGGCGTCCAAGATATTGTCGTAGTCAAAGATAATCGGATGCACCAAGAGAACCGTCCTGCCGCTGTTCCAAAGGATATACGCCGGGTAGCTGTAGAGTTTGCCGTTGTCCTGCGGCGGCTTCATCCGAACCGCCTCCGGCCCCGCCGCCAGCACCGCGAGGAAGTCCGCCTCCGTCACGTCCGTGCCGAGATAGAACACGCTTCCGGCGTACTCGATCCTCAAGACGCTTTCAGGCGCGCCGCCGAGGGTGTGCGGGATGCTGTCCCACGCCCTTGTCCGCTCTACCGCGGGGGAATCGGCGGCAAACGCCGCCAAGCCGGAACCGAGAACCAAAACCGCTGTCAATCCGAACAGCACGGTCATTTTTAAGATGCGCTTTTTCATGATGGAAACCTCCCTTCAAAATGCGTGAAAGCCTTGATATTACTGCGTTTATCGGCTCTCCCGTTACTGTTGTTGTAACATGCTTCGAGAGAGATTACAAGTCATTTCCGTGTTTTGTAACACTTTATTTTCCCTGTATTTTCAAGGCTTCCGGGGCATTTGTCAGCGCACCTCGCGCGCCTGAACCAGCCAACGGAAAGCGGGCTCGTTTTCGACGCAGGTGATCATGCTGATGATGTTCTCGGCAGACCAGCCCAAGCCGGAATAATCGGTCTCGCTGATTTTTACCTTGTTATAGACCGTGTACGTCCGGACGCCGTAGAGGGTGGTGTAGGTGATGGTGTCGCCCACGGCGAGGTCTTTGACAAAACCGAAGTAAGCCGCCGCGCCCCGGTTATGCCCGGCGAACCCGATGTTGCCGTCCCAGGCCGAGGTGGACTCAAAGTGGCCTATGCCTTTTCTCATATTCTCCAAGCTCTCGCCCTCGTAGACCTTAAGCGTTTTATTCGCTTTCGGGATGGTGAGCGTGCCGATACTCCCGTCGCTGTAATACCGCGGCGCTGTGTTTACGACCGCAGCCTCGTAGACCGAGGTGGATGGGAGCATCCCGCCGTGTTCGCCGCCGCCAATGTCGGTCACGCCGCCGTTATATGAATAGTCCAAACCGGCCGATGGATTGCCCGTCAGCCCGGCGTTGGGCGGGGTATTGTCATGGTACAGGCTGGACGGCCCTGTGGGGATGTCGCCGCTGCCGTAGAAGTAAGGGGGCGGCAGCGCGGAATTGTCCTTGTTCCGGCGCGTGTTCTCGGTCATTGGGTCGGGGGTGACCGGCGCGTCGTAGCCGGTGGGCTTGCCGAAGGTGTCGCCCGTGTCCGGCCCGCTGCCGAAGCTGTAATCGGCGGCGAGAGCCGGAACCGCCAGCGCCGCGCACAGCGCGGCGGTCAGGATAAATGTGATCAGTCTTTTCATTCGGCCTTGTCTCCTTTTTCTTTCTTGTTTTTGAGGATGCGGGGGATGTAATAGCCGCCGCCCACGCCGATCAGCAGGGCGAACAGCACGGCGGGGATAACGATGAGCAGCGGATTGGACTCCTTCGCGGCGGGCGCTTCGGTTTCCTCATCCTGCTCGTCGCCGGGTTCCGCTTCCGGTTCCGGTTCAATCTCCGGCACGGGTTCAGGTTCGGGAGCTTGCGCGGGCTCGATGATCTCCAGCGGCGTCCGCTCCGGCACGATTTCCGCGCCCATAAAGTACACCGTGTAGACCGTCTTGCCCTGATTGAGCCGCGACACCTCGCCTTTATATTCGGCGGTGGTGGTGTAGCCCGTCACGACGGTGCGGCTGGCGTTCGCCGTATAGGTGGCGACGGCGGTATAGCTTGCCGGGATCTGCTCGTAGTCCACTGTCGTGCTGTAGTTCGCTTTCCAGTCCACCGACGCGAGGCCCAGCGTCCGGCCGCCGTCCGTGACGGTTTTCGGCACAAGCGACGTATCGTTAGAGGACAGATGCGGGTATTCCCGCGTCACGCTGGCAGTGTAGCTGGAAGTGCGCGTCCCCGCCGTCTCCACGGCGATGCTGGACACGTTCAGCGTCAGCATGCCAGTGTAGCCATCCTCGGAAATAAACTCCATCGTCGGCGCAAGCTGGCGCAGAATGGCCTCCATGTCCTTCGTATCGGTATTGAGCGTGACGGTTTCCGTATGCTCCTTTACTTCGGCGGCGGCGGTCTCTTTTTTCGTGATGTCGGTTAAGGTGTAGACCCAGCCCGCACCGGACGTTCCGGCGCCCCGCTCGAAGCTGTTGCGAGGGATATGGTCGGGATTCTCGCCCGCGCCAAGCTCATAAGTCCTGACAATCCACCGCACGCCGTTCTCCAGCAGTTCATGAACGCCGGTCGGGTACAATACCGGAACAATCGGCGCGGGCGCTGGGGGATCAGGCTGCGGGAACTCCGGCAGCGCGGGGAATGGCGTCGGATTGGTTTCCTGTCCGGATTCCGGCATGACCACGGTGATGGTCACATGGGAAGCGTCCGCGTCGGCCGCCAGCGCCGATAACGGCAGTACAGCGATAACCGCGACGATAAGCAACAGCATTGGTATCAATCGTTTCATTCCCTGTCACCGTCCTCTCCGGGTTCGCCGTAGTCCTCGCCGTCATAATCGGCGTCCTCGTCATAATCGTCGTATCCATCATCGCCGCCCGCCGCTTGTTTCTTGGGTTTTACGATTTTGAAGTAATACCCGGCGGCGCCCACGGCAGCCGCGCCGATGACGATGAATATAATAGAGCCGCTGCCCATGCCGCCGCTGTTGTCTGCGGGCGGTGCGGACGGTTCCGGCCCCGCGGGTTCTGTGGGTTCGGCGGGCGCTGTCGGAGCGGGTTGCGAGGGGATGCCGCTGGAGCCGTTCGGCTTGCCGTCGCCTTCTTTTGCCAGCGACATCAAGTCCTCCTCGGTCACGGCGTTGAGTAAATACACGTTATCCGTGTTCCGCTGACGGTCAACAATCAGATAGAATACGTTGCCGTCCTCGGTCTCAATGCTGAAAAACTCCTTGCCATCGCCGTCCGTGACGTTGTCAACCACCGTGCCGGTGCCGTCCGGGGTGAATGGTCGTGTCGGGTTTACGCCGCCCGGACTGAGGCCGTCTGCCGGAATACCGGACTCGCCCGGTTCGTCCTGCGTTTCCGCCGCCGGAACATAAAACGGGTTTTTGAATTGAATGGTGTTGGATAGGTTGCCGTTCCTGTCCACCGCCTGTACCGAAACGTATTCGCTGCTACCGGCGTACTCGTCCAACGGCAGCCGGAGCGTCTGATTAAAGCCGGTCAGCTTGTCGGTCACCTCGATGTTGAGGACGTCCCTCGTAAGCCAGACCGCGTCCACGGTCAGGTTTTCCGTTACCGCGCTGATGATTTCGTTCACGGGGTTACTTGCGGCATACGCCGCCGTCCCCGAAAAAAGCATCGCGCCCATGACAAGCATGAGCGCGATAATGGGTGTGAGCAGTTTACTCTTTGTCATTGTCCGAAGCCTCCTCCTGTTTTGATATGGGCGGCGCCGCGCCGGTCTGCCCGGCGTCCTCATGGCGCGGGGGCTGCCCGTGGTTTGCCCGGCTGTCCTGCCGGCCTGATTTGATTGATTCGATAAAAGCGGCGATTTCGCCGGGCGCGACATTCGCCGAGCGCACAAGCTTGACGATCTCGTTGTTTTCGAGTTCCGTCCGCTTGCGCTCAAGCTCCGGCAGAAGCGCCTGAAGCTCCGCGATTCTCGCCTTCGTCCGCTCAATCTCGTCGTTTGCTTTCTGTATGCGTTGGTTCATCCGATACCCTCCTGTGATTGTTATTGATGTTACTGGCTCACGGTCTGCCAAAGGCATAAAAATGGCTCTGCCAGTAAGCGGTGTTGATGGAAACATAGCCGATGGGATTCCCGGCGTGTACCATCATCCCGTCCCCGGCATAGACGCCGACATGGGTGACGCCGGGAGCGTCATAAGTGGAATGGAAAAAAACGAGATCGCCGGGTCTCGCGTCCGCCGCCGATACAGGGGCGCTGATGTTATACAGCCCTTGCGCGCCGAGCCGCCCGATGTTCCAGCCGCTATGGTTCAGTATCCATGACACATAGCCCGAACAGTCAAAACTCGTATTCGGGCTGTAGCCTCCCCAAATGTACGGAAAACCTAAATATTTGTTGGCTTCCGCGATCATAGCGGCGAAAATAGGGTCGGCGTCCAAGTATTCCTTCGGGATATCGTAGGTTTCGTATGTCAGGTACGTTGACGCGCGCGGATAAAGGTAAATGGGAAACAGATCGGGGCGGCCGCCGAGCGTGCCTGTGTAAACTGCGTAGCGGCTCAGTTGCGCTTCGCCCATAATGTGTATTGGCAAATGCGACAGGTTAAAGTTTTCAAGCGTGACCGTCACGGTGTAATAGTCATAATCCACATCATAGTCATACTCGGTTTCCACGCCCGTCACCGGGTCTGTGAGGGTTCCCGTTTCGGTGCGGGTTCGCGTTTCAGCCGTGACCGTTTCCGTCAGGATGTATTGGCGCTCAAAAAGGAACGCCAGCCAGTCCTGTATGCCGTCAACCGTCCACGGCCCGTCATGGAACGCGCTCAATATGGAAATCAGCACATAGGGGTCGTGGCCTATCTCGTCAAGGTCAAACACATAATTGTCGTAACCGGGGTTTAGCGCCGCGTAGTTGTCGAGCCTGTATTGCAAATCGGCTTCCATCCCGGCGTATTGCGCTTCCGCCGCAAGCATATCCGCGTCCTGCGAAGGATAGACCGCCACAGCGACCACGCCGCCGACGCCCGAACCCATGCTTGAAAATGTCGAAAACAGTGACGAGAACATAACAATCAACAGTAGCAGCGCACCGATGACGGCGAACACAACGGGATGCTTCGCAATCGTGCGTACAATGGCTTGTCCAACCTTTGCGAGAACATCGCCGGTCTTTTTCGCACGCTGTCCCGCTTTCTTCGCTTCCCGCGCCGTTTTCGCGTACTGCCGCTGGATTTTCTTCTTCTGCGCCATGCGGGACAGTATGTTGCTTTTCAACTTTGGATTGTCGTGCAAAGCCTTCTGATAGGAAGCCTTCATGTTGAGTTTGGTCGTCCTGGCCTCCAGTTTCGCGGCCTTGCGGTACGGCGAGGTCTTATGCAGGCGGTACGCCGTCCGCAGGCCGCTCTCGGCAAGCATTTCGGCGCGGTGCGCGGCTTTTACGCCATCGTTTTCATGCTCCACCTGAAAAACCTTTGAATGGGCGAAGCGGGTGATGTTGCGCCCTCCGGCTTTAATCGGGCGGGTGACCAGCGGCCCGCGCATATGGGCGCGCTGGCTCTTGACCGTTTCCTCGAAAACCAGCTTGTTTTTGGGCTTTTGGCTCTTTTCATCATAGGTGCGCTGAATCGCGGGGCGCCGCTTTTTCGGCAGATGATCCCGCGCTTTATCCAGCTTCTGTCCCGACCGCTCGGCTTTGTGCTGCGCTTTCTCCAGTTTTCTTCCGGATTTATTACCGGGCGCGGTCTCATCCTCTGAAAACCGCAGCTTGCCCTCTTTTTTCTGCCGGCTCCGTTCCGTGCCGCTACCGGTGCCGGAATCCCGCGCGGGTTTTTGCGTTGTTTCCACTGCTGGTTCGGTTGCGGGGGGAGCGTCCGCTGTATCGCTGGACTCAATAGAATCGGTAATATCAGCGTCCGATTTATCCGTGTCAGGCGGGATGTATTTCACTGCGTCGGGTGACGGCGGCTTTTTATGCGGCGCGTCTTTCGGCGCTTCGGGCGCACGGTCATGAATGAGCCGCCCCGGACGATCCGGTACGGAGCGGGGGGCTTGTTCGTGCGTCAACGCGGCGGGTTTCTCCGGCGCGGCATCGTCCGGCAGGGGTTCCCGCGGCTGGTCAATGGTCTGCTCCGCTTGTTCCGTTTCCCGTAAAAGTTCGGTGACCGGATGGTCTGTGCTTTGCGGAGCGTCCGGCTTGTCGACGCGAAACTCTTCAAAACGCTTATGCTGATACGCAGAGCCGCGTTTGGGTTTATCCGAAGCGGTTCTGTCGGCGGGCGCATCGGACAGCCGGGCATTATCTGTTTTCAGTCTGCCGGGCTGTTCCTCCCCAAAGCGTTGGCGGTAGGATGAATCGTGTGACAACCGCCCATCGTCCGCGGCGGGCTGATGAAGCCGCTCCGTGTGCGGCTGCGCGGTTTCCGTTTCCCGCAGCGCGTCCCGCCGCTGTTCGGCGGCACGGTGGCTGTGAACGGGTTTATATTGCGCCCCGGAACCGTCCTCAAGAGGAAACGTATGCTCCGCCGCAGCGGAAGCGCCGGTATTGACGACATCCTGCGGCGGCATGGCATCGCCGGGGCTTGTGTCTGCGCTCCGAATGTCATCCGGCGCCGCCGCGTGTTCGTTGAATTTCCGTGCCTGCGACCGATGCCGGGCGATTGTTTCATGGACGGAAGCGGGCGCGTTGGGTGGCGCGTCTCTGTTGCGGCCCAGCGGGGCGTCGCGCTCGGCACGAAGGTTGAACCCCTCGCGGCTGGTATCGCCGATGTTTTCGCTCCGCTCCTCCAGTCCGTCCGGCGTTGTTTTCCGCATGGGCTTATTGCGCGGGCGGTGTTCATTTTCTCGTGACAATGCGTATATTCACCTCGTTTCCTGAAAAATACGGCGGCGGGGATGATAAACGAATCACGTCCCCGCCGCGTTTGTTACAGTTCCGCCTCCCTGCGCTTGGCTTTCGCCGGCGCGGGGGTTTCCGCCCTGTCAGCGTCTATCTGTTTCTGAAGCCGCTTCATGGTTTCAAGCGTGGACGGCCGTTCCACGCCCCGCTCCGCCGTTTTCTCACGGTGCGGAACGCTTCTCTCCAAGCGGTCGAGGGCAGCGATAGCTTTCTCGGAGTCTCTGAGCGCGTTTTGCAGGCACTTCATTTCCGTGCGGAAGGGCGCAGCGGCCAGCTTCGCCAGTTTGCCGTTGGGTTTGATGGCGGTGAGGGCTTCCTTGCCGCGGAGCGTCCTGCCGGCGTTCCGCAGATACATCCCTGCGGTGTGGTATTTCGTACCGATAGCCTCGATCTTGACGATGATCGCCTGATCCCGCTTGATATCGCTTTGCAGATTTTCGTGCAAATTCTCAAACATGGGCTTGATTCCGAAAAACTTGGCGAGGCCGTTCAGCGCGGCGGCGCCTTTCTCCTTAAAACCGGCGACGGCGGCCTTGCAGCCCTCGACAATCTTCTCTTTGATTTCGTTAAGCCGTTTCCGCGTCTCATTGATTGTAGCTTCAAGCGACCGCGCCGCTTTTTCCAGCGCCGTCCTGACCGGATGGTCTTGCTCCTCGCGCATCCCGGCAAGCTCCCGGCGCATGGAAATGAGTTCGTCCACCGCTTTGGTCAATTGGTTTTCCATCGCGGTCACATGACCGAGCAGACTGATGAAGTCTTTGGCGTCCCTGCCTTCATCCCGCAGAATGGATAAAAACTCTTTGACGTGTTCGTTTTCCATAATCGGGGCGTCAATTGCGGTACTCATGATAAATGTTCACCTCCCAAAATAGTGATTTTTACCCGCTCGCCGATGTCTCGGATAACCGGGTTGTTAACAATGAATACAGTTCGGTGTCCTTCGGGAAGCGGTCGATAAAAGGAATGATGACGTCCCCGTAAAACAAAAGACCCTCTCCGGCATTGGAGTGGGTCACGTAGGATAGCTGGTGAGGGCTTATGCCAAGTTGCTTGGCGAGGATTTGCCGGTCGCCCGCCGCTTGGTTGAGCATATACACGAAGTCCGAGTTTTCAAAAATATTCTCCACTTCGCGGGAAGCCAGCAAATCCTTGACGTTCTGCGTCAAGCCGCTGGGTACGCCGCCCCATTTTCGGAAGCGTTTCCAAATCTCCACCGTGTAGGCCGCCGTCTGCTCCTCTTTTAGTAAAAGGTGCATCTCGTCAATGTAGAACCATGTGGTGCGTTTCGCCGCCCTGTTGACGGTGACACGGTTCCATACCGCGTCCTGTAAAATCAGCATGGCGATCTTTTTCAGACCCTTGCCAAGCTCCTTGATATCGAAGCAAACCAAACGGTTGCCGATATCGACGTTCGTGCGGTGGTTGAAAACCGAGAGTGATCCTGTGACGTAAATTTCAAGCGCGGTGGCGAGGTGCTGCGCTTCCGGCTCCGCCTGTGAGCGCAGGAGGTTATATAAATCTTCCAGCACAGGCATACGCGCCGGGTCGGGGTTGGCGAGATAGTCGCGGTAAACGAGCCGGACGCAGCGGTCTATGATAGTTTTCTCCACTGGCGCCAGTCCGTCCTTGCCGCCCACGATGAGTTCGCACAAGCTCAAAATGAAGTCGCTCTTCAATGTCAGCGGGTCTTCCTCGTCCGAATAGTCCGGGTTGATGTCCATCGGGTTCACATACTGCGTGGAAACCGGCGACAGCTTGATGACCTGACCGCCCAGCCGCCTGACGATTGGGTGATACTCGCCTTCGGGATCTGATATGATGATATCGTCGTTTGTCATGAGGAAAACATTGACGATCTCGCGCTTGGCAGAGAAGGATTTGCCTGACCCCGGAGTGCCTAAGAATAGGCCGTTCGGGTTTTTAAGACGCTTGCGGTCGGCTAAGATGAGGTTGCTGCTCAAAGCGTTGAGTCCGTAGTAAAGAGCCTCACCGTCCATGAACAATTCACAGGTCGTGAACGGAACGAAGATGGCGGTGGAACTCGTGGTCAGGCCCCGCTCGATTTCGATTTGATTCAGCCCCAGCGGAAGCGAGGACATGAAACCCTGCTCCTGCTGCCAGTCTAAGCGTTTGAGCGCGCAGTTATATTTTTGCGCGATGCCCGCCGCGGCAAAGACGTCGTTCTCCAGCTTCTGCTTTTTCTTTGCCGTGTTCACAACCAGCACCGTGACAAGGAACATCCGCTCGTTGCGTGATTGCAAGTCGTTGAGAAGCGTCTGCGCTTCCTTGCCGTAAGTGACGAGGTCGGGCGGCAGCACGTCCATGTCATATCCGCTGCGTACCGCCTTTTTTTGCTCCTCCACCTTCATTTTATCGAGGTCGGACAGTTTGCGTTTTATCGTCTTGATTGCTTCGGTTTGGTCGATGCTGCGGATGTGCATATTGACGGTGACGGCGGTGTTGAGGTCAAGGAAGTCGGCCAGCAGACGGTCGGTAAGCTCCGGCGCCAGTATCTGCAAGAAGCTGACCGCGCCGAAATGCGCCCCCACCCGGAATGTCTTGCCATCGCGGAAGTCGAAGGAAGTGGGCGCGATGAAGTCCTTTGTGGACATCCCGGTCTTGGGAATGTCGCTCCAGTTGAACCGCAGCTTGTCAAGCCCGTCCGGGTGAAGCTGGCCGTGAAGGACTTCAAGCCGCTCGGCGCCGGACAGCGGGCGCGCCGCCACGCCGAGAGTTTTGAAATTGTTGAGGATGTCAGCCTCGACACGCTCAAGGCGCGGCTTGGCTTCTTTGAGCGTGTCGGCCTCGATGCCGAAGGTGATGTATTTCGTTTTCACCAATCCGTTGTTGCCCCGCGCAAGCTGATTTTTCAGCATATCGGCGTACTCGCGCCGGATGCTGTTGAAATCGTCGTCTTTGTCCGGTATGTCGATAGACCGCTGAAACTCGTTAATGTCCACGCGCAGGTTGACGAAGGTAAGCTGTACCGGTATGGATGCGTCAAAGTAGTTGAGAAAATCGCAGTAGCCCTCAAAGATGGCGCTCTTGTCCTCGTTCTGCGCCAGTTGGTAATTTATATCCGTAAACATGACGGTCTTGGTGAACAGTTTGTCGTTGACGCGGCAGACGCCGTCCCGGAACATTTCGCGGTAGGGTATGGTCTGCTGCGCCGAACGCGGCGCGTCGGCCCGCCCGAACGCTTTCGTCCTGACCGCCGCGCCCATGCCGCCTTTGGTTTTGCCTTGCGGTGTAGGTTTCGCGGGCGGTTTCCCGTCCGGCCGAGAACCCTTTGACGGCAAAGCCTTCAAGTCCGCTTTATTTTGTTTTGCTTGATCTATGCTTTTTTGCAGGTGGCGCTCCTGTTGTTTTCTCTTGGTTTGCAATGGTTTTTCCCTCCTCGTCCAAGTATTTGTACAGATTTTCCGTTATATATGGCCGCGTGCCCGGCCACAGCTTGGCGCGGATAAAGTTGCGGATGACCTTCTCGGCCGGCTGGCCGTCCCGCTCGAACATGGCGAGAAAGAAAAACGGCAGCATCAGCCCGATCATCACCAGTACCGCCGCGCTGTTCCCGATTGCGCCCCGCGTGAGCAGATAGGCCGGGATTCCGGCAGCGCCGGCAAGGGCAAAGCAGATAAGCTGGCGTTTGGTGAGGTTCAGCGCGACCTTCGTCTTGATTTTCGTGAGGTCTTTCGGAACAGGGACATAGGCCAATCAGACCGCCTCCTTCCTGAATTGCTCCGCGATTCCGAGCATGATATATGCCACGCACGGCACGGCGACAGAATTGCCCAGCATCTGATAGCGCCGGGTATCGCTGATCTCCGTCCCGTCGTGGCCGTACTGCGTCCAGCCGTCCGGGTAGCCCTGAAGCCTCTCGCACTCGACAGGCAAAAGCCTTCGCACGATATAGCCAGAGCGCACCGGATTCTGATAATTGAGCGAATAGCCCTGCGCTTTGGCTTGGAGCGTGCCGCTGACTTCCTCCGTTTCGCAGAGGTTGCGGCAATCCACGGCGGCGGCTTTTTGGCAGACGATATCGGTAGCCTCCTTGCACTGCCGCGCCGTCTGTGTGCTTGCCACGCCGTCCTCTTTGAACAAATCGCATCGCTGGCGGCAGAACGTGGCGGCAACGGCGTGCTGGTCGATGGTGTTGAGCGTAAAACTCACATCTTCATTGACGCCGCCGCCCCTGGGCCCGTTATGGTCTTGGCGGCCGATCATGTTGCCCTGCAAGCAGTAGGCGACACACAAATCAGTCTCACTCGCCATGCCCGCCGGACGCGACATCCCCGCGCCGGAAGCCATAAGTGTCCCCGAAACATCGGGATGCACGCCGACAAGCGCGGCTGGGTATCCCTGCCCCGGCATACCGCCGCCGCAAGTTAAAGTGTAATGGCACTCAGGCAGTATGAAGCTGTCGCCGTTTCCCTTTGAAGTAAGACCCGCCGCGGATTCAACAACCGCGACGCCGCCCTGATTCTTAGATGGGCAGGGGTTGGTGGTGTCGAGTGTCCGGGCAATTTCCGTCATACGGCAGCCCGACAGCGGGTTAGGCGACTTCATGCTGTTACTGTTTAACCCGTCAAGGCTGAACGCCTTCATGTTTTCACAGACAAGGGGCGCGTTGCGCCCGGTGGCGTTGCCGTTGGTGGCAAGGGAGTAGGCGCTTTCCGAAGTGTGGATATCGCCGTCTTGGTTTTGATGTACGCCGACCGCGATGGCATGGCTGTGCGCTTCCTGCAAGGTGTAAGCGGGATCGCCGTCATTGCCGATTCCAAAACCGGTGTTTTCTCCCAATGCGTTATGCCTTGTGGCAATTTGGGTGTTTATTGGGATGGCCTCGCTCACCGCGACAATCGGCAGATTGCCGTGGGTCTCGCTTCTCAGCGTGGGTGATATTTCAGTTTTTTCCACATTGAAGCTGTCGCCGCCCTGATCGTTTAAGACGGTCACGCAGCACGGCGATGAAAAGCCGCAGGGTTCGCCTTTGAGCGTGGGCGAGGTCGTTTCGCTGTAGCCGATACTGCGCGCCTTCGCCCCGGCGCCGCCCAAGAACGCCGCCGCTTTGGGTTCGGCGTCTTGGATCACCAGCCCTCCGGGGTTGCGCCCGCCGCCGCCGTCCGCGCCCGCAAGTGTGGGCGATTGACCATCCTCCGCGAATACCCGCGATTGCTGGGTATCCCACGGGTTCAGGCAGTTTTTTGCGATAAATGTCTGCTGCTTCACGGTTGGATGGGCGCAGAGCGCCGAAGATAAATCATGCAGATCACGAACCTCATCGCGCTGGTTGCACGCGAACGCCATCTGCGTTACGGCGCCGGGTTCGTCCGGCGCGGGTGACAGGGCGAAATTGCCGCCGTCATAAGCGCCGGCGTTGCCGTTCCAATGGTTGCCGTAGCCGGCGAAGATCGTCGCGGCGGTGTTCTTTACGTTTGCGGATAGGCTTGCGCCGTCAGCGCCTCGTAGAGCATCGGCGGCAAAGACTTGCCCCTGCGCTCGGCGCGCCGCAAAATACCCTGACAGGCTTTTGGGGATAAAGAGTATTTCGCCGGCGCTCCCGCCTCCAAAATCGCAGACAAGAAAGATTCGCCTGCGTCGCTGTGGCACTCCGAAGTGTTGGGCGTTGTACACGCACCAAGCGAGATCAACTCCGCCGCCTCGCACCATTCCGGCGTTTGCCCAGCCTCCAGTATCAGGAATTGGAACTTCGGTTTTTGTGAACGCCTCAAGCACGGCTTGAAAGTCACTCCCGCGCGGGTTTCCTGAACTGAGCGCGCCGGGGACGTTTTCCCATATCGCGTACCGGGGGTAGATTCCATGTGTCGCATACCTCATTTCATCAATTATTCTGATTGCTTCCGAAAACAAACCGCTGCGCTCACCGTCAAGACCGGCGCGTTTGCCGGCGACGGATAAGTCCTGACACGGACTGCCGAAGCTGATGATGTCCACGGGCGGCAGTTTGTCGCCGCGGAGCGCGGTCAGGTCGCCGACGTGTTCCATTTCGGGCAGATGCCGCAGCGTGACCGATATGGCCTGCGGCATGATCTCACTCGCCCACAGCGTTTTGATTCCAAAAAAAGAAGCGGCATAAGGGAATCCCCCTATGCCGTCGAACAAGCTGCCCAGCGTTATGCCGGGCTGTATTAACTTTTGATTATCCACTTTGTATAACTGAGCCTCCTCTCATAGCTCCTGCCCCGGTTTTTTGCGTGACGAAGCCTCTTTGCGCGGGGCGGGGTTCTGCTTGGACTCCCGGATCGTTTTCAGAACGGACTCCTTTTCGCCTTGCCCCCGCGCTTTTTCCGGGATGCGGGAGCGGTCGATGAACACGTCGAGGTACGCGCCGAGTTCCGCCGCAAGCTGTTTGACGTCCGCGTCGGTGGGGCGGTAAACGTACCACTCGCTCTCACGGTTACTCGTCCAAATATATGGGATTATTCCGCTTTTGAAATTCGGGTTGCTGACTTGTTTCTTGCCCCATGTGTCCTCAAATCGGAGCAAAAGGGTATCCACTTCGCCATCTGTACGGTTCAGCACCGTGGCTTTCAAAGCCGCGTAATGATCCGCGTGTCCAAGTGTGACAAATTGCAGCTTGACGCGGTTGTCGCCGCCGAGGTCTCCGTAACAGGCGCGTCCGGCGAATGTTGGGTTGATAATCCCGTCACACGCACCGGCCACTCTGCGGAGTTCCTGTTCAAAATAGTTCATGTCCGCCCTCCCTCACAGTTCCGGCCCAGATTTTTTACGGTCTGGCGCGTCTTTTGGAACGGCGGGGCGTTCCCGCGCTTCCTTCGCGTGTTGCCTGATCCGATCCAAGACCGATGGCCTTTCGCTTGTTTCGGCGATTTTTTGCGGAGCTTCCGGCGCGGCGGGCACGGGATCAGGCTCGTCCGGCATCAGCGTATAGCCGCCTTTTTCGAGCGTCCGCTCTTGGTCGTTGAAGATGCCGTCAACTATCTGCGTATAAGACACATGCACGGGCGCGGCGCTCCACCGATCCGTTATAAGCTCCAGCGGGTTCTCGAATTTGAGCAGGAAGTCAACATCGGATTCGATGTACTTGTGTTCCTGCGTGAAGTACGCATACGCATTCATAACCGGCAGAATCTCAGCCGCCGAATAAAAAATCCCTTCTTTGCTCTGATCCATCGTGTCCCGCTTAAAAACCTCGTAGTTATCCTTAAGCCGGTCGCGGAGTTGTTGTTCCAAATCCTCAATGCCGGGCGCGGCGGGATCTCTTGCGAGTGCGTAGTGCTGTTTGAGGTTTTCCTGATCGTCCCTTATGCTTGCTAAAATCCCCGGCATTTCGTCTATTTCTGACTTCGGGTCTAAATACCCGGCTACCAAATCGACCGGGTTGGCGAATTGCAAAAGGCAATTCAACTGTTCAACGGTGAAATCGCCGTAGTTCTGAATGAAGAAAAAAGCGTCCCTGTTACCGAGAACGGCGGCGGCTTTGTGGTATATATTTTCCGCTGTGGCCGTAAGAGGGGCGCTGCGGAAGTCGTCCCAATTTTGCTGGGCGCGGTCTGTGAGACGCTGACGGAGTTCCGCGAACATTTCCGCCTCCACCTCGGCAACGACCGCATCTTCCACAACTCGGTCAAAATCCTCCGGCAGAACAGTTTGCTCCACCGGCGCGTCTCCTGCGGCGGTTTCGGGCATACGCTCATAATCGCCATGAAGCGCCTCCTGGTCGTGGAAGATTCTCCACATGATATCCGAGTGATTGTCGATGGCATCCGCCTCAAACTCAGACGCGACCACTTTCAGCGGGTCTTTGAATTGCAGAAGATATTCAAGCTCCGAAGTGTGGAAATTGTGTATCTCCGTCATGTAGGCATACGCCCCGGTAATTGCCGCGATTTCAAAAGTCCAGTCGGCAATACCTTTGTTGTCCAGTTGCCGCAGGGTATTGAAATATTCGGAAAGGTTGCCGCCAATCCTGTCGATGAGCCGTTCCCGCAGCGCGGCCACTTCCGGGCTGTCCGAAGCGTCCGGCTCGTCCACCGCCTTCTCCGCGGGTGATAGCGGCGCCGCTTCCCGTGACAGCGCGTCAGGGGGAAGTGAAAGTCCAAGCCGCTGAGAAAACCGCTCTTGCGTCTCAATGAAGAACTCGTCGCCGTGCTTCCACAGATGGACGTTAAGCGTCCCGTCCTCGATCCTTATCTCCCGCTGCTCGAAGCCCTCGCCCCAGCCGTCCGAATACTGTCCGGTCAGGTAGTCTTTGAGCGTGTCAAGCTCATCGGCTGTGAGGGGTTCCGTTATATCGAGCGTCGCCACGCCCCAAAGCATACGGTCGTGGATTTCCACATCAATGAACAGCGATTGCACTTTCTCGCCAACGGAACCGGGCTCGTCGTAATAGGCCATCAAGCCGCGTTCCGATTCCTCTGGCATACGTTCTTTGAGCAGAGCGGTGCGAATTTTATCTTCGTACTGAACCGCGTCAAATTGGCCGATTTCCTCCGGCTCGTTTTCATAACTGCCGTATTCGTCCTGTTCCCACAAGTCGACGAACACAGGGCTGTAGAGTTTCGCTTCCAAAAAAATCCTCCTCTCATTGAAAAGAGCCGGAAGCTAAAGCTCCGGCTCTGATCTGTCTTTATTGGGTTTATCTTTTTTCGGTTCCTTCGGCGCTTTTGCCGCTGCGCGTATCTGCTCAAGCACAGACGGTTTTTCCGTGTTGCCGTCTGTCTTCGCACCGCCAATGGGCGGCCCGCTTTTTCCGCTGATTACCAACCGCGGGATATCCTTCGGTTTAGCACCATCGTGTAAAAGCATTGCCGCGTCTTGTATCTTTGACGGGTTCACGATGAATGTCGCGGATAAATCCAGCAGTTTCCGGGCGATATCCTGCCCATACCGGTATGTTACCAAATCATACTCAGTAACAACGGCGCTTAAATATTCGCCCTTTGTGTATGAACCTTCCTCGTCCAGCGATTCAGCAAACTCGATTATTTTTTGCAAGTTATGAGAATCGGCGCCGGGCAGCAGAGCGTCTATTTTTATTAGAAAGTCGAAACTCTCCATCATATCTGTACCACGCGCATACAGGTCTGCCGGCGCGCTTGCCGTGTCAGACATGCCGGGCAAAGACTTGAACCCGAACGCCCAAGTGTCGGGCGATTGCGCCACGGCTTTTATACGGTCTACGACGGATTCCGGCATATCCTTGTCATAAACCGTGACCTCGCGTTCAGTTGAAATATGGGCGACGGTAGGATAGTCGCCGTCCTTTTCCTCCGCCCGGTTCCATACGGTGATACCGTTTCCGAGGAAACCGTAACCGAGATCATACGGGTTCACTTCATTGTCCTCGTCCTGCTCAAACTGCAAGACCGCCCGATGATTGCGAAAGTCTGCCAACACCGCTTTTATTTTCTCCGGCAGCTTTGCCCTGTTGACATGGATGTCGCCGGGGATGGACGCCGTGTAGCAGTAATCGTAGGGAAGATAAATCGAAACGATCTCCCTTATTTCAGACTTTAACACGGCGTCGTTGTTGGAAACCCTCTCAACTCCGTCTTGGGCGATCACGCCGTACTTGCACAGGAACGACGTTCCCCAATGCTCGCCGGATGAAGAAAGGTCGAGGTCAAGCAGGGCAATGCAAATTTTTCCGCTGTCCCTGCCACACACAACGCCGGGTACTATTACGAACCCCTCGTCGCCGTCCGTCTCGTCAAGGCTGCCGCCGCCGTAAACCTCGGCCACAGCCTCATGCAGACGGTTGAGTATGCCTTTGGCGTAAGCCATATCGGTATCGTATGATGCCTGCAGTTCGTAATAATCTATGAACGGCAGTATGCGGCTGTTGATATGCTCCACATACTGATCCGTTTTGCTTTTATCAGCCATATATAACGAGCCTCCCATGTTATGGCGGGAAACCGGAGCTTAAAGCTCCGGCCCCGATTTCTTTTTGTCTTTCGCGCCTTTATCCGCGGCGGGCGCGGCTTTTTCCTTTGTCGCCCTTGCCGATTCGCGGATTTTGTTCAGCGTGGACTCCTTCTGCACCACCATCGCGTCGAGCGCGACGCTGAACTCAGCCAGCACTGCGTCATTGAGCGCCTTGCGGCCCTCGGACGTGACAGGGTGAAATACATCGCGGTATTCGTTCTTCGCGTCCCTCGTCTGCGGCATGGAAACGAAAAGACCGTTTTTGCCTTCAACGATGCTGATGCCGTGCGCGCCGAACATCCCGTCAAGAGTGACGCTGGCGAAGCCTTTGGTGCTGCCCTTAGGCTCCGCGATTGGGTATGCCCGAACCTCAAGGTTCATCGTCCCGGTGATTTCCCCGGTTTCCCTGTCTACCTTGTTAAGCGTGAGATTTGACATTGATTTTTTCCTCCTCGATTCGTTATATTTAATGTAGAAACGCTGCGGCTAATGTGCCGAAAAGACTGATTTTGACAGGCTTCCCGTCTTAAAGAGCGCGAAACAGAGCAGCACGGTGTATCCGACCGTCGTCCATATTGCGGCGTGGACGTTGCCAGCCACCGGTATGTTTTGCACCAAGACCGCGTAGATGGCGACGCAGACCATGATCAAAAATCCCTGAAACGCTAATGCGAACAGGGACTTCAAGTATCCGTTGCCGATCTGACCCCACTCGCGGTTCGCCATCGTAGCAAAGGGGATCGGAGCGACCGACACGGTGAGATATATCTCAATCATGCGGCCGAAGATGATGACAAAGATGATGATCGTGAGAATCCACATGCAGAGGTCAACGATAAACGTCTCTAACCACAGCCCTATGAGTTCCCACACGCCCAACGCTTGGAGCATGGCCTCCAAGTTGGCAAGCGCGGCGTCCGCGCCCACATCCAAACTGCCGGATATGATCCCGGCGCTTGCGTTTACCACTTGCTGCGCCAGCGCGAACACGCCCATGACAAGGTCAAAGGTGTGCGTCAGGATATAGACCGCGCAGAAGGTCTTGAAAATCCATTTATAGATGTTAAAAACATCGAATTCGTGCATATTGTTTTTCTCGATGATAAGCTGGATAAGCTCATAACAAAGCACGAATGTGAGAATCATGCCGGCAATCGGGATGACGGCAGTCTCGGACAGGGTTCTGACCATGTTATAGACGCCGGGGTTCCATGCCCCCGGCGTCTGTCCCACGTTTGTGGCGATTTCGCCCACTTGCTGGTTGACGCTGTCAAATATGTTGGCGAATCTCGTCATTATCGCCTCGATCAGCCCCTGCTTGATAGAGTCCCATAAACCGCCAAGCAGCCAGTCCATCAGTTATCCTCGCGGATTAACCGAACAGATTGGACAGCAGCGGCACCAGCACCATCCCGATCAGCGCCACGCCTCCGCCGGCCATTAATTGCTTCATGCCTTGCGATTTTGCGCCGGGGTTATCATTGCCGTACCCCTCCAAAAGATTGATGACGCCCCAAACGGCAAGACCCGCGCCGAGCGCGATGACCAGCGTTTGCAGGGTTCCGATTGCTTCCGTAAAGAATTCCATAAAGTGCCTCCTCTAATTTTTTTGTTTTATTCCCTGACCTTGCGGGCAGGGGTTGTCGCGGGGCTTTTGCCCCGGATGACCGAAATAAAAAAAGCCCGCCGTTCCCCATGTGAAGATGGAAAACGGCGGGCTACGCTCCGAACGCGCCGGGCGGCGGCGGTTCCTCAAGTTCTACATTGTATACATCAAACCTATCGTCCGGCTTGACTTTTAGCTTGGTGCTGAGATGCTTCTCAATATCGAAGGTGTTGCGTTTATCGAAGTCGGACAGGAACTTATACAGCGGGTGGCGGGTGATGTCGTACTTTTTGCTCATGAACGGACGGACGCCGCGAAGCTGTAAGATACACATCGCCCCGTCCATCACCGCCAACTCGTCAATACTCATTAAATCCTTGCCCAGCTTTTGATAGTTTTTCCCGTAGGAAGGGCTGTTGCCTTTGGTTTCGCTGGTGTTGTAGGCGTCGATGGTCTCCTTGCCGAGCAGCTTCGACCAGTCCTCAAGCGTGGTTTTTTCCTTGCCGCCCAAGAAGATCGCCGAGTCGCAGTTGCCGACAATTGTGTCCGCGTTGTCCTTATAGAGCGCCTTCAACTGTGACTGTGCCTGCAGGACAAGGCACGCGGAAATCTCGCGTGAGCGTATGGTAGCCATCAGCTTCTCAAGGTTCGGGATCTGCCCGATATTCGCCGCTTCGTCTATAAGGCAGCGGACGTGGACAGGGAGCCGGCCGCCGTAGACGTCGTCTGCCTTCTCACACAACAAATTGAATAGCTGTGTGTAGCACATCGAAACGAGAAAATTAAACGAAGCGTCTGTATCCGATATAATCAAGAACAGCGCGGTCTTCTCGTCGCCGATGGTGTCAAGCTGCAGTTCATCGAACATGGTGATCTCGCGGATTTCTTTGATGTCAAACGCCGCAAGCCTTGCGCCGCAGCTAATCAAGATCGACTTCGCGGTTTTTCCCGCCGCTAATTTGTATTTGCGGTATTGCCGCACGGCGAAGTGTTCCGGGTCTTTTTCCGCCAGCCCGTCGAACATCAAATCGACCACATTTTTGAACTCCTCATCCTCCTCACGAACCTCCATCGCGCCGATCATCTCGGCAAGGGTGGCGAAGTTTTGCTCATAATCCGGGGATTCGTAATGAAGGTAGGCGATGAGCGCCGTGTAGAGCAGGGTCTCGCTTTTCTCCCAAAACTCGTCCCCACCTTTCTTTTCTCCCTTTGTATTGGCGATCAGGGTGGTCACCAGCTTCAAGATATCCTTCTCCGACTTGATATAACTGAACGGATTGTAGTGGTGGGATTTGTTGAAATTGATGGTGTTCAGCACCTTGATCCGATATCCGTAACGCCGGAGCATCTTCCCGCATTCTATGACGATGCTTCCTTTCGGATCGGTAACCACGAACGAAACCGGGTAATCCTTGGAGCGGCACTGCATCAGGTTCGGTTTGAGGACAAACCTCGTCTTGCCCGAACCGGAACCGCCGATGACCAGCATATTTTTGTTGCGGGCGTACTTGGGATTCGCCGGGCGCGGGTTCATGGTCAGCCCCTCGGTCTGCGTCAGGATGATGTTGTTTTCCGGGTTGGCATCCATGAACGGCGTTATGTCGGACTTGACTCCCCATCTTGCCGAACCGTACTCAATATCTTTCCGGTATTTCTTGGCGTTTTTCTTTCGGACATAGACGATAGCGTAAACGATGACCGCCCCCGCCAAGCCCACTATTAAATCGAATGGGATAAAGGACGGGAGCGGTTTCGCCATCGCCGCGTTGAGCATTGGCATACATTTTATTATCTTTTGCAAAAAATCCCCGCCCGGCGCCAGCCTGTACGCCATGCCCAGCTTGTCGAAGAACCAAAAGATAAGGACGTATGGGATGTTAGGCGCAACGTATTTTTTGAGAGTCGCCGTGGTGTTGGTCATAGCTCCGGCCCCTCCCTGTGCTTGTGCTTCGTTCTATCCCTGACCACGTTTGCGATTTTCTCCCGGAAGTTCCGCATGGTTTCGCGGACGGACGGCCTGTCAGTTTCGCGTTTGACCATTTTGTCCGTAAACTCTTTGAACGCGGCGGTCATGACATCCATATCCTTCGCCCGGAAGAACACCAGCCAGCGCGGGGGATCGACCGATTTGTCCTGTTTCAGCGAATAGCTGATGTTATACTTGCGCGCCACAGGGTCGAACGCCTTGATGTTGGCGTCCGTGACCTCGACGTTTGACAGCGACCCTCCTTTGGACAAATCCTTGATGGACTGCCTGCCTTCTTTGAGTTTACCGCGGGATTCCTTCATTTTTTGAAGCGCGGCGCGCATGAGCGATGCCAGCGTCCTCGCGGTCATTTTCGCGGCGTTTGTAGTCAGCACAACGCTCCTGTTTTCAATATCCTCTTGCAAAAATCGTCACCTCCCCTCGAATAGCGCAGACATGCGGTCATCCTCACGCGCCAGCGGAATGAACACATCGACCAGCAGCGGATTGAACTGCGCGCCGGACTGACTGCGGATATACGCGAGGGCGTCATGGGGCGGCCACGGTTCCTTATACGGCCTCCCGCAGACAAGCGCGGTGAATATGTCTGCGATGGTGACGAACTGTAAATAGTGGGGAAGCTCGTATAAAAACTTGCCCCAATAGCCCTGCCCGTCGTAACGCTCATGGTGGTACATCGCTATGACCCGCGCCATTTCGCCCAATTTGCCCTGAATGCTGGTCAGCATCTCCGCGCCCAGCGTGGTATGCGTCTTTACGACCTCAAACTCCTGCGCTGTCAGCTTGCCGGGTTTATTGAGGATGCGCTTGGGTATCTTCTGCTTGCCGATATCATGCAGAGCGGCGGCGGTACGCAGTAAATCCGCTTCTTTTGACGATGCGCCGCATTTCAACGCGACGATACCAGCCAACCGCGCCACCGCTTTCTCTTCATTGAAACTGTTCGTATAAATCACTCCTCTCCGTATGGGATAATCGCGGCGGCGATTAAGATACGTCTTCGTCCGCGGCGGGTTCCGCGTCCGGCAAACCTGCGTCCACGCGCTCCTTCGCTTTTTTCGCGTAATGGCGGGATAACTCGATACCGACAGAGGGGTAGCCCTCCAGCTTGGCGGCCAGCACCGTTGTACCCGCGCCGGCGAAGGGGTCGAGGATGATGCCACCCGGCTCAACAATCTTGCATATGTCTCGCATGACGCCCAGCGGCTTTTCGGTCTGATGCGTCCGCTTGACAAGCGCGGGCATGGCCTGACGGAACACGCCGGGCAGGACGGGCGCTTTGCGGCCCAACGGCATATGGCCGTTACTGCCCCATACGACAAACTCGGCCTGCTGACGGAACCTTCCGCGCTGGGGGCGGCTGTTGAGTTTGTCCCACACCAGCGTCCCGCGCCACAGCCAGCCCGCCCATTGGAGTGCGTCGGTCATAGCCGGAAGCTGACGCCAGTCGATGAACATGCAGATCGGCGCGCCGGGTTGCGTGACGCGCCGGGCTTCGAGCAGCCACTCGGTCATCCAGCGCGTCCACGACCGCTGGTCTTTGGAATCGCCCTCGAAGTCGGGGAGCGGGTTGTTGGTCTTGGCGCTGGAGTATTTCGCCGCCGTGGATTTCTGCTTGGCGTTCTGATCCGCCGCACCCGATGCGTAGGGGGGATCGCAGATGATGCCGCCGAATAGACCGTCCGGGAAGGTGGGCAGCACGCTCATAAGGTCGCCGTGGATGATCTCCGCGCCGGCGAATCCGTGGTCAATGTTATGTTTCATGGTTGATATTCGTCTCCTCTCAAAATTAAAAAACGAGCCGCGAGTCATAGCTCCGGCCCGTCTTTCTTGGGTTTTTTGGTTTTGGTTTTTTGTGGATCGGGGGATTGCTTGTTTTGCCTGTCCTGCCTGATTTTTTCGAGTACAGAATCCTTTTCTGCGGGCTGTTGCGGCGCGTCGGGCGCATGTCCGGACGGTTCTGCCGCTGACACAGCCCCGGCCTCTTTCCCTGCAGGCCCGCGCAGAGCGTCGAGGTTGATCCGCGCCCATTCGGGCAGGCGTTCCTCCGGCATGAATCCGACGAGATTTTCTCGCTTCCATGTTGACTTCGCGCCGCTGATCAGGTCTTGGCAATACACCGTCCGGCCGATTGCTTTCGGGCTTGATCCAAACCCGCCGGTGCATAACTGAAGCTGGTTGTCTATGGTGCGATACTCAGGCGCAAGGCATTCAGCCCTGATAACGACGACACGCCCCTCCAACTCTGTCTCATCAGTCGATTGACAGTTTTTCGCCGTTAGGACTTCAAGAGGAATGCCGCGAGTCTCGCGCTCGGTTTCAAGCGCAACCACCCTCTCGGCAAGACGAGCCGCAAACAGCTTCATGATCTCCACGAAGTCCGCGCTGCCCATAGCGTTGTCGTACATCTCAGCGCCCAGCGGATTGTTACGGCTGCAATCGCAGACCATGTACCGCGCCTCGGCCTTCGGATTTTCCGCTAAGATTAACTCGCTGCCGCAAAACTGTATGGCGTGGATGACTTCGTAGCCTTGAATGTTTCGTTTTCTATCAGCCAAGTTTGATTACCTCCTCCAAAAAGCAAAAAACGCCCCGCGACCGGATTCATCATCCGTATCGCGGGGCGTGTCGGTCGGTTTATTTTGTGTGCGTGTTGTCCTCCATAGGCTAAAGCTCCTCTCCGTGGGATTTGCGTGGCCTGCCGGGTTTTCGATTAACGGGTGACGCGGCTTGCTGTTCCCGCGCCTCGGCGATCTTCCGCAGAACAGATGGCTTTTCTCCCTCCGGCGATGGCGCGTCCTTGACAGGAACGGTATTCTGTGTCTGCTCTATGCGCTGCCGGATAGAGTCGTTAAACGCCTGTAATTCCTCCGGTGTGAGGACAAACCGCCTACTCTCCAAAAGTGCCAGCAATGTTTGAACACGGCTGACCTCCCGCTGGAGCTCTATCACGCCGTCCGTTGTAATGGGCTGTCCCATCGTGCGGATATTAGCGTCAAAAGTGATGCTGTACACTCCGGCATCGTAATCAAAAGCGCGCTTCATATTTACCGCGAGATAAGCGTTCTCATCGGGATAGATAAAAGCGCCGCCGATGCCCGTGTGGAATCTGCCGCCGCTCATGCCCTCTATACACCTGACGGCGATGTCTATGTTCTCAAGATTTGTCAGGTCGTCCCGGTAGTTTTCTAATGTGGGGATGGGCGGGATGCCTTCAAGCGAACAGACTCCTATGCCCATGTTGTGGGCGTGTCCAATTTCCGCCTTCATGCCCTCGGTGATATCGTTGCCGCAGACCAGCAGCACTTGGCAGAGCGGAAGCAGGGCTACCCCCATTTCCATGCCCGCGGCGCGTTCTTTGGGGTAGTCATCATTGAGAAATTGCGTGAAATATAAATGGGGCGCGATTGGCGTATAACCGGCCTCGTAAACCTGACGGCAATACTCCCGCGCCCGTTCTGTGTTCCTTTCCACATCACCACGGAACGGCGAACATACATAGGCGAATGGCCTGTCGGCCATGCTTAATCACTCCTCTCCAAATTGTGTTTGATCCTTGAAAATCCTTGCTATTACTGCGTTTTTGGGCTTGACTTATCGGAGCCTTGCCGCTATTGTTGTGTTGCCGGAAACGGCAGAAAGGGGGGCATAAAATATGCCAAACACCAAAAACGACGCGCTCTACTTCGTAACGGAGCAGGCTTGCTGCCTCGCACAAGCGACAGGCAGGGACACGGATGACTTCCGCGCCTGTCAGGACGCGGCTGAGTTCATCACAGACGGCGACCCCTGCGCGTTTACAGCGTTTCAAGCGCGCGCGGGCGCGGTGCAACGCGACCTCACCGGCCATGAGGACTACGACACCGAGCAGTACGAAGGGAAGGACGACGATGTGCGCGAAGCCGTGTCCGCGCTGAACTGCACAGGGTCGGCTCCGGACACGCCGGACGGAATCCGCGGCGCCCTGTTGAAATCCGCGGAAATAATAGCGGCCTTTTACGATGTGGAAAACAACGTGACGGCGATCCCTGCATAACATCAGAACAAGAAATCAAGCGCGGCGGCGGCAGGCCGCTGTGCTTCTTCGGAAAGATGATAAGAACGGCGAACCGGGGTCAATGCTCCGGTGTTTTTATTTTTA
>Ga0082212_10001552_pt1 | contig 33940 bp, 23 predicted proteins | sample TergutNt197P3_FD_71548 | JGI IMG/M metagenome (GOLD analysis project Ga0082212, IMG submission 71548) | Neocapritermes taracua P3 segment gut microbial communities from Petit-Saut dam, French Guiana - Nt197 P3 | ecosystem: Host-associated > Arthropoda: Insects > Digestive system > Gut ... | reverse complement strand
CGGTTTTTTCACCGGTTTTTTCACCGGTTTTTTCACCGGTTTTTTCACCGGTTTTTTCACCGGTTTTTTCACCGGTTTTTTCACCGGTTTTTTCACCGGTTTTTTCACCGGTGAAATCACATTCTGCCCAACCATTAAAATTATTACTTAACGGCAATTAAATTATACCCGCTTTATCATACCTCTACCGTATTTTTACATTTCTTTTTGGCATTTTTTATGGCGCGGATGCCGGTGGCATTGTCAATGGCTGCATACCGGGAATAACGCGCGTTTGCGCAGGGAAGGGAACCGGTCTTTCACCGGTCTTGTTTTTGTGCGGGCTACGGAATTTTGCTTTTAGCCTTTTTGATGCGATAAGTCTGATAACCCCATGTCAGGCGACGTCATGAGCTTTTCGATGTCCACCACAATGCCCACAACCCGTTCATTGATATTCAGGATGATCGTGACGGTCAGGTGATCGTAGTTCGGTTGGAACAGGGTGCTTTTTTGACGATTCCGCTTTTATTTCTTGTATAAAACCACCCAGGGAATTGTCACTGCATTTCCTTCTGAAAACGCAAAAAAATAGGCTGCCAAAGCAATAAAAAAGCCGGATCAAATCCGGCTTTTTGCATCAGGTGAAGATCGTTTAAAATTCTTCCCAGTTATCACCATCATCTTTCGATGAAGCTGGTGCAGAAGCAACCGCCACAGGCGCTGCCAGGCGCTTGGCTACTCCTGCTCCCGCAACCGGCTTTCTGCTTGCTGATACCGGAGCCGCCCGCCTTACCGGCTCCCTGGCTACAGCCGCACTGGCGCCTGTTTTGAACATGCCGACCACATCTACCAGCGTACGTGCCTGGTCTTGCAGGCTTTCTGCCGCCGCAGCCGCTTCTTCAACCAAGGCCGCATTCTGCTGCGATACCGTGTCCATTTCCGTGACTGCTGTATTTACCTGCTCGATGCCTTGCACTTGTTCTTGCGTGGCCATCGTGATTTCGTTCATGATGTCGTTGACGCGGCGGATGCTTTCCCCTATTTCCAGCATCGTCGATACCGCGTTGTTCACCAGCCCGGTTCCAGTGCTGACCTTGTTCACGGAATCATCAATTAAGTCTTTGATTTCCCGTGCCGCCGTCGCACTGCGTTGCGCCAGGCTCCGGACTTCCGTCGCCACAACAGCAAAGCCGCGTCCCTGCTCACCCGCCCGTGCTGCTTCAACCGCCGCATTCAGCGCCAGGATGTTGGTTTGGAAGGCGATGCCATCAATCACACTGATAATATCCACAATCTTATTGGACGAAGTGGCGATTTCGTTCATGGTGTTGGCGACTAAGCCGGCTGCTTCGCCGCCCTTCGTGGCGACATCTGCCGCTTGTGAGGCAAGCTGGTTGGCTTGTCTGGCGTTGTCGCCGTTCTGGCGGACGGTGGAGGTGAGTTCTTCCATGCTGGAGGCGGTTTCTTCCAGGGAACTGGCTTGTTCCTCGGTTCTCGAAGATAAATCCTGGTTGCCTGAGGCAATTTGGGCTGAGGCTGTTGCGATGGTGTCTGAACTTTGGCGTATCTGGGATACCGCGCCATAGAGATACTCATTCATATTTTTCATCGCTTGCATCAACTGGCCGGTTTCGTCTTTGGTTGTTACTTCGATTTTGCCTGTCAGATCACCCGACGCCACCGTCTCCGCCACCTTCACTGCCTGGTTTAGCGGACGGGTGATGCCGATTGTCAGACGCCAGGCTAATACAATTCCCAGCAATATGGCGATGCCCGACATAATCAGCAGCAGCATCCGGGCAAAATGATACGTCTCGGCCAGATGTATAACCTCCTTTTCAGTCGCAGCAACTTCATGATCACGGAACGCATTCACTGCCGCAACATAAGCATCCCGTGCAGGAACAACCTTGCCCAGAACAAGATCGCTCAATTCCGAAAACGGCGGCTGCGGGCCCAGGATTTTACCGTCGGGGCTGACATTATTGCGCTTATACAATTCCGCAAGCGTTTCACGAAAAGCGGCGCGCTTTTCCGTTATCTCTTTGAGCATGCGTAATTCTTCAGCGTCCAATCGAGCCGACTCAATATCTTTGACGATCTTATTAATCTTCTCCGTATAACTGCTCATGTGATCTGTAAACCGCTTAATCAAATCCGGTTCGGTCGCATAAGCAAAAGGAAAAACGACCAGGCCATGGGCCATCGCCGCCGCCGCCCACTCACGGGCAAGGCGCTCCGGCTTGATCGAATCATCAACCATGCTGTTAATGCCCTGGTCCATTATACGCAACTGGTAAATCCCGGCTCCCGCCATACCAGCAATCAGGATGATTACCAGGAAAAAACCTAACGCAAGGCGTGTTCCTATCTTCATAAAAATCTCTCCGCTTTCAAATTGATTCCCTTTTTCATACCGTCACATTCTGCACATGTTGTTTTGCATCAACTATTGGCAGTATATCTTTATATCTCCCCAATTAATAGATATAAATAAAAGATAAGCTATATTAACTAGTAATTAGGTTATACCAATTAGTAATAAAAACATTCATTTTCTGAGAAAATACAGCTTTAATGGCAAACTGATCGCTAAACGCCACCATCAAACCGGTCAACACAAAAAATTGCATTCTGAAAACTTTAACTATAAAAATAACCATCCATTCAAAACAATTGCAATTTGACAATTTAACGGCATATGTATGAACATAGCCATGACTGAAAACCTGAGGAAACAACAATGAAGGAAACAACAATGGGAATCCTAAAAGAATTTAAAGAATTCGCCATGCGCGGCAATGTCATGGACATGGCGGTCGGCGTCATCATGGGCGGCGCATTCGGCAAAATCGTCAGCTCCATCGTATCCGACATCGTCATGCCGCCGATCGGCCTCTTAGTCGGCGGCGTCAACTTCTCCGACCTCAAAATTGTGCTCAAGCATGCCGCCACCGACGCCGCCGGACATGCTGTTCCTGCCGTCACCTTCAACTACGGCAATTTTCTCCAAACCACCTTTGATTTCCTGGTCATCGCCTTTGCTGTTTTCCTCTTCGTCAAAGGCATCAATCGTTTCTACCAGAAAAAAGCGGAAGAACCGCCACCGGAGCCTACGCCAAGCCGGGAAGAAATCCTGCTTGCCGAAATACGCGACCTGCTAAAAGCGCAAAACCGTTCTTCACAGGATTAAAAAATCCTGCCAATGCCATCACACGCAAAAACCGCATGAAACCAGCACCCTCATGCGGTTCTCTCCGCCTGTAGCCGCCCTGACCATCCGCTTCCGGCAAAAAACCTCACGCCACTTTCGATGCAAAAAAGCGTCGCAACCCTTGAAATGCGGCATCGCCCCTTCAACTCAAACCATCGGGTACGCCGCACTTATCAAACCATTCACGCCTTTCACGGCACAGGCAGACACACCGTCATGCTCCCGCTTGCCACCAAGCAAAAGGGCATTGATAATTTTGCTTTTTGATGTGATTGAATGCCGACATGCCATATAAAAAATTTGCAAAAAAATACCATCGGCAAATCAAATGCTTTGAAAATGAGGATGAACGCACCTTTCTCATTTCATACGCCGAAAAAAATGCGCCGCAGTTTAAGGAACGGGGCCATTTCATCTTAAGCCGTGAAACGCACTTCAACATGCTGGTGCAATATGCCCGTTTCTTCACCGGGCACGGAATAGACGACGTCGTAGATGACCTCCTGCTGCTCCAGGTCGAATGCAGAATATTCGAAAAAATCGTTTGGTAATAGGCTGTGGAAACAACGCTTTAAGACCGAGCCGCCGCAAAAACGGGCACAAAAGCCGCGAACGACAACCATTAACATCAGCCATCAGCTTAAGCCCCGCCATGCCCCAATACCTTCACGATTGACGCAAAACGGATCGGCATGGCAAACAGGGGAAAAGAAAAAACAAAAATGGAGCAAGCTTTGGCGGTTTTGCCTCAAAGTTGCCCCATTTCCAAGATTGAAAACAGCCATTTACTGTTTTCTAACGGGAAAGTTGGTAGGCACGATTGGACTCGAACCAACGACCCCTACCATGTCAAGGTAGTGCTCTAACCAGCTGAGCTACGCGCCTAAAAAATAAAATTATAGCAGCGTTCTAAAAAAAGGAAAACCTCTTCATTGATCTTCATTCAATATGACTTAAAACAGAATGTCGCATAAAAGCAACAATTTCATGCACGTTCAGACAAACTACGAACGCTTTCACAAACGCATCCGAATTGCCGCGCCACATTCCGCATTTGGCGCCGGCAAATGCGAACCAAATAGCGCAAACTCCTCAGTAAATCCTATCTGCCGCGATCTTATACTGCCGCATCCATCAGCATACAAAAAACTTGATGTCAATCATCCTATCCTTAACGTCTTTTACTTTTTATAAATACTGAGGCTGCAAAATTCACTAAAAAAACAAAAATTCCTTTGCCAACGCTTGCAACAGTTTGCTTTTGTATGCTTATAATAAGCGCGGAATCATAATAATTACAAAAAGGCAATATACTTATAAAGTAAGGCTGTTCCTTGCATGTAAGGACACTGGCATGCAAGGGTAACTTGAGTAGGACAAAAATCGGGAACCATAGAAAACATGAAAGCTGCATGAGCTGAAACAGGTTCCTTAGCAGGATATTTTTTAAAATACTGGTATTAACTTAAAGGTGAAATAAGATGAAACTCAGATTTCTTTCAGCCGCTATCGGTAGCGTCTTTCTGGTGATCTCAGGTTCGGCGCTTGCGCAAACAACCCTGACCGCAGCCGTTGACTATACAATCAAAAACAACCCTGACATTGCGACTGACGCGAGAGCGCGGCGTTCTGTTGATGAAGCCTTGCTTGGCGCATACAGCGGTTATTTGCCCAGCGTGGATATCGGTTGGGGGATTGGCAAGGAAAAAGCCAAAAACAACAATACCGGTTATCGCTGGAGCGATTCCTTAACCCGCAAGGAAAGATCGCTGACAGGGCAATGGAACATCTTCCAGACATTCGGCACTTACTTTGAAGTCGAGCGCAACAAAGCCCGCATGGAATCTGCCGCATATAAGGTTTCAGGCACATCCCAGCAAGTTGCGCTGCTGGTTGTAGAAGCCTACCTGGATGTGCTTCGCATGCGCGAAACCGTCCGCCTGACCAAGCAAAACCTGGACAACCATCAAAAAACCTATGACCAGATCAAATTACGTGCTGCAAGCGGTGTCGGCCGCCGTTCAGACTTAGATCAGGCAGAAGCCCGTTTAGCACTTGCCAAATCCAACCTGGTTTCGGCAGAAGCCAACCTGCGCGATGTTGAAATCAACTATCAGCGCTACACCGGCCAGCATCCGGACAACCTCTTCCAGCCTGCCATGCCGACTGCAAACCTGATGCCGACCACTCTGGAAAATGCGCTTGAAGTCGCGCGCCAGAATCACCCTCTGCTCAAACAATCCAAAGCGGATGTAGACGCAGCCAATGCGCAATATAACGCAGCAAAATCACCATTTGGCCCGCGCTTTGACGTCGAGGGCGGCATCACCAGATATGAAAACACCGGCGGCTTGGTAGGGCCAAACGATGACCGTTACCTCATGCTGCGCATGCGATGGAACCTTTTCCGTGGCGGCGCCGATACAGCCCGCCTAGGGGAAACCAAACAGCTTTCGTATCAGGCCATGGAAATCAGCAAGCGCACGCTCATGCAACTTGATCAAAGCACATCGCTTTCCTGGAACACGCTCGTATCCGTCCGTGAACGCCTCCCCAGCCTCAAGCAGCACGTTGATTCCTCCCTGGCAACACGCGATGCTTACACGCTGCAATTCTCCATCGGTCAGCGCACCCTCATCGACTTGCTGGATACGGAAAACGAATACTACACTGCCACAGTTGAATACGTAAACGGACAATACCTGGAGCTTTTTGCAGGTTACCGCCTCATGGCTGACACGGGCCGTCTGCTCCAATCGCTTGGCGTGCAGCCGCTGGTCGATACCGATCCAACACAGCGGGTCGGCTGGACTAACCCCTGGAGCAAATCTGATTATGCAGAGCCATTAAAACAGATTCCGGCTCAGGAAACCGGCGCAACGGCTGAAGAAGCAGCCCTGGTTCCCGCAGAACAAAACAACGCCGCTCCAGGCAACTGATCGTAAATTCAGCGTTACACACAAAACAAGCCCGGCTCTGTCTTTGACACAGCCGGGTTTCTTTCTGCACGGAAATACTGTTTGTGTCATAATGCGAAAATGAAAACTCTGGATACGCTCACGGCAACTTCTCCAGGTCGCAATAACAGCCTGCGACATCACCTGCTTTACGCAGGTTATACGCTGTTGCTATTCGTATTTCTCCCCCTGCTGCTCAGTGCAGCGGACATCCTCCCGGAATTCAGTGAAAAATACATCGCTGCGGCTGAAAAAAAATACGGCTCAGGCGCCAGAACCCGCATGCAGGCCTGGGAGCGTTTAATATCCGAAAACCGCAATAAGCCTGAGATGGAAAAACTGCAAATCGTCAATGACTTTGCAAACAAAACACCTTACATGCTGGACAAAAAGCAATGGGGAATAGAAAACTACTGGGCAACCCCGGCACAATTTGTCGCATCCAATAATGGAGACTGTAAAGCTTACGCCATTGCCAAATACTTCACCTTAGTCGCAATGGGCGTTGACAGCAGCAAACTCAAAATCACTTACGTCAGAGCCACCCGCGAAGCGCACATGGTTCTGGCCTATTATCCCCAACCCGACGCGGTGCCGCTGATTTTAGACAATCTCATCCCGTACATCAAACCGGCAAGTCAGCGGCCAGACCTCAAACCCATCTACTCCTTTAACGGTGATGGCCTCTGGCTCGTCAAATCGCAAACCGAAAACAGGGTGGGCAATTCCAGCAACATCCGTTTCTGGCGGGAAATGAGAAACCGGATGGGAAAGGAATTCTGATATGAAAACAAAGACGCCGCACGATCAAGTGCAAATTCCGTACAATAAATACCCCCACAGGCATCGCCGCGATTTCCCGATAAATCAGGCCAAACATGATGACATCAACCGGAGACGACAATCATGACGCTCAGACGACAACTCATCTTCCTTATCTCCCTGCTTTTTACGCTGCTCTTTATCGGCACGTTCACGATCAATATTCACAACACGCGCGCCTACCTTAACGACCAGCTCCGCACCATCTCGCAGGATACAGCCACATCATTGGGAATGACCTTGTCTCCCTACATGACCGACTCCCCTGACGTCATTGTCCTGGAATCGCACATCAATGCCCTCTTTGACAGCGGCTATTACCGCGACATCACGATCTACGGCGCAAACGGCAAAATTTCCTTCGAACGCACGGATGTCAAACCGCCCGAACAAGTTCCCGGCTGGTTCATGAGCATGTTTCCGCTTGAAACACCTCATGGTGAAAGCCTCATCATGAGCGGTTGGACTCAGGCCGGCAGCGTTCACGTCAGCGCCAATCCTGAAGCAGCCTACATTCGCCTTTGGACGACCTGCATCCACTCGTTCTTCTGGTTCATCGGCTCCTTCATCATCATCTTCGGTTTGGCAATGCTGGTGCTCCATTACGTCCTGCGTCCGTTGCGGGCTGTAGAAAAACAAGCGGAATCCATCTCCAACAAGGACTATGTCATCCAGACCCGCCTGCCCTGGACGCTTGAACTGCGCCAGGTTGTCTCAGCCATGAATCAAATGTCCGGAAAAATCAAGGCCATTTTCAACGAACAGGAAGAAACGCTCCAGCGCATCCGTTCCGCCGCTTACACCGACAGCACAACCGGACTGGCCAACCGCGCCTACTTCAACATGCGGCTCAACCACATGATGCAATCGCAAAACGATTTCGAACACGGCACGCTTCTTTTTCTGGAAATAGCCAATCTGCAAGCCATCAACAACCATTCCGGGTACCCTGCCGGCGATGCGCTTTTGCGCGGCGTCAGCGATCTAATCAAAACCCAGATCAAGAAAAGCACCGCCAGCGAAATCTTTGCGGCGCGTCTATCCGGTTCCACGTTTGCCATTGCCCTTGCCGGCATCTCGGAAAGAAGCAGTTGGGAATTCTCGCTTGACCTGGTCCAGGCGCTGCCGTCTCTGCATGAACAAGGTCTGGCCCCTACTGACGGAATCGGCCATATCGGTCTTGCCTACCGTCATAACCAAACCATGCAGCAGCTTATGTCTGAAGCGGATATGGCTTTGCGTGCCGCCCAGATGGAAGGCAAAAACGCGGTTTACGCCTACCAAAATTACGCGGATGCCGAACTGGACCGGCTCACGGCAACCCAGTGGATTGTCCTGTTGCGCAATGTGGTTGAGCACCGTCAGCATACGCTTTTCCTGCAATCAACCTATGACCACAAGGACACGACGAAAGTCATACAAAGCGAAGTCCTGCTTCGCATCACGAACGAAAAAGGCAAGCTGATTCCGGCAAGCATCTTCATCCCGATGGTCAGCCAGCATGGCTTAACGCAGGCATTTGACAAGATGGTCATCGAAGACGTGATGGAAAGACTCGAACAACCAGACAGTCCTACCGAACCCATCGCGATCAATCTCATGCTGGCATCCATCAGTGACCCCGAATTTATCACATGGATTACCGCCAAACTCCGCGCAAAACCGAAAATCGCCAAACGCATCCGTTTTGAGCTTAGCGACTACGCCATCAGCCAAAATCTGCATGCAGTCCAGGCATGGGCTAACGCCATCTTGCCGACAGGCGCCAAAATAGGCATTGACCGCTTCGGCAGGGGCAACATCTCGATCAATGATCTCGCCCGCCTGCGGCCATCCTATCTGCAAATTGACGGCAGCTTTACCCGCAGCATCAACGAAAACCGTGACAACCAGCAATTTGTCGACTCCATCGTGCGGATGGCGCACAGTCATGACATTGCCGTCATCGCTGAATTTGTTGAAACCCGGGAAGAACTCGATATGCTGATTAGCCTCGGCGTGGATGGCGTGCGCGGCTACATTCTCTCCAAACCGGAAATCTGGAAGAAAAAAGGAATGGACACGCTTGAGACAGAAAATATATCCAAACCGGCTTCCCCGGCGTCCACGGAAATAGAAGAAGAAAAATAAATAAAAACAGCCCGGTCAAAAAACGGCATCTCACCATCATCAGGCGTCATCCAACGCCTGGGACGCCGTTCAAATCGGGCTTTCTAGGGTCAGCCCTAACCGGGCTGTTTGCCGGAAAGGCGCAATGCCAATTGCAGGCGATCATGCACCTGCAATTTATCAAAAACCGCCGTCAGATGCGCTTTCACCGTCCTGTCTGAAATATCAAGCTGACGGGCAATATCCTTATTACTTGCGCCATTGCTCACTAATCTCGCTATCTGGCGTTCCCGTTTGGTCAATCCGTCCAGCATCGCCTCATCCGCTTCGCCGGTCTCATTGTTACCGGCCCGTGCCGGCAAAACCGTTATCTGAGAAGTCCGTGCCGAAAAATCCCGCAGCTTATCCACCAGCGCCGGAATGCCGGCGCTCGAAAGCCAGACGCCGCCCTGCTGCACCACTTCTAAAATCCGGCGGCACTCCTTCACGGAAAAAGAAGAAGAACAGCAGGCAACCGCCCCAACAGCAAGCCCCGACAATTCGGCGGCAGGAGAAAACTGGATGCCGGCAAGAATGAGGCGGCCGCCTTTTTTCGCCTCGGAAATGGAACGCAGCGTATCCGGGTCCTTGCCGCCTTCAAGCATCATATCCAGCACAATCAAATGCGCCACACTAACAGCCAGCAAATCCTCAAGCTGTTTGATACTATGAACATGCACAACCCCTTTGGGCTGATTGACAATCTCATCCCACTGGTTTAAAAACGCACTCCTTGCTGAGGCCAATACCAGCACGACGCTACCTTTCCTCTAAAATGTTTAAAAAACACGCTAACGATTGGTCACAACACTTTAAACAATCTTTAAAATGACGAGAAAAAACATTTCATTTAAGTAAGTTTCATTCTAAACTATTTCGTAAAGGTAATTTTATACTGTAATAATATATGGCAAAACTATTTTGAGAAATAATAAATATCATCTCGAACAATCCTGGCAAAATGAAAATTTAAAAACCGGATATAAGGTCATATTTCTCTGACATAAAGATCAATACAAAAAAACCAGTTATATGCTCTACGCGATCAAAAATGAAAATGGCGAAGTCGTTGCCCTGACTGCATCACCTAACAGAGAAAATGATGTGCCGGTCAGCTTTGAAGACCCTCAAGTGTTCCGGTTTCTCACTCTGGATACGAGCAATGCCTCACAGAAAAAGCACTATGAATTGCTCATGCAGGATCTTCAGCAAATTCGTATTGTCGAAGACTTGATTGACCTGCTCACTACAAAAGGCATTATCCTCTTTTCGGAATTACCGATAGCCGCGCAGGAAAAGATTCTCCGGAAAAAATCCCGGCGGGAAGAATTCAATCAGTCAAACGACATCATCGTTGACAGCACGCCGATTCTTTAAAAACACAACCAAGAACTGATGCCGTGAAAACAGACAAAAACCTCTCTTCAGAAGCGAAAAGCCAATGATACAACCTGTAAACCTGCCGGCAAACGAGCCCGAAAATAAACCCATCGTCCCCCAACAGGAAGGGGCCATCGCAAAAAAAGAAGGCGCCGATGAAAACTGGAAAGTGCCGGTGGACACGCTTATTTCCGATGATCCGCTCATACGCTGCCTCGTCATCCTCACCAAACTTTTTTACCACCCTTTCTCGGCGCAAACCTTAACAGCCGGGCTGCCGCTTGAAAATGGCCGGCTCACGCCTGAACTCTTTGTTCGGGCTGCCGCCAGGGCCGGACTGACAGCGCGGGTCGTCAAGCGCGATCTGATGAAAATATCGCCCCTAACGATGCCGTGCGTGCTCCTCTTAAAAAACGGCAACGCCTGCGTTGCCACCGGACGCAATGAAGCCAATGTCTGGACGATCATCCAACCTGAATCCGATGGCGGTGAAACACAAATATCCAACGCCGATCTCTTAAACTACTATGACGGCGTCGCCATCTTTGCCAGGCCGACATTCAGGCTGGACACTCGCGCCCAGGAACAAGCCATCCCGAAAAACCAGCACTGGTTCTGGGGCGTCTTTAAGCAATCGATGCCGCTTTACTCCGAAGTCCTGCTCGCCTCTTTGCTGATCAACATCTTCGCGCTGGTCACGCCGATTTTCACCATGAACGTGTACGACCGCGTCGTGCCCAATAACGCCTTTGACACATTATGGGTACTGAGCCTGGGCATCCTGATCATCTATGTTTTCGATCTCGTCATGAAAACATTGCGATCTTACTTTCTCGACATTGCGGGAAAACGGACTGACGTCATCCTCTCAGCGACCATATTTGAAAAAATCATGAGCCTCAAAGCCGCCGTCCGGCCCAAATCGGTCGGCAGCCTGGCAAACAACCTCGCTGAATTCGAAATGTTCAGGGATTTCATGACATCAGCGACCATCACTATACTCATTGATTTGCCCTTCACCCTGCTCTTTCTCGTTGTCATATTCTGGCTCGGCGGCATCATTGTCTTAGTGCCGCTTGTCATCATGCCGATCATCGTCTTAATCGCGCTGGCCCTGCAACGCCCGCTGCAAGGCGTCATCCAGAAAAGCTTCCGGCTGGGCACCCAAAAACATGCGACCCTCATTGAAACCCTCACCGGCATCGACACCGTCAAGGCTGTCGGCGCGGAAGGCGTCGTCCAGCGGAAATGGGAAAGCATCATTGGCGAACAAAGTGACCTCAGCCTGCGTTCCAAGCTGCTGACAACCGCCATCGTCAACCAATCCGGCCTCTTCCAGCAAATCGCCTATATCGGCGTCATCGTCGTCGGCTGTTTCCTCATCTCGGAGCGGATGCTCACTATGGGCGGCCTCATTGCCTGCTCCATGCTCACGGGACGCGTAACAGCCCCCCTGGCACAGGTCGCCAGCCTCATCACGCGCTACTTCCAGGCACGCTCTGCCGTGCAAGGCGTCGATGACATCATGCAACTGCCGGTTGAACGCCCCGAAGGAAAAAACTACGTTCACCGTCCCGCCATCAGAGGCGACATTGAATTTCGCGGCGTCAACTTCACCTACCCGGAATCGGAAGTACCTGCTCTCACCAATGTCTCCTTCCGCATCAAAAGCGGCGAACGGGTCGGCATCATCGGCCGGATCGGATCGGGCAAATCCACCATCGAAAAACTCATCCTGGGCATCTACGAGCCCACCGAAGGCTCCATCTGGGTAGACGGCGTCGATCTCCAGCAAATCGATCCCGCCGACCTGCGGCGCAGTATCGGCTATGTCCCCCAGGACATCATACTCTTCTTCGGCACGGTCAAGGACAACATCGTACTCGGTGCGCCTTATGTTGACGACTCTATGGTCTTAAAAGCGGCTGAAATCGCCGGCGTCACCGAATTCGTCAACCGCCATCCGCAAGGCTTTGAGATGCACGTCGGCGAAAGGGGAGAAGGGCTCTCCGGCGGTCAGCGCCAATCTGTCGCCAATGCGCGCGCGCTGCTGCTCAATGCCCCCATACTCGTCCTGGACGAACCCAGCAACTCGCTGGACAACCGTTCAGAAGAAAACTTCAAAACCCGCTTATCCCACAATCTGACAAACCGTACGCTCATCCTGGTAACGCATCGCGCATCGCTGCTAACCCTCGTTGACAGGCTCATTGTCATGGACAGCGGCCAGGTCATCGCTGACGGTCCCAAAGAACAAGTCATGCAAGCTCTATCCGGAGGAAAACTTCATGTCGCAAAAAACTGAAGAAATCGCTGCTGAAATCAAAGAAAAAGGCCGCCATTTCGCTGAGCGCTTCAAAAACTGGGTATTGCCGCCTATCGACCGCAATGCGCCTCCAGTCAGTGAAGACATCAAATACATGCCAACCAAACTGGCGGCATTCTTTCTCAGCCCGCCCAGAGCCAGTTTCCAGATCATCCGCTACACGCTGATCCTGCTTGTGCTCGCCATCCTCTGGGCAAGCTTTTTCACCATTGACGAAATAACCCAGGGCGAAGGCAAAGTCATTCCATCCAGCCATGTCCAGGTCATTCAAAACCTCGAAGGCGGCATTATCGCGGAAATTCCGGTCAAAATAGGCGACGTCGTCCGCAAAGACCAAATCGTCCTCAGGCTCGATGAAACCCGCTTTTTATCCTCAGCCGGCGAAACCAAGGCAAAAACAGAAGCGCTCGAAGCCAAAATAGCCCGCCTCACGGCTGAAGCCGGCGGCAGCAGTCAAATCGAATTCTCCGAAGAACTCAAAAAACAAGCCCCGCAAATCGTCGCGGATGAAATCGCCCTTTTCAACTCCAGAAAAGAAGAATTCGAAGCAACCCAAAAAGTCCTTCAGGAACAAGTCGCCCAGCGTAACCAGGAACTCGTCGAAAAACGTTCCAACCTCGCCCATTTGCAATCCACCTACAGCATCTCCAACAAAGAACTGCAACTCTCCATCCCGCTGCAAAAGCAGGGCGTTGTATCCGAAGTCGAAATCCTCCGCCTGCAACGTGACGTCACCCGCGTCCGCAGCGAAATGGATGCCACCCGGCTCGCGATTCCCCGCCTGCAATCACAAGCAGCCGAAGCCACCAACAAACTCGAAGGCGCGCTCGCCAAATTCCGATCCGACGCCGCAAATGAGCTTGCCCACGCCAAAGCTGAATTTGCCGGCAGCACGGCAACCGGCCTGGCCGCAGAAGACCGGCTGGCCCGCACGACCATCCGTTCCCCTGTAAACGGCATCGTCAAAACCATCAAGGTCAGCACCGTTGGCGGCGTCATCCAGCCAGGCATGGAAGTCATGGAAATCGTGCCGCTCGAAGACAATCTGCTCATCGAAGCCAAAATCCGGCCAAGCGATGTCGGTTTCTTGCGTCCAGGGCAGGAAGCCACCGTCAAAATCACCGCCTATGACTACTCCATCTACGGCGGGCTTGATGCGGTAGTCGAAACCATCTCGGCTGACTCCATCACCAACGAAAAAGGCGAAAGCTTCTACCTCGTCCAGGTTCGCACCGCCAAAAACCACCTCGGCACGGACGCAAAACCGCTCACCATCATACCCGGCATGATGGCCAACGTCAGCATCAAAACCGGCAGCAAATCCATCATGAGCTATCTCATGAAGCCGATCCTCAAAACCAAGCAAAACGCGCTCACTGAAAGATAAAGCGCGGTTTGACCAAACAAAAAGGCGCGGCTTTTGCCGCGCCTTTTTACCAACGAACCCAACTCAAAACCATTACCTAAAAAACAAGGTGATTATGCGGCACCAGCCGCTCCACAATATACCGGGAAAAATAACCTGCATCCGCACCTGCCGCAGCTTCACTTGCCATCGCAATAGTCGCCAAAAGCACGTTTTCGGCATCTGAACCATTAGCGCAAACCATCAGCTCAAGCACGATCCCGCCGCTATTTTGGCTAACCGTATGAAATATCAAATGGCCCCCCATTTCGTCGCCGTTTTGATAATCGCTGATCAGATCACTGACATTCAGCATATCCGTATTTTCACCCTCCCGCATAACCAGCTATCGATTAACCAACAGGTTATCCATATTCTAATAAAAAAAGCACTTTACCCTTTGACACGTCGCAGCATCCCGAAATGAAACCGCCTTGAAAAGCTTTTCAGCGACGGAAAAAGGCAATGCCGCATTCGTTGACGTATTCCACCCATAGCGATTGACTATCCTGTTAAGCTTATAAAGGCATCCGGCTATCGTGTCCGGCATGCCTATTCTCTGCTATCATTTTTGCAAACCACCCTCCCGGCTGCGTCTACTGGGTCAGGTATTTTTTGATTTTGCCTTTTCACGATGAGGGGCCTTCACCATGCATTTACCGCTTTTCAACACAACCCACGCCTACAACAAACTGAAAGAGCACGCTAAAACGGCTGCGACGTGGCAAATGCGCGATCTGTTTGCCGCCGAACCCAACCGCTTTCACCATCTTTCGGTTTCAGCAGCGGGCCTTTTTCTGGATTACTCAAAAAACCGGTTAAACAGCGATACGGTTTCATGCCTGATTGACCTGGCCCGTGCGTGCCAAGTTGAAGAAAAACGGGATACCATGTTCAACGGCGGCAAAATAAACAACACCGAACACCGGGCTGTCCTGCACACGGCGCTCAGAGCGCCGCAAAACGACACGGTGTCATTCGAGGGACAAAACATGATGCCGGAAATCCATGCCGTACTCGCCAAAGTGGAAGCCTTCACGCGGCGCATCCATAGCGGAGAATGGACAGGTTACACAGGCAAGCGCATCACCGATGTCATCAATATCGGCATCGGCGGCTCAGACCTCGGCCCGCGCATGGTATGCCAGGCCTTGCGTCCCTATCACCACAGCGACATCCGGGTTCACTTTGTTTCCAATGTCGACGGGCACGATCTGGATGCCGTCTTTGAGCAAATCCAGCCGGAAACCAGCCTTTTCATCATCGCTTCCAAAACCTTCACCACACTGGAAACCATGTTAAATGCCCACACGGCCCGCAACTGGTTTTTGCAAAGCGGGAATGCCGCCGACTTGCCTCAGCACTTTATTGCCATCTCAACCCATGCCGAAGCCGTCAGTGCTTTCGGCATCCACCTCGACAACATGTTCCCTTTTTGGGACTGGGTCGGAGGACGTTACTCCGTCTGGTCTGCCATCGGGCTGCCCATCGCGCTGGCTGTGGGTTATGACTACTTTGCCCAATTTTTGGCGGGCGCTTACGCGATGGATACGCATTTCCGGCATGCGGCACTCGAAATCAATATGCCTGTCCTGCTCGCGCTCGTCGGCATCTGGAACCGCAATTTTCTGGATTACGCCTCTATTTCCATCGCGCCTTATCTACAGGATCTCCGGGATTTCCCATCCTACCTCCAGCAACTCGAAATGGAGAGCAACGGCAAGCGCATCACCAAAGCGGGCACGCCCGTAACCTGGCATACCAGCCCGGTTATCTGGGGCAATGTCGGCACAAACGGCCAGCATGCCTATTTCCAGTTGCTGCACCAGGGAACCGACATCACGCCCATTGATTTCATCACCGCCTTAAAACCTTCACACACCCTGCCCGGACATCACGCCGCCCTGCTGGCAAACTGTTTTGCCCAATCGGAGGCGCTGATGCTGGGCAAGACGGCTGATGAAGTCCACGCCGATCTAAAAGCCCAAAACATGGCGCCTGACGAAATCGCGTTCCAGATTCCGCATCGCACTTTCCCCGGCAACCGTCCGACCAATACCATTTTGATGAACAGCCTGCGGCCTGAATCACTCGGCGCGCTTCTCGCCCTGTACGAGCACAAAACCTTTATCCAGGGCGCGATCTGGGATGTCAACAGCTTTGACCAGTGGGGCGTGGAACTGGGCAAAATCCTGGCAAAAACGATTCAGGAAGAATTGGAAGGCAAAACATCGCACCATCACGACAGTTCCACAGCCGGGCTGATCAAAATGGCCAGGGCCGCTTTGAAATAACCGCTTTCTTTCACTTTTGAGACATCAAAAAAGGGTACCGTTTTCGGTACCCTTTTTACTTTTCAGGTCTAAAAACCGGTCAGGGTTTCGGCGCAGGCTGGGCCGCTCCTGATGGTTCGCCTGCGGCTGGTGCCGGTTTGGCAGGCGGGGAAACGGCTGGCTGAGCCGCCGGTGCAGGCGCGCTCGGCTGAGCAGTTGCGGAAGCGCCTGGCTGCGCCGGTGCTGCCGGTGCAGCGGCAGCCGGTTTCGGCTTGGCTTCCGTTGCAGGCACGCTTGCCGGCGCGGCTTGGGCCGGTGCTGCCGGCGTAGCGGCAGCCGGTTTCGGTTTGGCTTCCGTCGCAGGCACGCTTGCCGGTGCGGCCTGAGATGGGGCTGCTGGCGTCGCGGATGGGGTTGCAGGCGCCGGAGCCGAAGCTTTTTCAGGCTGGGCTGTACCGGTTTGCGCCGGTTTAGCGCCCTCAGCCGCCTGGCCTGGCGCCGGCTTATTCTCTGCGGCGGCGGTTTCCCCCACATTAAAGCGCATCACAACCGGCTCTTTCCAGGTGCCGTTCAACGCCTCTTCTTTCGGGGCATAAACACGCATCACCATATAAAAGTCGCCTTCCGGCGCCGGCAGCCAATTCCCCATCAGGGAAGCGGACGGCTGGGCAGGCGTGGCGGCAGCCGTTTCCGTCGCTTTGGGCATCGGCTCGCCGCCTAGCGCATCCTTCTGGATGAAAAGCGTCACACTGCCGTCTACCGGGTCTGCGACCATTTTAGAGATCATGGTGCTGTCAATACGATAGCGCTTGATCGGATTATCCACCAAAAGCTGGTCAGGCAAACTATACAGGGTCAGCGACCAGAAGGCATTGGTCGGCGGCAACGCATTTTTCTCAAAGCGGATGGTGTAATGGTTGGCGCCGCTTAATCCTTTAAATTCCGAATCAACCGTGTAGACGATACTCAGGATTTCCTGCGGCGAAGCGCCAAAAAGATCGACCATCGCGCCATAGGCCCGATTGAGATAATTCCCCTTCAAGTCGGCGCGGGTGCCATGCATATCGGCCCCTTTAATGGAACCGGCTTTCATAGCCGCATCCAGATCAGCGATGGCGGCGTCAATGCCAGCCTGATACGCTTTTTTCTCACTGTCAGACAAGCTCTCCAGGGAAAAGGCTTTGCCGGCCCCAACACCGATCTTTTCAAACCGCTTCATCATTTCCGCTTCTTCCTGGGTTGGCGCGCCAAACTGCATCAGGAAATTCAGGTATGAAAAGAATTCCGGCGTCCGCACTTTATCTTCGCTAAAGGCCGGGAAATTGACCGGCGCAACTTCAGCAGGCGCAGCGGTATTCGTAAACTGTGAAAGCGGCTGCAAAGCAAATTCGCCCTGGATTCTTTCGATATTGGGCATATCCTCCTGGTTCAAAAGCTGAATACGAACCAGGCCATGCGCAAACTGGGTTTCAGACTGGATCACACGGTCGATCCCCTGTGGTTTCTCACCCTTCCAGTCTGGGCCGGCGATCAGGAATTTGCCGCCTTTATTACCGCTCGTGCGTGTTCCCACATAATCAAAATTGTAGGCATACAAATCGGTAAACTGAACCGAATAATAGCGGTTATCTTCAACCGCAGGCACGGTCAAAACAAGCGGTTCACGCCTGAGGTCAAGCCACACGCTGCCAAACGGCGTATCATTGCTGGCTGTCTGCTTTGTCTTATCGGCAGACGTATCCACGCGCGGCGCCATATAAAACTCATTAAACGGCTTTTTGAAATCCGGGCCTTTCGTATCGATGGCTGAAGCGTACATCGCTCTGTAATTAGCGACCATCGGATAGCCATAAATATAAGCTTCCTTGGCGATTGCCGCGATTTCCGCTTCAGGCATCTCCTTTTTCTGGCCGCATGAAATAAGTAACAGGGCTACCATTAAGCCCATTAGGAATTTGACTGGTTTCATGATTTCGATTTTTATCAGATAAAAAGTTCAACACGATCATTTTGTCATGCTAACAGCTCCCGCACGACAAAAATCACCCCAAAAACAGGAAAACACCGGCTTCTGCCATTTTTTGTTATATGAGCAGGAAAACCGCCAAAAATAACGAACACATCCTACAGAATAGGTCTATTCAACAACAAAAGCAAAAACTTTTTTACAAGAAATGTTTTTAAATTATTTTTATTCGCCTATTTTAAGCTTTTACAAGCGGTTTTAGCCATATTCCCAACCATTATTGCTACAATTTATATAAAACACATCCATTATTTTCATACAAAAAATGGAACAGACATTGAGCGTTTCGACATATCGGATGAGTTAGCCGGAAAAAAAAGGGCAAAATGCTGTCTCACCATCTTTAGCCGATAAAGAGACTCCATAATGGCTGCCTTTATAGCGCGCCAACTTTGTGAAGGGAAAAACATGAATCAACTCGAACAACTCCGGCAATACACCACGGTTGTGGCTGACACGGGCGATTTTCAATCCATTCATCACTACACGCCGCAGGACTCCACCACCAACCCGTCGCTCATCGTCAAAGCCGTACAAAAAGACACTTACTACTCCCTGCTTGAAAAAGCCGTCTCCGACAATCGGGAAAAATCAACAGACGCCATCATCGACCGGCTGCTCGTTGCCTTTGGATGCGAAATTCTCAAGATTGTGCCGGGCCGGGTCTCAACCGAAACCGACGCGCGCCTCTCCTTTGACACGGAAGGCAGCATCAAAAAAGGCCGTGACCTGATTGCCCTCTATGAAGCAGCCGGCATCCCCCGCGAAAGGGTGCTCATCAAAATCGCCTCAACCTGGGAAGGCATCCAGGCCGCCAAAGTCCTCGAAAAAGAAGGCATCCGCTGCAATATGACCCTGCTTTTCTCCATGCCGCAAGCCATCGCCTGCGCCGAAGCCGGCGTCCAGCTCATCTCGCCTTTCGTTGGGCGGATTTATGACTGGTACAAAAAAGCAACCGGCAATGAATACACCGGCGTGGATGATCCGGGCGTCAAATCCGTCAAACGCATCTACAACTACTACCGCAAATTCGGCTACAAAACCGAAGTCATGGGAGCCAGCTTTCGCAACACCTCGCAAATCACGGAACTGGCCGGATGCGATCTGCTGACCATCAGCCCGGAACTGCTCCAAAAACTCTCCGAATCCAACGCGCCGGTCACACGCAAGCTCAGTCCGGAAGCTGCCCAAGCCGATCCTGTCGAAAAAATCAGCGTGGATGAAAAAACCTTCCGCTTTTTACTCAACGAAGATGCGATGGGGACCGAAAAACTATCCGAAGGCATCCGGCTCTTCTGTGCCGACACGCAAAAACTCGAACACATGATTGCCGAACTTCGCAGGAAATAATTTTTTCCGGCCCAGGGTCAGAACTCATTAATTTGTCGTCGCGAAAAGTTGGTTTTTTCTGTCTGCCAAGGCGCAGGGCCAAAATGGGGCGATGGCGTATTCAACATACGGCGAGTTCTATTTTGAACCGGCAACGCAGGAAGACGGGATAAAGCGGCTTTGTAGTAGACAAATTAATGAGGGATGACCCTAACGTGAATCACACACCAGAGCAACAGCCGCAAACCGGCCTAACGCAGGCGCAAGCCGAAGCGCGCCTCAAGGCAGAAGGCTACAACGAACTGTCCTCAGCCAGGCCGCGACCGCTTTTTGCCATTGCCTGGGATGTCGTAACCGAACCGATGTTCCTGCTGCTCATGACATGCGGCATCATTTACCTGCTCATCGGCAGCCTGCAAGACGCCATCATCCTGATCGGATCGGTTTTCGTCATCGTCGGCATGAGCTTTCTTCAGGAACGCAAAAGCGAACGGACGCTCGAAGCCCTGCGCGATTTGACCAGCCCCCGCGCCCTGGTCTTGCGGGACGGCGAGCCGCACAGAATCGCCGGACGGGAAGTTGTCCGGGAAGACCTGATTTACCTGGCCGAAGGCGACCGTGTCCCGGCGGACGCGATTGTGGTTGAAGCGCAAAATCTTTCCGCAGATGAATCGCTTCTGACAGGCGAATCCGTGCCGGTCAGAAAACATGCCGCCGCGCCGGAAAAGGAAACCAGCCTCCAACCCAAACCGGGCGGCGACAATCTACCCTACCTTTTTTCCGGCACGCTGATCGTCCAGGGCAAAGGCTGGGCGCGGGTCACGGCCATTGGCGAGCAAACCGCGCTGGGACACATCGGCCAGGCGCTGGCATCGGAAAAAGACGAACCCAGCCGGGTACAGACGGAAACACGCCAGGCGGTCAAAGCAATCGCCATCGGCAGCATCACGCTGGTTTGCTTTCTCATCATCTGGTACGGCCTCACGCGAGGCGACTGGCTCAACGGCATCTTGGCCGGACTCACGCTGGCAATGGGCATCATGCCGGCGGAATTTCCGCTTATCCTGGTTATCTTCCTCGGCCTGGGCGCCTGGCGCATCTCCAAAAGCCAGGTTCTAACCCGACGGATTCCCGCCATTGAAATGCTGGGCGCCGCAACCGTCCTATGCGTCGACAAAACCGGCACACTCACCCAAAACCGCATGCAGGTCTCGCAGGTGATGGCGCAAGGCGAAATCTATCGCTTTGACGCGCCGGATGCGCACAACCCCGACCATTATCCCGAAACCTTCCATGAAGTCCTCGAATTTGCCATGCTATCGAGCCAGCGCGATCCCTTTGACCCTATGGAAAAAGCCATCCAGGAAACGGGACATACCGTTCTTGCCGGAACCGAACACATCCATGACAGCTGGACGCTCATTGAAGAATACCCGCTCTCCCGCGAACTGCTGGCCATGTCGCGCGTCTGGCAATCCCCCGACCGGCAGCAATACATCATTGCCGCCAAAGGCGCGCCCGAAGCCATTATCGACCTCTGCCATCTTGACGATGAAACCGCCGGTGTCATCGCCCACCAGGTCAACACCCTCGCAGCCCAGGGACTGCGTATCCTGGCTGTGGCAAAAGCGCAATTCCAGATAACCGATCTGCCGTCAAACCAGCATGATTTCACTTTCGAATACCTCGGCCTCATCGCCTTAGCAGACCCGCTCAGGCCCACTGTACCCGCCGCCGTCCGGGAATGTCTGGACGCCGGCATCCGCGTTATCATGATCACGGGGGACTACCCCACCACTGCCCTGCGGATCGCCAACGACGCCGGACTCGACGCGAAAGGCCGCATCACCACGTGCACGGAACTGGAAAACATGAGCGATGATGGTTTTCTGGAAAATATCCGGCACGCCAATGTCTTTTGCCGGGCCACGCCCGACCAAAAACTGCTCCTGGTCAACGCCCTCAAAGCCAATGGCGAAATTGTCGCCATGACAGGCGACGGCGTCAATGACGCGCCCGCGCTCAAAGCAGCCCACATCGGCATTGCGATGGGGGAACGGGGCACCGATGTCGCCAGGGAATCCGCCTCACTGGTTTTACTTGATGACGACTTTTCATCCATCGTCACGGCCATCCGCTTGGGCCGCCGGATTTTTGACAACCTCCGCAAAGCCGTTGTCTTTATCATCGCCGCGCATATTCCCATTGCCGGCATGTCGCTCTTTCCCGTCATGCTGGGCTGGCCGCTTCTCCTTTTGCCCATTCACATCGTCTTTTTTGAACTCATGATGGACCCGACATGCTCCCTTGTCTTTGAAGGCGAGGCGGAAGAACCCAACGTCATGAAGCGCCCGCCGCGTCCGCCCGATGACCGGATTTTCGGCGCCGCCATCCTTTGGCTGGGCCTCAAACAAGGCGTTGCCCTGCTCATCTGGGTACTGTTTGTCTACTGGGTAACAATGACGATTGGATTCACCGCCGACGAAGCCAGGGCGCTCACCTTCACCGCCATGATCGCGGGCGACATCTGGCTCATCTTTGCCAACCGGTCCTGGACACGGCCCATCCGCACAATACTCTTTGAGCCTAATCGCGCGCTGGGGTGGGTGCTCGGCATCACAACTGCGGTACTCGGTCTCGGCCTTTTTGTACCTGCAATCCGGACGCTCTTTCACTTTGGCGCCGTCAGCCCGGCTCACGTGGCGCTGACGATTGCCGCCACCCTCTCGGCTACGGCGCTCTTATCCTGTCTGCGTTTTTTCCGCTATCGCGGATGACGCGTTCAAGCGCATATAAGGGCTGTTTCTCAGCATGGAAAAAATAGCCCCAAAAAGCCGGCTGGAATCTTTAGACAAATCAAAACCATCCGGCATCAAAAGCCAGCTATTTAACAAACCATTAAAAACCACATGGAGCGCCAAACCGGCCAAATCAATATCAATCTCTTCGGGCAACTGCTTTTTTTGCCGGGCATTTTGCAAAACCCGAACCAGCGTGGCATGGCTGCGCGCGCTCCACTCCTGAAAATACTGAAGAAACGCGCTGGCGCTCTCGGTATATTCACATTTATGATAAAGAATGCACATCACCTTGCGATAATGATCGTTACTCTGTATCTCACGCATCAGGAAAGTGGTCTTTTCATGAAGGCGGCCAAGCGGATCTTCCGTTTTCTCATCCGCAATCTCTTCAATCATCTCGCGTATCGGATCACGGACACGCCCCACCATCGCATTAAAAAGATCCACCTTATTGCGGAAATGCCAATAAATGGCGCCGCGCGTCATACCGGCTGCCACCGCAATATCATTCAAAGTCGTATTTGAAACGCCTCTCTCATTAAAAACATCCTCAGCTGCATCCAGCAGCTTATCCCGCGTTTCCTGCGTCTTTTTCCTCATGGCCCGCGCCATTATCCCTCCTCTTCACAAATGGCCTGATTCCGAACGCCATTTCACGATTTGTCACACAAAAGGTTAGGGTCAGCCCTCAAAAAATTGTCTGCTGCAAAGCTGCTTTTTCCCGTCTGCGAAGCGTTGCCGGTTCAAAATGGAACTCGCCGTATGTTCAATACGCCATCGCCCCATTTTGGCCCTGCGCCTTGGCAGATAGAAAAAATCAACTTTTCGCGACGACAATTTTTTGAGGGCTGACCCTACATACATTCATGATTGTATGTTAAATTATCGCACATTGTCATCCCATTATTGAAAACCCGCTTTTTATTATTGTTTTGGCTTAAAACACAGTAAACTGTTGAAAAAAATTCTTTTGGCAACACCCATGAAACCATTTCCACGCTTTGCCTTTTTCAGTACGCTCACGCTTTCTCTTTTATTGCTTTTCGGATGTAAAAACCAAACCCCGCAAACCAGGCAGGCCCCCGAAGCGGCCTATATTGAAATCAGGACAGAACCCGTTGCCGTCATCAATGAACTGTCAGGACGTCTGGAATCCTACCGTAACGCGGATGTCCGCGCCCGCGTCGCCGGCGTGCTGGAAAAACGGCTCTTTAAAGAAGGCAGCGACATCAACAAAGGCCAGACCCTCTTCATCATCGACCCGCGCAGCTACGAAGCCTCCGTCCAAAACGCCCAGGCCGTGCTGGCGCGCGCCGAAGCCAATTTCACGCAAGCCGATCTCAAATACAAGCGTTACATCCCGCTCGTGGAAATCAGCGCCGTCAGCAAGCAGGAATACGATGACGCGCTGGCCGCCCAGAAACAGGCGGCCGCCGATGTCGCTTCGGCAAAAGCCGCCCTCGTCAATGCCAAACTCAATCTGGAATACGCCAGGGTATCCGCGCCGATTTCCGGACGGATCGGGCGCGCTATGGTCACGGAAGGCGCGCTGGTCGGACAAGGTGATGTCACCCTGCTGGCCGTCATCCAGCAGATTGACCCGATCTACTTAAACCTCACCCAATCCAGTGCCGAATTGCTCCAGTTGCAGCAAGCCATGAAAAAAGGCGTTTTAAGCAACGCTTCCCAGGCCGGATTAAAAGTCACGATGCTCATGGAAGACGGCACGACCTATCCTCACTTCGGCAAGCTGCTCTTTTCCGACATCACCGTCGACCCTTCCACCGGCGAAATCTCCATCCGGGCGCTCTTTCCCAATCCGGACAAGCTGCTCTTGCCGGGAACATTCGTCCGAGGCCGGCTTGAACAAGCCGTCAATGAAAACGCCATCACCGTGCCCAAGCAAGCCGTGCAGCGCTCAACAGAAGGCTCAACGGTCTTTATCATCAACAAGGACAATATCGCTGAAATCCGTCGGGTGCAAACAGGCGCCTCCCACCAGGAAAAATGGGTGGTGCTTGATGGCCTGAAAACAGGCGACAAAGTGGTTATCGAAGGCTTGCAAAAAATCCGCCCCGGCAACCCTGTCACGCCGGTTCTATGGGAAAAAGCAAAAGCGGCACCTGATCAATCCGAACCAGCGGCAACTGAAAATGCCGACAAAGCCACCCCGCCGGAAACACCGGCAGCCGCCAAACCGGCAGACCCGACCCAAACCGAAGCGCCTGTGCCCGCCACACTCGCTGAAAAAATAACAGGAACACCACCTGTCAAACCGGATAAAAAGGCGGCCAAAACAAAATCCGCAAAAAAAAGAACATCGCCGAAAACCAAAAGAAAAGCGAATGCCGGCTCATCCCCGGTAACGCCCAAACCGGCCAATGCTCCTTCACCAGGCATATCCGCCTCGAAATCGGAATCCGGGCAGGAATAAGGGAGTATAGAAATGGCAAGGTTTTTCATTGATCGACCGGTTTTTGCCTGGGTCATCGCGATTTTCATTATCCTGGCCGGCGTGCTATCGCTTCTGAGCCTGCCGGTCTCGCAATATCCCAATGTCGCGCCGCCGCAGGTCACGGTATCCACCAGTTATCCCGGCGCGACCGCAAAAGTAGTCGAAGACAGCGTCACGCAGGTCATTGAGGAAGAAATGAACGGCGCGACCGGCCTCATGTATATGGAATCGGAAAGCCAAAGTACCGGCGAAGCCAAAATCACGCTCTCCTTTACCAATGAAACCAATGTGGAACTCGCCGCCGTTGACGTGCAAAACCGCATCAAGCGGGTGGAATCCCGCCTGCCGCAACCGGTCGCGCAGCAAGGCGTCATCACCAACAAAGCTCGCGGCAACTACCTCGCCGTCATTGCCGTTACCTCCAGCGACGGGCGTCTGAGCAACTTTGAGCTGGGTGACTATATCGCCCGCAACATCCTCAACGACATCAAGCGCATCCCGGGCGTCGGCGACGTCAACCTCTTCGGCTCCGAAAAAGCCATGCGCATCTGGCTGGACCCGGTCAAGCTCACGGGATTTAATCTCACGCCGGAAGACGTCAGTTTAGCCATCCGGACCCAAAACGCCGTCGTCACCTCCGGCCAGCTCGCCGGCATGCCCAACACCGGCAAAGAACCCCTTTACGCCAACATCACGGTTCACGGCCAGTTGCAAACACCCGAAGAATTTGGAAACATCATTCTCCGCGCCAACCGTGACGGATCAAAGGTATTCCTGCGGGATGTCGCCAGAATCGAGCTGGGCGCCAAGCAATATGAAATCGTCTCCAACCTGGACGGCCAGCCGATGGGGGGCTTTGGCATCATGCCGACCGCCGACGCCAACACCATGGCAACCATGTCAGCCATCCGCAGCAAGATGGCCGAATTATACGAATACTTTCCGGCCGGCGTTGAATACAGCATCCAAAACGACACCTCCCGATTCGTCAGGGCATCCATCAAGGAAGTCGTCAAAACCCTGTTTGAAGGGGTTTTCCTCGTTTTTCTGGTCATGTACCTCTTCCTGCAAAACCTCCGCTACACCATCATCCCGACCATTGTCGTTCCCATTGCCCTTTTGGGAACCTTCACCGTCATGAAAGCGATGGGGTTTTCGATCAACATGCTCACCATGTTCGGCATGGTGCTATCCATCGGCATCCTCATTGACGACGCCATCGTCGTTGTGGAAAACGTCGAACGGATCATGGCCGAAGAAGGCCTCTCCCCGCGAGACGCCACCTTCAAGGCCATGGGCCAGATCCAGGGCGCCATCATCGGCATCACGCTCGTGCTGATGGCGGTATTTGTCCCTATGGCCTTCTTCGGCGGCGCCGTCGGCAAAATCTACATGCAATTTTCGCTTTCCATGATTGCATCCATCGCTTTCTCGGCTTTCCTGGCGCTCTCCCTCACGCCCGCGCTTTGCGCCACCATCCTCAAACCGATTCAGGCAGGGCATCACGAAAACAGAAAAGGCTTCTTAGCCTGGTTTAACCGGAAATTCCACAGCACAACGCTCTCCTATGAACGCCAGGTCGCCAAGATGTTCAGCCGCCCCAGCCGCTATATGATCATCTACCTCGCCATTTGCCTGGCCTGCGCCTGGATGTACTGGAGATTGCCCACTTCCTTTTTGCCGAACGACGACCAGGGCTACATCTACGTCAATCTCCAGTTGCCGGGCGGCGCTTCCTTTTCAAGAACCAAAGCCGTGCTTGGCGAAATCCAGGAACATTTCTTCACCGAACCCGGCATTGACCACTCCATCCTCGTTACCGGCACCAGCTTTTCCGGCCGGGGACAAAACGGCGGCCTCGGCTTTGTGACGCTCAAAGACTGGAGCGAACGGGACGCCGACAACTCGGCGGAAGCCATCGTCCGCCGCGCCTATGGCCGTTTTTCCCAATTCCGGGATGCCATCGCTTTCCCCTTTAACCCGCCCCCCATCCGGGAACTGGGCAACTCAAGCGGCTTTGCCTTCCGCCTGCAGGATCGCGCCGGCCTGGGCAATGAAGCGCTCATCAACGCCCGAAACCAACTGCTCGCCATGGCCGCGCAAAGCAAAGTCCTCAAAAACGTCCGGCCGATGGCGATGGAAAACACGGCACAGCTCAAACTCGAAATCGACCGTGAAAAAGCCAACGCCCTGGGCGTGGATTTTGCCGACATCAACCGCGCACTTTCGATTGCGCTAGGCTCCAACTACATCAATGATTTTGAAAGCTTCGGGCGCCAGCAGCGCGTCATTGTCCAACTCGATGCGCCGCAACGCGGCAAACCGGAAGACATCAACAAAATCTTCGTCCGCAACAAACAAGGCACGATGGTGCCGTTCTCGGCTTTCTCCACCAGCGAATGGACAAAAGGGGCCGTACAGCTCATCCGTTACAACGGCTACCCGGCTGTCCGGATTGAAGGCGAGCCAGCCACCGGCATGAGCACCGGTGACGCGATGGCTGAAATGGAAAACCTGACCCGGCAACTCCCCAAAGGGTTCGGTTTTGAATGGACCGGGCAATCACTCGAAGAAAAAGTCTCCGGCAACCAGGCGCCCATGCTCTATATCCTGTCGCTGTTAGCCGTTTTCCTCTGTCTGGCTGCGCTCTATGAAAGCACAACCATCCCACTTTCCGTCATGCTGGTTGTCCCCCTTGGCGTCATTGGCGCCTTGGCAGGCGTCACCATGCGCAGCATGCCCAACGACGTTTACTTCAAGGTCGGCCTCATCGCCACAATCGGTCTCTCCGCGAAAAACGCCATTCTCATCGTTGAGTTTGCGAAAGATCTGCAAGCCCAGGGCAAAACACTGGTACGCTCAACCCTGGAAGCTTGCCGTCTCCGTTTTCGCCCCATCATCATGACATCTATGGCATTTATTCTAGGCGTCCTTCCGCTTGCCGTCGCACGCGGCGCCGGCGCTGCCGCCCAGCAAGCCATCGGAACCGGCGTCATGTTCGGCATGATGACGGCAACCTTTCTGGCTGTTTATCTGGTTCCCATCTTTTTCCTGGTTGTGCGCAGCATCTTCTCCGGCAGCGAACGCCAGCGTAAAATATACGCCAGCCGCCACACACAGGAAGGATCAAAAGACGTTCGCAAAAAACCCTGGAAACTAGCCTCCCTATTCAGCCGGAATGCCAGCAAAACCAATGCAAACCCATCCGGCGACACTGACAAACCGCATGAAGCGGACAACAACGCGAATGACAAAGGAGACCGGGAATGAAAAGGCTCAAACCATGCGCCATTGCCTTGATGGCAGCCGGCATGCTAACCGGATGCAGCCTGGCGCCGACTTACGAACGGCCGCAAGCCCCTATAGAAAACGCTTGGCCTGACCACGCCCAGGCAGCCAAAAGCCCTATCCCAGCGCCCGAAATCGGCTGGACGGCATTCGCGCGTGATGCACACCTGCAAGCACTCATTGCCGCCGCCATTGAAAATAACCGTGACCTGCGCATCGCCACGCTTCGCATCGAAGAAGCGCGGGCGCAATACCGCATCCAATGGTCAGAACGTCTGCCCAACATCAATGTCGCGGCCCAGGCTGCCCGCACAAAAACACCGCCCAGCCTAACGCCTTTCGACACCCCTCATGTCGATGGCAACTACCAGGTCGGATTCGCTTTAGCGGCCTTTGAAATTGACTTCTTCGGCCGCGTCAAAAGCCTGTCGGACGCCGCGCTCTACCAATACTTCGCAACCGAAGAAGCGCAACGAAGCGCCCATATCAGCCTGGTATCGGAAGTCTGCAAAACCTACCTCAGTGAACGGGCTCTGGCAAAACAGCGCGACCTCGCGCAACAATCCTACGAATCCTACAAAAGCACCTACGGGTTAATTGAAAAACGCTTTGAAGTCGGCGCGTCCTCCGCGCTGGAGCTTAAGCAATACGAAACGCTGATGTACAACGCCCGTGTTGCCATGGTCACGCTGGAACGCCAAAGGGCGCAAATGGAAAATGCGCTCATCGTTTTAATCGGCGGAAAAAAAATAGAAAACCTGCCGCCGGCCAAAGACTTTTCGGATAACGACATCCTAATGGACATTCCGGCGGGCATCCCGTCCGATCTCCTGGCGAACCGGCCCGACATCCGCCAATATGAAAACCAGTTGCGTTCCGCCAATGCCAACATCGGCGCCGCCCGTGCCGCTTTTTTCCCGCGCATTGTACTAACCGGCTTTGATGGAACCGCCAGCGCCACGCTATCCGGTCTCTTCGCTTCCGGCTCCGGTTACTGGGCATTCACGCCGCAGCTTACCCTGCCGATTTTTAACGCCGGCGCCAACATCGCCAACCTCAATCTATCGGAAGCCCGCAAAAACATTGCTGTGGCCCAATACGAAAAAACCATCCAGGTCGCTTTCCGTGAAGTCGCCGACGCGTTGATTGCTCGCGGCCTTTTCACTGAACAGGTCACGGCGCAATCGGCTGTACTGGCCGCCGAATCGGAACGCTTAAAACTATCCCGCGCCCGCTACGACAACGGCATCGCAAGCTCGCTTGACGTGCTGGATGCGCAAAGGCAGCAATTTGCGGCCGAGCAAGCACTGGTTCAAGTCCGCCTCGACCGGCTGCTCAACACCATCGACCTGTACCGTTCCCTGGGCGGCGGTTTGCAGCAAACCACCGTTCCGGCAGAAACAGCGGCACAAACAACGCCGCTGCCTCCGGCAACTCAAACCCCAACCGCGCCGCCATCAGAAATCAAGGCCAACTAAAAAACGCCATACCGGCAAAGCAAAAAAGAAACCCATAGTTTGTGCATTCTCATTTTACCGGCACGAAAAAAGCGTATTATGATTAAAAAATATGCGGTATTTGCAACATTTTCATCCGGCTCCAGCGATAAGTTTACAATTCTCGGCAAATTCGATGTATTATCTGAATGATTAAGTTGATGCTCAGCAATACGCATCGGTTATTTTTGAAGGCATTTGCTTAATCAGACAAAGCTGACCATCGCGGGAACGGTGTTTTTCAAACCAATATATTTCCCTCCCTATTTCGAAGAGATCATGGCAAATAACGTTATCAACACCAGCGATGCTTCATTTGAGGCAGACGTGTTAAAATCCGATAAACCGGTTCTGGTTGATTTCTGGGCCGCGTGGTGTGGTCCATGTAAAATGATCGCTCCGATCCTGGATGAAATCGCCCTGGAATACAGCGACAAAATCACGGTGGCGAAAATGGATGTCGACAGCAATCAGGCAATCCCTTCCCGATTCGGCATCAGAGGCATACCGACCCTGCTCCTTTTTAAAAACGGGCAAATGACCGCACAGCAAGTCGGCGCGCTCAACAAAGGGCAATTAAAACAATTTATCGACAATAACTTATAAGCAGCAGGCGGCATAAATCATGCCGCTTTGATCCCTGAACATCACTTTACCCTCCGGCGTCACCATAACACACACATCCATTCACATCTGTTCATCCACACCAACCCCTGGTGATCCGCTTTATACATAAAATAACACTATGCATCTATCTGAATTAAAATCCCTGCATGTTTCCCAACTGATGGAAATGGCAAGCAATCTCGAAATTGACAATGCCGCCCGTATGCGCAAACAAGAACTCATGTTTGCCATCATGAAAAAAAGAGCAAAAACCGGCGAACAGGTTTATGGAGACGGCGCCCTTGAAGTTCTGCCTGACGGCTTTGGCTTCCTCCGTTCCCCTGACGCCAGTTACATGGCTTCCACAGACGACATCTACATCTCCCCTTCCCAAATACGCCGCTTCAATCTCCACACGGGTGACTCCATCGAAGGCGAAGTCAGAACACCCAAAGACGGCGAACGCTACTTTGCCCTGGTGAAGGTCGATAAAGTCAACGGCGCGCTGCCGGAAGCCTCCAAAAACAAAATCCTCTTTGAAAACCTGACGCCGCTGCATCCGGATGAACCGTTAAAGCTGGAAAGAGACATCAACGCCAACGAAAACATCACCGGCCGGATTATCGACATGATTGCCCCGATTGGCAAAGGCCAGCGCGGTCTTTTGGTCGCCTCACCCAAATCAGGCAAAACGGTCATGCTCCAGCACATGGCGCATGCGATTACGGCCAACCATCCCGAAGTCGTCCTTTTCGTGCTCTTAATCGACGAACGTCCTGAAGAAGTCACTGAAATGCAGCGTTCGGTTCGCGGTGAAGTCGTCGCCTCCACATTTGACGAACCGGCAACCCGTCACGTCCAGGTCGCGGAAATGGTGCTGGAAAAAGCCAAGCGGCTGGTTGAAATGAAAAAGGATGTCGTCATCCTGCTGGACTCCATCACCCGTCTTGCCCGCGCCTACAACACCGTTGTTCCCGCTTCCGGCAAGGTGCTGACCGGCGGCGTTGACGCCAACGCGCTGCAGCGTCCGAAGCGTTTCTTCGGCGCGGCCCGCAACATTGAAGAAGGCGGCTCGCTGACCATCATCGCCACAGCGCTCGTCGAAACCGGCAGCCGGATGGATGATGTCATCTACGAAGAATTCAAAGGCACCGGCAATATGGAAGTGCACCTGGAAAGACGCCTTGCCGAAAAACGCGTCTACCCTTCCATCAACCTCAATAAATCCGGAACCCGCCGTGAAGAACTGCTGATCAAGCCGGACATTCTCCAGAAAGTCTGGGTCCTGCGCAAGCTGCTATACGGCATGGATGAAATCGAGGCAATGGAATTTCTCCTTGACAAAATGAGAGCGACCAAAGCCAACGCGGACTTCTTCGACCTCATGCGTCGCGGCGGATAACGCTGTCATCTTGTACGCTATATCTGGTATTGCCTGCCCCATCATGAATACTGGCGCAGGCAATGCCTTTACGCCGTCAAAAAAACACTTCCTGCAGTCACGACAGGTAAAAATCAGGCCGAAATGGGGAAAAACGGGAGGCCTAACTAAGCTCGCACAAACGGCAAAGTGTAAGGCTTCTAACTTCGATTGACAATTATAATATTATCAATTGTCAATTATAAAACATTAAATATTCCTTTACTGCATTTTTTCTACCAATCGTTCATAAGGCGTTTTCCCATCAAGAGCCGTATGCGGACGATGATAGTTGTAGAAGTTTTCCCATTCGGCCAGCTTGGCATGTAAGTCCACATCCCCTTTATAGGATAGCAGTTGATAGAACTCCCGCTGATCCGTCCTGTGCGAGCGTTCAACCTTTCCATTTAAGCGGGGCGTGCGAGGCTTGATGTAAGCATGCCTGATCCCCAGATCTTCCAGATGCCAGTGAAACTGAACCTGGAATTCATGGCCGTTATCAGTGCGGACGGTATTGATCCTGAATGGGAATTTATCAATGACGTAATCAATGAAATCAATGGCATTCTTTTGTGTATGGCGTTCATATATCTTTATGGCGCGGATGCGGGTAGCGTCATCGATAGCCGTATACTGGAACCGCCGTATTTTCTGCCCTTTGTCGTTACTGAAATGAAGGAATTTGACATCGACCTGAACATGGTGCCCAGGCACTTGCTTTTCATAGCGAATGGAAGGTACTACGCGCGTTTTGCGCCGGTCGGGAAGCCGGTTTAAGTTATGGCGTTTTAAAACGTTATAGACGCCGCTATCAGACACCTTCATGCCGTGATAGCGATCCAGATACCAGCTAATCCGCTGCGTCCCGAAATGATACGTCCTGCGTAAATAAAGAATCTTCTCTTCTATATGAACAGGAATCCGAAGTTTTGGATTCTCAGGGCAAGGTTTATTGTTAACAAGACCTTTTTCCCCGTATTCCGCATAAGCCCGTTTCCACTGATAAAACGCTTCCCGTGAAATACCAAAATAACGACAGGTAAAAGACACGCTGGGGGATATTTTTGCATGCTCAAGCACTTTCATCTTACGAACAACATCTCTTCTCTCATGGATTCTCATAAATACCTCTGGTTGACGTTTTTCAGTTTATCAAAAACTGTCAACCAAAGTCGTAAGATCGTCACTCAAACCTTTTGAAAGGAGTCGCCATGAGCCTACCCCTGTCTCTGCTGTCTTTATCTGCAAGCGGCAAGCCGCTTACAGATAAAGCGCCCCGCTACACCTTGTATCTGTTCGCGCTATTTTCCATCGGCTTCGGCTTTTTCCTACCCACCCTTCCGGCCCTGGCGGCAGATATCACCTATGGCGGCAACCCTTTGGAACTAAAAACCGCTTCTTTCGGAGGGGCTGACGGCGGTAGTCCGCCCGGCAGCGTGTTTGCCGGTCCTGACGGTTCCCCACTGGCTTCAGGAAATAACGTCACCATTAATTATTCCAGCGGAACCAATCCCTGGCGCGTTTTCGGCGGCCTGAGCAACAGCGCGGCGGTAACCGGCAACACTGTGTACTTTCAGAGTGGAAACGTAAGCAACAATCTTTATGGCGGTTATGATGCAGCCGCCTCCTCCGGATATAACGCCGTTGACAATAGGATTTTCATCTCCGGCGGGACTATAACGACCAACGCGCTGGCCGGGATTAGCCTTAACGGCAATGCCAGCGACAACATCACCACCATGACAGCCGGTTCCGTGCTCAACAACCTTTATGGCGGCAGCGCCAATGGCAATGGGAATGCTGTAAACAACCAAGTCATAATCTCAGGCGGGCAGGTTGGGGATGGGCTCGGCGAAGTTACCAATGGCTGGGTGTTGGGTGGTTACAGCAATACCGGCAATGCCCTTAATAACTCTGTGACTATCAGCGGTAGCGCTGTTGTCAACAATGTTGACACGGGAGAAAGCAACAGCGGTTTGGTGTCGGGCAACCGTCTCGAAATTACCGGCGGC
>Ga0082212_10001551_pt1 | contig 33946 bp, 25 predicted proteins | sample TergutNt197P3_FD_71548 | JGI IMG/M metagenome (GOLD analysis project Ga0082212, IMG submission 71548) | Neocapritermes taracua P3 segment gut microbial communities from Petit-Saut dam, French Guiana - Nt197 P3 | ecosystem: Host-associated > Arthropoda: Insects > Digestive system > Gut ... | reverse complement strand
GATTGCCGGGCCGGGGAGCGGACTTGTCAACTTCTGACCCAAGTAGCGGGCCGGGTAGGCCGCCGCCAAAAGCCGGGCCTGGCCATCATCCAAACCTATTATCCCGCTTCCCCGGTAATCCAAAGCGCCGCCGCCCAGGATTACCCCTTATTTGCCGACGCCGAACTGGAAAACCGCCGCAACTATAACTATCCCCCCTTTATAACGGTTTTGCGCCTGTTATTAAGCGCCCTGGACCAGGAGCAATTGATCAGAACAGCAGAGGCAGTTGCCGGCTATCTGAAGCTTGATTTGCCGGAAGGAGCAGAACTATGCGGCCCGGCTTTTGCCCCCTGGGAAAAAGTCAAAAACCGCTGGCGCCAGCAAATCATCTTAAAAGGCAAAAACGGAGCAGCCCTGGGCCGGGCAGCTGTCAAAACCTGGCAAAAAGTCCAAAGCGAGCGCCTGGCAGACGGAGTAAACCTGCAGTTGGATATGGAACCGCTGAATCTGATGTAAAAAATATTGACAATTTCAACAGGCGGAAGTATAATAAAAACAGAACAGGGCAAGACTTTAAACGGTTGCGTCCAAAGCTAAGGAAAAAAAGTAACCTTCACTTTGGATGGGCGGAGGTTACTTTTTTGTATTTCTATTTACACAGATAGCTACTACAGCTACAAGAGCCATTGCCACTATGTATGCAATTTCCATACAATCACCTCCTTCCATAGAAGATGGGTGAACGCAACCGTCCGGCAATCGCCGTTTTCAATCTGACCCTTATTCTGTCCGGATTACTCCGATAGCTTTTATTATACCTGGTAATCATATTAATTACAATGTTTTTTGCAAATAGCACAATTATTGCCCAAGCAGGCCAGAAGTAATTGTTGAGCCGTTTTGGTAAAATTTGTTAGTACTTTTTCTATCATTTTTGTCTCCAGCCATTGACATGCTTCGACCTTTTTGTTATAATATCATTCGTCAGCTTTCGCCGACGTAGCTCAATTGGCAGAGCAGCTGATTTGTAATCAGCAGGTTGCGGGTTCGAGTCCCATCGTCGGCTCCAAGTTTTTTGTTGATTACGAATTAAGCAGTACAAATTACGAATTGCCTACATGGAGGGATTCCCGAGTGGCCAAAGGGAGCAGACTGTAAATCTGTTGGCAACGCCTTCGGTGGTTCGAATCCACCTCCCTCCACCAAAAAGTGCCCCGACGGGGCAATGAAGAATGATAAATGATAAATTGTAAATGATGAATAAATAAATACAAGTAAGTACCAACAGGCACTTTTTGTATTTATCATTCATCATTAGCAAAGCGAATCATTTATCATTTATCATTTTAAAGCACTTTAGCCGGCATTATTTGTTCTTGATTTTTAAGGAGGCATTTTTTTATGCCCAAAGAATCAAGCGGGGTTTCCATCCGCATCATCACCGGAGAAAAGAAAGTTTTTCTCCCCCTATTGCTTTTGGGCGATGAAGAGGAGAGCAGTATTGACACATATCTTGAGCGCGGAGAGCTTTTCGCTTTGTACGATGGTGATCTGAAGAGTATCTGCCTGGTCACAGATGAGGACGAAGGCGTCTTGGAGATCCAAAATCTGGCAACTGATGAACGTTATCAGCGCCGGGGATATGCCTCAAAACTAATTGATTATATTGCAGAACACTACAAAAATCAGTATGATAAAATTATCCTCGGAACCGGAGATGTTCCGAGGATACTGGATTTTTACCAGCGGCGCGGCTTTGCGGTGACCCATCGCCTGCCCAATTATTTTACCGAACATTATAAAAAGCCGATCATTGAAGATGGCGTGCTGTTAAAAGACAAGGTATACCTTGAGAGGAAGCTATGCTATTGCTTCCAATAAACGCACAAAAAAAACAAGATTATTGCCTTAAAGCAAGCTATAGCATGTGATTTTCAAGTAGTCAGAATTCAGAAGTCAGTAGTCAGAATGTAGGTAGTTTCGCTCCGCGAAACGATTGAAGTAAAAAGAAAGAGCTTATTTTTATTGGGAAGTGTACTCTTATAGCATGTTTTATTCTGAATTCTGACTCCTGACTACTGACTACTTGCGGTCGAAGACCGCTTTATGTATTCTTTTCCAAACGCCTCAGCACAAAAACGTTCTTCCCCCAGTATTTGAATGAAGTTCGTTTAAGGCAACCTCTAAAAACACAGCGCTGCCAGATTCGCTAGCAATTTTTTCGACTGGCAAGGCGGAGGAGCCGAAGCGTAGCCGAGCTACGTGAGGTGACGACAACGCAGTCCAGGCGGAAAAAGGGCAGCGAATATGGCGGCGAGGGGTTTTTAGAGGTTGCCTTAAAATAATAAAAGTCGAAGGAGGATGAATTCAATGGCATTACTATTTCTGGCAATAATAATTATTGTAGGTGGCTTAGTTTGGCGGACGATCATCTCCAGAAATATCAAGGCAAACGAAAAAGAATACCCCGGGCGTGATAATTCCCAGCTGCGCCTTAGGATGACCCTTATTTTAATAGCAATTCCGGTTTTGATCGCCATGCTGACAGTCGGATTCGGCTTTAGAATAATCGGCGCGACAGAGGGGGCTGTGGTCAAAACATTCGGCAAGCCGGGTAATACGCTTTATGCCGGGCTCCATATTATTAACCCGGTGACTCAAACCCTCCAGAAATACGATCTCGCTCTCCAGCAAATTGACTTGAATTACGATGCCTATACCAAAGAAGGCCAAACAGTTTTGGTAAAGTCAATAGTGCAATATACGATCCAGCGGGACAATTTGCGCAAAATAACCAGTGAATTTGGTACTCAATCTACTCTTAATGACCGGATCGTCAGGATTGCCGAAGCGCAGTCCAAAGTCCTCTTTTCGGAGCAGAGCGCGATGGGGCTGATCGAGATCCGGGCTTTGCTGGAGGAAAAGACTTATGCTCTGATAACCAATGCCCTGGGCGAGAATTACTACGTTGACATAAGGAAGGCAGAGATCGTGGACATAGCTTTTTCCGAAGAGTTTCTCAGATCGATCTCTGCCAAGGTGCAGGCCGAGCAAGAAAAGCTCCGGGCTCAAACCGAGGCGGAAAAAGCCAGAATAGAAGCGGATCGTGATCGGGATGTAGCCATTACTCAAGCGGACGCCGTTCTGCAATCGGCAAAAAAACATGCGGAAGCCGCCATAGAAGAAGCCAGGGGTGAAGCCGAAGCCCAGCGGATCCGCCAGGAAGTCTGGCAGTCTATGTCAGCCGAAGTCCGGGCCGCCATCCTGGCGGAAATGTATTATGGAACCTGGAACGGACAGCTGCCGGCAACAATGCTCGGCTCGGATACTTCGGTTATTCTGGGTCCTGAGCAAAGGTAGAGAGCTATACCTTTGCAAATCACAAAAATTATGGAACACATCTGATTAAAAACCAACAACTAGCTGGGGCTTAACCCCAGCTTTTTTTTGCGGTTTTTCTTCTTGGATCCTGACAAAAGCCTAACTTTATTTACATAAAATACCACTTTAAAATGCTTAAAGTTTTGGTTTTGAGTATTTCCAATAAGATACAAATAATTTAGGTATAAATACTAACTATTGGACTTAATATAACCACGTTACCATGCTGATTTGAGGCAGTAATATTTTGCTTTTTTTATGAAATCAAATTTATGAAAAAAAGGGTTGACTTTCTTGTTACCACATACCTTATCCTTTTATGGTATTAACTATATGTTATTGTCTCAATTGTTTATTAAAAACACTATTTTTATAGCAAAATGAGGTGATAAAAAACATGCAGGCTAAAAACGCGAAAGTAAAACTACCTTTTAATATAGATAATAAAGGATATAACAAGACCCAGGTAGATGAATATCTGGACTTGATTTCAGGAGAATTTAGCAATCTGAATACCGGTTATCAGTATTTAGGATCAAAATATACAAAGCTCAGGCTGGAAAATGAACAACTCGAAGCTGAGATTAGGCGTTTAAAAGCAAACTCTGCAAGTGCAGATGCTTCTCATATCGGGCAAGCACTGATCGATGCTCGAAAAATTGCAGCGCAAATCACAAATCAAGCCAAACAAGAAGCTGATCTTATTATCCGTAATGCGAACGAACAGGCAAATATAGCCGAAGCCAAAAAAAGCGAATCGATCCGTTTGATCGAACAAATGCAGCAGCAAATTCAAGATATTATCCTTGGCATAGGAGGCGCGGAGGCTAACAATAAAAACACTGACAACAAGCCTCTTATTGTTACTGAGGAAATTGCTCTTCCGGGAGAGACCGTTCTCCCGGAAGAGATTGTTGTTCCGGAGAAATTTGCTATTCCTGCGGATCCGGTACCGGCAAGCCCGCAAATGAATGGCACAAAACCGAAGAGAAAGCGTTCCGCCTTAAGGGTCGCTTCTAGCATATTGTTTTACGTCGCTATCATAGGCGCCGTATTTCTGGCATTTGTTGCTTCAGGAAAAACCGGTGATGCTCCCCGCAATATCCTGGGATATTCCTATTTTACCGTTCTTAGCGGCTCAATGCAAAAAGAGATACCCGTCGGTTCCCTTGTCATAACCCGCAAGATCGATCCGGATAAACTGCAAATCGGCGATAATATTACTTTTATGAAAAGCTCAAATACCAGCGTTACCCATAAAATTATCGGCATTTACGAGAATTATAACGAAAAAGAAACAAGAGGATTTCAAACTCAGGGTGTGAACAACCCCCAGCCCGACAAAGATATAGTTGACGCAGCAAATGTAATCGGAAAAGTCGTTTTTACTGTACCCGGTATGGGAAAAGCCTTGTCTAATTTAAATGAAAAGATTATTTTTGCCATGATTTTCCTGGGCTTATTACTACTCTTATCATTTACCCTGCAAGTCTTTTTTGGTATCAAAAAACAAGAACAGCCCAAACGTGATTTATCCAAAGCCTAAGCGGCAGCAAAAACTTTAGCCGCCACTGTAAGATTTGCAAAATTTAGCGCTGTAACTGTTATCAGCAGGCTTCATGTTCAAGGCGACAGTGCAAAACCGGGTTTTGTGAATCAAATACAGCAGGGCAAAGGAATTTGCCGCGAAAAGCTTTGTGTAAATAAAACAAAAAAATTCTAAATAATTTAAGGAGGCAAAAAAATGAAGTTAAAAAGAAACCTGAACAAAAAAGTATCAGCAATTGCAGCGGGTGTGTTCATCGTGGCTATTTTGCTCGTGGGAACCTTTGCCTATTATGCCAGTGTAAGTGTGGAAAATATCTTTACCGGCAGCAAAACGACCCCTCCCGATGAACCGCCGCCGGCCGTCTTGCACGACGACTTTGACCCCAATACCGGACAGAAGGATGTTTATGTAGAGAACACCGGCGATCCTGATTCCCTGATGTATGTCCGGGTCAAATTTAATGAATTCCTTGATTTATCGACCAATACCCGTCCGCTGACAATCGCTGAAACAGACTGGTTTACCCACTGTCCTTCCCATCCTGATAGCTCCTGTATCTTTAATGATTGCATGAAGGCAAATAATAATGGCGATAAGTTCCATGACTATTTCAGTTGGACTTTGGGCGGCCAAAAATGGTATATGCCCGCTTCTAAAATGGTCGGCGAATATGCCTCATACAACAAAGGAACTTATGTTGACGATACTACTGATTATGGCAGCCTGACCCGCTTGGAAAGAGAAGAATTAGGGATAAAGCAAACCCCGGTTGGGGGTATTATCTGCATCGACGAGTACCTAAAAATGACTGCAAGAGGGCAGAGAGCATACATAGGCTGGATTTACGATGCCGACGGTTGGGCTTACTGGTCTCAACCCCTAAAAGGCGGGGAGGCAACCGGACTGTTGCTCAGCAGCGTAACTGCAATTCAAAGCAAACTGAAGGACTATGATTACTGCTACATAATCGACGTTATCATGGACGTTGTCGATGCAGACGATCTGCCTATGTGGACGGATAACGCAAATTCGGTCGATCCGGACATTACCGGAAATGCACCGCCGGCTTCAGGCGAAGCAAAACAAGTCCTTGATATTATCAAATCATTCTAGTGCGGATTTCATCTGCGAGAATTCAGAGGTCAGAATTCAGAATTCAGAATGCTGGTGACTTTTCGCTGCGTGAAAACTAATTATTTTTAAAATTCATAAGAAGGAGTTTACCTCATGCAAACAAAAAAGCGAAATTTCAAAAAGACGACGGCGGTTACCGCGTCAGTGATCCTGATTTTAGCATTGCTTATTACGGGAACATTTGCCTATTTTGGCGGTCAATCGGCTCTCAATATTTTTAAAGATAAAAAAACCGTTGATGACGGCGGCGTAGGCCGTGATGATTATGAACCGGGACAGCCCGGCAAAGAGGTTTATGTGGAAAATAAAGGCAAAACAAATCTTTATGCCAGGATCAAGCTCGAGGAGTTTATGGAGCTTAACGGCATAGTGATCGTAGGAGATGCCGATGCCACAAGAACACCTTCTGATGGCTGGCTCGTCCACAAAGACGCTCCGGATCCTTCCGGATTAGGCGAAACGGTCATTGCCTACGGCACAAACCCCTCTCCGGATAAAACCGCCCATGATTATTGGCAGTGGACCCTTGGCGGCTCAAAAGTCTATAAGCCCGCCCCGGCCAGCGCAGTTGCGGAAGATGGTACATATAACGGCGACGCTTATTCTGACATCACTGATTATAGCGGGTACAATGCCTCATCTGCTGCAGAACTTGCAGATCTTGGCTTGATGAAAACGCCTGTCGGCACGGTTATGACCTATGAATACTGGAAAAATGAACTGAACGGAGAAGCCGGCCCTTACTGGGTGATCGATCCGGAAGACGGATATATCTATTGGGCTCAGGCAATTGCCCCGGGTGAAGCCAGCGGGCTTCTGCTGAAAATGGTGGAAGGACCTCAAGGGCTCGGTGAGGATGACGATTGGGACGAATATTATTATGCGATCAATGTCATCTTTGACTTTGCCGATGAAAAAGATTTCAGCGTAATCAAAGACAGCGCTAATGATAAGGGCAAAGAAATTTTGGACGCAGCTTTAGAAGCAGCAACCCCCCCTGTCCCGGCGGAAAGCGTTACCATCAGCGGCGGGGACAAAACGATGGCTGTAGGCGATACTCTTACACCTTCTATTACCATTGAGCCTGCCAATAGCACCGATAAACCTCAGTGGAGCTCCGATAATGAATCTGTTGCTACAGTTGATCCCGATACCGGCAAAATCACTGCCGTTGCCGAAGGCGAAGCTGTTATCACCGTTACAGTTGGCGATAAAACCGATTCCATTACCATCACGGTTTCCCCGGAGTTTATTCCTGCCGAAAACGTCACCATTGAGGGCGGAAACAAAACGATGGAAGTTGATGATACCTATACCCCATTGATCACCATTGATCCTGCAGACAGCACCGATAGACCTGTCTGGAGTTCAAGTGATGAATCCGTGGCTACAGTTGACCCGGACACCGGCGAAATCACCGCTGTCGGGGAAGGAGATGCTGTCATTACCGTAACCGTAGGCGCCAAATCCGACTCCATCACCATTACGGTAGCTCCCGGTCTGCTGGCAACTAAAACAGATGCATTTTTGAATCCCTGGGATGCAGCCAATCCTGCCCCATTTGTCAGTTCCCTGGTTTCCCAAGAGACCTTTACAACCGGAAAGCCTGAGTTTAATATTGATGACAGAGGCAGCTTGGAACAATGTTACGGCTATATTCCCCTCAGTATTTTCCTGGATGATACTTCCGGGGTAAGCATATATAGCATAGATGGTTTACCCAGCGGGTCCGGCTCTATAGTGGTTGGTTCCGGTATAGATCTTTATGGCCGTCTCAATGGCGCTGATTATAGCGGCGAGGACTGCATCATCGTCAAATTCCTTCCCGCCAGCACGGCTATACTGGCTGCGATGAATAAAGACGCTGCCCAACCCAGCATAAGTTATGTAGACGTCACGATCAAGCTGGCGCAAACCATCGGGGCTAAAACCCAGATCAGTGAAGATATTACCCTGCGTGTCTCGTTTATGGGATTCTTTTAATAAATTATTGAGGAGACTATAATGATGAATAAATTTCAAAGATTTTTCAGCACATCCAAAGGACGTGTAATTGCTGCAACACTAACGGCAGCAATCCTGATCAGTGCTGTTATAGTTGGACTGACCTTTACCCTTGGCAGCAACAATGATGTGGAAAAAGATTTTGTCTGCCAAAACAGTTACAACAAAATTGCTCTGGGTTCAGAGCTGAATACCTATTCCGGTGTTTACAGAGCGCGATCCAACCACTCTGAGATCGCCAGTGTGCGTGTATCCGGCGGTAACGCGACCGTTGTTGCGGATGCGGCAAACACAGGTGTCGCCAGTATCGCCTTATTCACCATGGTTGGCGATTCCGCCTTCCTCAATTATCAGATCTATGACCCAAGCGGAGCTGCCGGATACAGGATCCCTGATGGCAAGCTGGTGATCGCCAAAGTTACTGACGAGACTACCCCTTTAGCTCTTGAGATCAATATCGACCAAAATGATGATGGGAACATAATAAGCAAAGATTTGGAAACCTGGAACCTGGACAACCCTGATAACAAAGTGGAATGGGAGTCGCTGCATACAGATGTGGCAGATATAGACGCCGGCGGTAATATTTCCGTAATCAGTAAAGGTTCGGCTGTTATGATCGGCACAGTCACCGACAAATGGGGCGTGACGCAGACTATTTCCTACCTGGTTATTGTGGGTACATCCAGCAATGCTGTTGAAGATGGGGATGGAAAATTCTGGTATCCTACGGATAAAGAACATATCTGGATCGAATGCGATGAGGACGGTAATGTCATTACCCCGCCGAATTATGTATTTGATTTGGACGAAGACGGCCCTGCCGATCCCACCAATCCCTCAATTCCCGTAAAACCCGGTGAAGACGGAAAGTATTATGAAGAAGATCCGGATTACCCCAATATCTGGCACGAAATAGATCCGGAAACCGGCAGCAGAACCGGTAAAAGCAGCTGGGGAGGCCCGAGCAGGAAACCCGGCGGCGGAGATGACAAAGCAGCCGTTTATGATCCGGATAGTCAAGCCTGGTGGTGGGCTGATCTGGAACAAAATGTCTTCCAAAAAGTATCTCCTGTTGATGGCCAGCTGTACGGAGATCTTACCGGCGGCGGCGGTAGCATGAAGCCTTGGGAAACACCGGCAAAACCGATTATCAAGATCAACGGCAAATACTATGTTAAAGCCGATGGCGGGGATTTCTATTATGGCGATAAGCTGGAAGGCGGAAACGGCAAATTGATGAGTACCGAAGACGCGTTGCATGAAACCGATGAGATTTTCTACTATGATATGGTGACCGGTACAATGGTAACTCAAAAAGCAATGAAAGATCAGCTTGAAGATTTGCTCAACCAGGCCAAATCTTTGAATGAAGACGATTATACTGCGGATAGTTGGAGCAGAGCAGACCTTCCCGGGGCAATTTCCGGCGGAGAATTTGTTTTGGAAGACGATACCGCAACTCTGGAAGAGGTCAAAGACGCTATCAATGATTTGATCATTGCAATGGCCAGGCTCGAAGAGAAAAACTATGCCGAATGGGTTATCGGTCCGGATAAAAAGATTATGGACTTGAAAAACAACAGAACGCTGCAATTAACGGCAACGACCAAAATAGAAGGCATTCCTGTAGCCGTTACCTGGTCTATGGTGTCCGATAGCTATGATTATGCGAATGACGACGACGAGGTAGGTACGCTGAGAAACTTTAAAGCAACCACAACCATTGACCCGAATACCGGACTCATCCAGATCGCGGCCAACGAAACAGTTGACAGGATCATTGTAACAGCAGAGGATGCAGAAGGCAACAGGGTTACGGCCCTTGTGTATGTTGTTCCCGATAAAGACTTAGTCGACATACTTGACGGTCTTACTGGTACAACCGATGATCTCGGCAAAATCTTCATGGCTGACGGGATACTTTGGAGAGTTCTCAAGGTTGAAGAAAACGGCGATACCCTGATCACAACCACAAGTGTTGAAAGCCGGACTCCCTTTAATTCCTCGGCAAGCCAAAAATTCTACCCCAGTTCCCGGCTTGACACCGAATGCAGAAGTTTCTATGCCCGGAGATTGAATGACTTGCAGAAAGTAGCAAGACCGGCAGTTTTCCCGGCAGGTATCCAAATCAGTTCGACCGCTAATGCCAGGAATACGCAGGACATGAGCGCCTGGTCCTATGTGGACGAGGGTGTGGGAGAGAAGACTTGCTTTGCCCTTTCCGCTACCGAACTATATTTCAGCCCGGGATTCATTGGCGCCAACCCTGCTCCCAACAGCACTGCCAACGACCCGAACAGAACGGTAACCGGAGGAAACGGACGTTTTTGGACCCGTACCGCCCGTAATACAAATTATGTCATCCGTACAACTACACCCGGAGCGCCGGCTTCCACTACTCCGACCTCCAACCGCTGGATCCGTCCGGCTATGTGGATCAATGTCAATTAAGGGTTGAGCCTTTATAAAGAGGACAGAGGACAGAGGACAGAGGACAGATGACAGAGGACGGAATGGGTGACTTTCGCTCCGCGAAAGGATTGAATTAAGTGCTTTGGGGGGCGCCGCTGCCCGAAACAGCGGCGCCCCCCCAAAAACACTTTGCTTGGGCAGAGTCTTCCTAAATGTGTTTGATTATGGCAAACACATTTAGGAAGACCCTGATCAAGAAAATGATCACGGTCTTTTGAGGGCAATCAAGCCAAAGGAAGTGATGATGGTTGAAGCAAGTTGAAAATAAAAAACATATTGTTTCCGTTAAAATTATTTACTTTGCGTTAAGTTTTCTAATGATACTATCAATTTTTATGGCAAGCAGTTATGCCTGGCGCGGCTTAGTAAACAAGGAGAATCTCTTCAGCGGCACACAGCAAGAAAAAAAATCCGATCCAACGAAACCGGGTACAAAGGATCCGACATCAAACACAGATAAAAAGGATGATACCTCTTTTAGCTCAAACACTATAAAAATCGAAGGCATGAAGAAATGGGAACACGGAAAAAACCCGGCAGTGAACCAGCCAAAAAACATTACGGTGCTCGTTAAAAACGGCAACGCGGTTGTGATCCAAAAGATTGTATCTGCTGCTGATGGCTGGCAATGGAACTTCAGCTTGCCGAAATATGATAGTTACAATAAGGAAATCGTTTACACTGTTGATGAAGATACGGTTTACGGATACAGAAAAAAAGTGGACGGATACAGTATTACAAACACATATATCCCACCGGCCCTGAATATTCCGGATTCGCCTGATCCCGGCCTTTCCAATCCCTCCCACCGGAATAAACCGTCATCGGATAGTCCCAATACAGGCGATACCACCAATATGGCTATATGGTTTGTGATAATGATCGGATGCGCGTTTTGCCTTAGATTGCTTTTGGAGAAAAGGCGGTAATGCTTTTTGCACTTTTAAGTAAATAAACTAATTAAATCTCTGGGGTGCGGTATAAGGCACATTCAGGGATTTTTTTTGCCTTTATGTAGCATATTAAATATACTTGGGCCTTGAAAGGATATAATGATATATGAAAGAGTTGCTATCAATAAAAGAATTTTCCAAATTATCCGGTATCAGTCAAACGACACTGCGTCATTGGGAGGAGTCCGGACTGTTTTTCCCTGTAAAACGTGACATGAAAACGAATTACCGCTATTATTCCCCTGACCAGATGGTAACCATAAAATTTATTTCTGTTTTAAGTAATTTGAATATTCCCTTGAAGGAAATCAGAAAGGCGGATAGTGAACGCACTCCGGAAAAAATATTGGCTTTGATCGAGCAAAGGGAAAAGCAGATAGACATGGAATTGCACAAACTACGCGAATGCTATTCCATAATCAATACCAGGCGCGAATTGATCAGCTATGGGATAAAGGTGCTTGAGGGATACAAGGCGGCGGATGGAGAAATAGCCAAGGACAAAAATAATAAAAATACGGCAAATGAGAATGGATATGTTGATGTGACCAAGATTGCTGTGTTGAAAAGAGAAGGCACTCCATATATTCTTGGTTCAGGCAATAATTGGAATGAAGATGAAGATTTTTATAAGCCGCTTATGAATTTTTGCAATGAGGCTCTGAATTTACGGATAAATCTTAGTTTTCCCATCGGTGGTATGCACGAGAGTTGGGACAGGTTTTTGAAGGCGCCGGGAAATCCCGATTATTTTATATCATTAGATCCAACCGGGAACCGCAGCTCGAAAGCCGGAAATTATTTAACCGGTTTTGCCTATGGTTATTATGGCCATTTCGGCGATTTACCTGCAAGAATGACGGCATATATAGAAGAAAAAAACCTGACCGTGTCCGGTCCGGTTTTCTCTGTTTATTTACATGACGAAGTGTGTGTTAAAGATATATCCCACTATTTATCGCAGGTTTATGTTGCTGTATCAAAAAATCAGTGAAAAAACTATCAATGATATCTTCATTTACCGCACCTCAAACCTCCTGCCATCACGCTTACAGATATCTTTGATCACATTTTTGCCCGAGAGGGCGTTAGCAAACAGGGCGCCTGTCGATGTTACCCAAATACCAGCCAGGTAGAACCCATCAAGCCCGGGTAAAGTATTTTTTGCCGCCTTTAGCATTGTTCCTAAATTGAAGGGTTTATTGGGAGCGTTGGCAAAGCCGCGTGTTCCTCCCATAAAGCGTTCCCATGTCTTAATTGTAACCACATCGAGAACCTCTACCTGGTTTGCTATTCCCTCAAAATACTTTTCCAAAATCGTGATGGCTTGATCCGCCACCAGCCGCTTTTTGTCTTTATATTCCTCATCTGTGCCGCATTCCCAGTAGGAAAAGGGTGTTATCATCTCCACCTTGATCACACCTTTGCCATTCGGTGCTAAAGAGGGGTCAAAACCGTAAATTTGCATTTCCAGTGAGTCTACCGTTTTTCCCGCCAAAGTTACCGGTTCATCCAAAAGCATTACCAGTGCGGAGGGTTCATGGGACAGATCGCGATTGACGCCCAGATAAACCATGGTCCCCCAATTAGTTTCAGCCGCTCCCTCTTTTGCCCAGCCTGCGATCTCATTGTCTGCATAGTTGCCTTCAAGAAGGTCATATATGGTTTTTCTCCCGTCCGCGTTGGAAATGATAATATCCGCGTAATGCTTGCTCCCATCCTCAAGGAGGACGCCAATGGCTTTGTCGCTTTCCGTCAGGATTTTTGTTACTTTATGGCCAAGGTTCAGTTTGCCGCCTAAAGCCTGGTATTTCCCGGCAATCGACTTGGCAAATTGCCCGCTTCCTCCGACCGGCCAAAGAATATCTCCGGCAGCCCCTGCCGCGTGTTTGGCAAAATGCATACCTGTCGGAAGTTCCGGTATTGAATATTCCAGTAAAGCTATCGCCCGCCTTAAAAGAGGATTTTTAAAGCGTTTCGCGTAATCACCTAAAGTTAGGTTCATATATTTCAGGTTTCTCAACATAGTTGGCATCAGGCCAATCATACCTCTTTTTCCGCCCATCATCATGCTGCCCATCATGTCCTCTCCGACAAAAGAGCGAATACCTTTTATGTATTTTTCTATCTCATTTTTATCTTCAGGGGCAATGTCAAGCATATGTTCCCGTAATTGACCTAAATCATTGTAGTCATAAAACAGGTTGCCTTTGAGGTCTGTAAAGGCGACACTCTCTTTTTGCGAAATCATTTCCCTCGGCAATCCGCCCAATTCCCGCCATAATTTGTTGAGTTTTGAACCTTCCTTGCAACCCATCAGATGGTGGATACAGGCATCAAAAGTATAGCCTTTGCGCTGCCAGGAGGCGCACTGGCCACCCGGAGATATATGCATTTCCTCAATTTGGGTTTGATACCCGTTCATTTGACCATAGATTCCCGCCGCCAAACCGCCCATTCCGGCTCCGATAATAAGTATTGATTTCATGGGTACCTTCTCCTTCCAAGTTTACTTTTGAATGATTCCCAAGTTTTTATTACTTGCGAAAAATCAGCAATTGATCCTCCTTTATTCTTCCCGTCATCCCGGACTTGATCCGGGATCCCCCGGGGATAAGCAGGGGATCCCGGATCAAGTCCGGGATGACGTAAGGATCGATTTTGTAGGCAAACTCGCAACTGTAAGCAGTCACATAGGCTGCAAGATCGGATTTTTCACAGCCTATGCGTCTACTGTCCAACAATAATTGAATCACAATCAGTGGCATTAAGCCGATATTTTAAAATTTCCTGATATTCAGCTGAGTAATACCAATCTTTGAGGGATCGTCTATCGGGAAACTCTATCAAAACTAGTCGGGAATAGTCCCAATGCCCTTCTAATATTTCCGGATTGTCATCAACAGCTAAATATTTGCCATTAAACTTGCTAAAGACTTTATCTACATCAATAAGATATTTTTGATATTTATCCTCATCCTCTATCTTTATATTCGCGATAAAAAATACAGCCATAATTAACCTCCTTTTGTTATCTTTTACAGTCATAGCAAAACTATGAAGTTAAAGAAGTACAAGGAATCACATAGATATAGTAATCCCTCTTAAATATAGTATACTCAATTTCATCAAAATCGTCAACTTAACTATGATTCAAAATTAGGTGAGTATTTGCAGGGCTATTGTCAGAATTAATGAATTATGCTAGAATATGTTTATCCGTGAGTATTTTTCTAAAGGAGGAAGCCTCATGATAAAATCGGTAGAACTTAAAAATTTCTTAAGCTTTGGGCCAGATTCTGAAAAAATTGAATTACAACCACTGAATGTTATCATTGGTAGAAACGGGAGCGGAAAATCCAATTTTATTGAAGCAATAGAGTTGCTCAGAAGTGCGCCTTCGGACATGAGGGAACATATTCGTAAAGGAGGTGGCGCTGCTGAATGGCTTCACAAGGGCTCTTCTGGAGAAAAAAAACCCGCAACAATGACTTTTGTGGTTGAAAACCTTGCCGCAATTTCAAAAAACAGTCTTCCAAATCTATTATATCAAATTACCTTTGCCGATGAAGCGCAACGATTCAGGATAATTAACGAAAAAATAACCAGTACAGAAAAGAGTCAAGGTGAAGCCCAGCCTTATATTTTTTATGACTATGCTTGGGGTTCACCTGTTCTTAATGTAAGAGTCCTGCAAAGAAAAGTCAAGCCTTTTTTGAAAAATATTTTAATTATTTTTTATTTCTTTTATTCTTTAAAAATGGGTATAGCAAAGCAGGCGGTTCCGGCAAAATTTTTTTACGCCGCCGCCGAAAAGCCTCACTCGCTGCGCTCGTTCACCTTTTCGGCGTCGGCGTAAAAAAATTAGCAGGAGGAGGCTGGCATAATTGAGTTTTATTTGACTAATCGAAATATCCCTTTGCAGAAGGACACTTCAAATATGGGGTACACCCTATATCATTCGTAGTCGGGGTGATATCGTTTGATGTAATACTTCATGTACTTTGTTAATACCTGGGCTTGAGATAGCTCCATTTCCTCGCAAGCCTCTGCAAACTCATCGACAACTTCACGAGGTAGTTTGTATGACTTGCTGATTAGACCCTTCTTCTTTTGATAGCGGGCTGTAGCCCGAGTAGCCGCGGTACCCATAGGGTACACCCTATAATTCCGGAGGATCTTGCTCGGGATAATGCTTATTCAGATGCTCTTTAACCCGGGCATAGTAGATCCTTAGGAACTTATTGGCAGCAGCAGTCATGTAAACGTAATAAGGCTTACCCTCGGCGCGTTTTTTATCAAGAAATTGATACACAGGCTCATCTTCCGGAGATCGTTTCAGGTAAGTATCCATCACTTGGAACAGGGTTTTACGAAGATGCGGCGAGCCGCGCTTGCTAGAAGGATTGCTTACTCTCTGGTAAGAGCCGGACTGGCTGACTTCCGGATCAATACCTGCGAAAGCAACGATTGACTTGCGGTTATTAAAGCGTCTCACATCCCCCAGTTCAGCCATAAGCTGCGACCCTGTTATCTCGCCAACACCATACATGCCAATCACGATGTCATACTCGGGGAGCTGCTTAGCCAGACGGATCACCTCAGCCTTAATTGTCATCAAACCCTCTCTAACGGCGGAGAGTTCGGCAGCAGCAGAGGTAATCAACAGCTTGGTGTTGGCATTCTTCGGCAGAGTAGGAAAATGCCCGGCACTAGAGATATACACATCCTCTGCTTTTGATTCGGAAAAGTTATATCCCTTGCGTTTACACCACTTTTGGTATCGCTCTGTGAAGGCATTTTGACTGACGCGGCAAATGCAATCACAATGCCAAAAAGATGTAATAAAATCTACCCATTTTTGATGGCCGTCGGCGCGGGTTGGGCTATCAAAAATGGTATTGGCGCCTGGAAAAGTCTTGTCCAGTAGTGCAATAAGGTTGTTTTGCAGTGCCACCGATGTTTTCATGTACAGGTTGTACTGGCGGCTGAACAGTTTAAGTTGTTGTCTTACGGCATCCGTAGGTGTGTATTGGCGTAATGTCGTCCAATTGTCGATCCCGTACTTTGCGATTTTGAGAGCATCTTTCTTATCGCTTTTGACCTTTCGGACGGAGCCAGCGCCACTCTGTTTGATAACAATAGGATTGAGGACACAGACGTAGATGCCCATTTCATGGAGAACTGCCGCCACGGGTTCATGGTAGCGCCCCGTGGCCTCCATGATGACCCTTGTGTTCTCACCAAGCCCGATAATATCGTAGCCTAGCTTCTCAAGATTGGCATAGGAATGAGTGACTTCATGTGGAGTGAGGGTTACTTCCCCAAAGGGTCGCATGGCTGCAACCATGCACTTGCCTTTGGAGATGTCGATACCGACAGCGTTCATAGTAAAAGGCCTCCTTAAATATATTTTTGGTATTGGCTACCGCCCTTTACTCAATGCTTATTCAATCTCTTGGGTTACACGAACGCACCAGAAGGTGGCAGGACAACCTGCGCAAATCGAACACTGCGAATGAGAGGGCGGGCTGACGGACTCCATTACGAACATGATCAGATCAGTTCTTGAGGGACATCGTCAGTCCAATCCACTCTCATTCTAACAGTTCAGCACGAGATGGAAAAGACACGGCTGACAACCGTGCCTTCAACCATAATTATATTGTAAGAAAAAGGATAAAGGAAAAAGGAAAAGGATAAAGGATAAAGGATAAAGGATAAAGGATAAAGGATAAAGGATAAAGGATAAAGGATAAAGGATAAAGGATAAAGGATAAAGGATAATTATTGGACTGTTCGTTTTACTTTATTTGTTTTGCTTTGACTTCTTTCAGAGCTGCTGGCTTTTGGGAGTTGAAGTTTGCCTGGATAACATATTAAGTACTACTTTAACAAGGAATAGTTAATAAGATTACTTTCAAAATACCTGAAGAAATTAATTGGAAAATTTTACTAATTACAAACAATCTGACTTGCTGCTGGGGCTTCAGTTTGGTTATATGGAAAGGTTTTCCAAATATTTCTTTCAAATTGAGATATCGTTTTGCAAGAAGTTCCAAAAAACGACAAATGCGCGTGATGAGGGAATTATTTCCCGCGTCACACGCATCAGAGTTAGTTTTATTATACTGTTGAATGATGATGATTGCAAAGGTAAAATATAGAAGTTCGAAGAAAAGTATTGATTTTGGTGAATTTTGCTGTATAATTGAATAGCTGGAGTAATCCGGCAGGAAAAGGGCAAATCTAAAAACGGCGAAAAGCCGGACGGTTACGTCCACCCACCCCTGGATGCAGGAAGGAGGTGGTCGCGTATGGAGATAGCATACATAGTTTGCATGGCACTCGTTGCTATTGTTGCTATACTTGCAAATCGAAATATGAAAAAATAGCCCTCCGCTTCCCCAAGTGACGGGCTATTTTTTGTCCTGAAACTTGGACGTAACCGTTAGAGGTTTTGCCCTTTTCTATTTCTATTATACTGCCGTTTGATAAAATTGTCAACGTTTTTTTATAAGTCACCTTTGAGCTTTCAGCGAAAAGGGTTACTGTTCAGGCCCTAATCCAGACAAGCTGGGAAACCAACGTCATCCCGGGCTTGACCCGGGATCCCCTACTCGCCTATCAGGGGATTGCGGATCAGGTCCGGTTGACAGGTGGGGGCCTGAGCAGTAACCGAAAAGGTGATTTTCGTCCACTCACCAAGCTTACTCTCTGCGACAACGCTTCCGCCCATAGCTTCTACTGCTGTTTTTACTATATAAAGACCCAGACCTGCGCCTTCTGCGCCCCGGCTTTTGTCTGCTTTGTAATATTGCTCAAAGATATGAGGCAGATGCTCTTGGGCAATACCGCAGCCGGTGTCCGATATGGAAATATTGACAAAGCCATCCTTGATTTCGCCGGCAGAAATCGTAATCGAACCGTCTTTTGCCGTATAACGCTGGGCGTTGCTGAGGATGTTATCGAATACACGCAAAATCTGATTTTCAGCTTGCCAAACCTGGCAATCCTGCCGGTAGCTGACATTAAGTACTATTCCCGCTGCTTCCATTTGGTCGGTATATTTGGCGGCTATGCCGGAAAGCAGGGTGGAAAGAGAAATCCAGGTCATATCATATTTGGCTGTTTCCATATTGCCTACAGATAAAAGCTCCCGGATCAGCCGGGCCAGATCGCTGCTTTTGTTGTAAGCTATATTTAAATGCCGTTTTACATCGGCCGGAATATCCGCCTCCAGGGCGATTTCCAGGTTGGCGGAAAGTACCGAAATGGGAGTTTTCAGGTCGTGGGAAATGTTTGCCACGGCCTCCCGGACGCTTCTTTCCGAAGCGGCAAGGTCGGTAGCGGTTTCCTGAAGCTTGGCCGTGCGCTCGGCGACCTTATCCTCCAAAATCAGATTTGCTTCTTCCACGCCTTTGAGGGCTTTGGCAAAGCGGTCGGAAAGCAGTATGGAGTGGATGATGGCGAAGACAAAGTTAAAAGCAACCGCTATATAGGGGGCGGCATTATAGGAGGTAGTGGTAAAGAAACCGGAGAAAATATAGAGGATGAAACCGAACAGATACAAGACAGAGAGACGGTTTTGGCGGTATTCACCGGATTTAAGGATCACCCCAATGCAGACTGCGGCATAGACCGCAACTAAAGGGAGCCCCAGTATCGCCCGCCAGACGGTATCAAGTCCCATCAGGATAATGGCAACGTTTACGGCGGCAGATACGATTATCAGGGCATATTTGATTTTTTTTGACCTGCCGGCGCCGAATATCTCATAGACAAAAAGAATAAGCCCTATCAGGGCAATGGTATAGGGGATTTGGCGCAGCCAGATGGTAGCGAAAAGTTCCGGCAGGCTAGGAAAAAGCTGCCAGCCGATACTGCCCGGCATAAATAAAAAGCGCAGACTTTGGCCCAGGCAGAAAATCGCGAAGTACAAGGCCGCTTTTTCCCGCCGGGTAAAGAAGCGCAAGGAGAGGTTATAGAGGGCCATCATCAGCATTCCGCCGCAAACAAGGCAGATACAGATCCAGATATTGAGCTGATTTGCCCCGCCGCTCATAGGCTGGATCCCTAAAAAATAAAATAATAAGCCGATAAAAACCGCAGCGAAAAGGGCATAAAAAGCTATCTCCAGCGTAGACAAAAAGCGCTTCATAAGCCGCCTCCGCTTTCCTCGCCCGGGATATATTTATAGCCCTCGCCGAAAATATTTTCAATTTTACCCAATGAATCATCGCCGGCAAGTTTGGAGCGGATCCGCTTGATACAGGTAAAGAGAGTGGCTTCCTCACCCGAAACAAGAGCCAGTAATTCATCTTTGCCGACCAATTCACCGGGGGTAGCCAATAGCCGCGTCAGTATTTCATATTCCGCCCGCGACATAATCAGATTGACACCCCGGATGGCGACGACCCGGTTTTCCTTGCCAAACATGATATTGGGCCGGGGGCTTTCTATCATATGGTCTGTCCCGTCATAAACCTTGCTGCGGCGCACCTGGGAATAGATCCGGGCGGTAAGCTCCTTGATGCTGTAGGGTTTTGTCATATAATCATCACCGCCCGCAATCAAGCCCTTGATCCGGCTGTCCTCGCTATCCAGGCAGCTTAAAAATATAATAGGGGTCTTTTCCGGATTATTACGGGCAATCGAGCAGATGGTAAATCCATCCAAATCGGGCAGCATCACATCCAGGACGATGCAGTCGTATTTTTTGGTTTTTAAAAGAGCAATGGCTGTAGCGCCGTCCATTGCCAGATCAACCTGATAGCCCTTGGCAGTCAAGTATTCCTGATTGACAGCCTGTATTTCCGGATTATCATCTATAAGCAAGATTTTATTCATAGGCTTAAGCCCCCTGACTCTTCTTACATGTAATATACTATAAAATTCGCTTATTTTCAAGCATATTATAAAAGTCATAGGAACCCATGACAATTAATATACAAAAAGCCCCCAAATGAGAGCTTTTCTGTATACCAATAGTAACTTACGGCGCAGAGTCGTAAATAAAAAATAAGGTTTTCGTTCAATCTTTTCGCGGAGCGAAAAGTTACCAACATTCTGAATTCTGAATCCTGAATTCTGAATACTTGCGGTAAAAGCCCGCCTATGGCAGTTTTATTTCATTATTGAGTACGGCCTGCATGTTGGCGCTTTGCAGAATATTGGCTAAATGATCCTGCAGGCCAATCAATAGTGTATGCACATTACAATGCTTTCCGCTCTTGTTATTGGGACAGGGACAGACCGCATCTTTTATCAAACACTCGTTAATGACTAACTCCTCTTCTATGGCGGTATAAATATCCAACAGCGTAATAGATGCAGGAGGTTTAATCAGTTCACACCCGCCGCCATGGTATAACTTAATCAAAGAGGCTTCTTCCAGTTTCTGCGCTATCTTAATAGCATTTGAATAGGAGATGTTTTCCTTTTCACAGATTTGGTTAATTGTTAACCCTTCTTCCGAAAGCGCCCGAACGATGCGGATTGCGTAGTCATATTCTCTCGAAACAAACATAATCTTCACCTGCTTTTCGCAAATATATTATTGAATCTTATTTTATGTTGAGTAATATGTTTTAATACATTTTTGCTAAAAATACAAACAGGTTAATTAAGCTGTTCCGACAGCCAGGCAGTAAAGCTTTCTGATTTTCCGCCGGCTTCAAGATACGCCTGCCGCAGATTGTTAAGAATTGTTGCTGTAGACGGATGGTTTGCTCCATATCTAAGCCATACTTTGTATGCTAGAATATATAATTCCAAAGCCTTGTCATAATCCCCTTGGGCTTGATAAACTACCGCCATATTGTTATAGGTATCGGCGGTAGAGGGATGCTCCTTGCCCAGCACTTTTCCCCTAATAGCCAAAGCCTTCTCATAAAACAGCAAAGCCTTGTCATAATCTCCTTGGTTTTGATAAACTCCCGCCATATTGTTATAGGTAGTGGCGGTAGAGGGATGCTCCTTGCTCAGTACTTTTTCACTAATAGCCAAATCCTTCTCATAAAACAGCAACGCCTTGTTATAATCCCCTTGGTCTTGATAAACTATCGCCATATTGTTATAGGTATCAGCGGTAGAGGGATGCTCCTTGCCCAGCACTTTTTCACTAATAGCCAAATCCTTCTCAAAAAACAGCAAAGCCTTGTTATAATCCCCTTGGTCTCGATAAACTATCGCCATATTGTTATAGGTAGCGGTGGTATAGGGATGCCCCTTGCCCAGCACTTTTTCCCTAATAGCCAAAGCCTTCTCAAAAAACAGCAAAGCCTTGTCATAATCCCCTTGGTCTTGATAAACTATCGCCATATTGTTATAGGTATCAGCGGTAGAGGGATGCTCCTTGCCCAGCACTTTTTCTTTAATAGCCAAAGCCTTTTCATAAAACAGCAAAGCCTTATCATAATCCCCTTGGTATTGATAAACTCCCGCCATATTGTTATAGGTAGCGGCGGTACGGGGATGCTCCTTGCCCAGCACTTTTTCCTTAATAGCCAAAGCCTTCTCATAAAACAGCAAAGCCCTGTCATAATCCCCTTGGCTGGCAAAGACAGCGGCTATTTCAAAAGTAAAATCGTCAAGTTCATTTTCGTATTTTTGCAGGAGCCTTTTAAACTCGGCAAAAAAGCGGTTTAGTTCAGCAAAATGCAGGATCCGTAATGATTTGTTTAAATCAAGTATCTTCAGGACAATTTCAAAGGCCCGGCGGCTGTTATAGTCCTTCAAATTACCATATTTTTCCAAATAATACTCCAGCAGCTCTTTATCAGCCTGGCTATATGGCACATCAGATATTTTTTGGATTGGCTCTACAGATTCTGTCGGGACGGTAAAATCTGCATGATATTGGAAAAAGGAATTGAAATCCGGAGCCTTGCGGGCTATTTTGATCCGGAAATAGAGGGGCATCATAAAGACAAATACTTGGGGCATTTCCGCCAGGTTGTCCCGGCTCAGGTTGACGATTTGCAAAAAGTCTTCATCCGGCAGATCACCGCCTGCCAGCTGAAAATTTACCAAAAATAGAATCCGTACGCCGGGGGCCAGCATTTCCTTCAGGGCTTGGGAGGTAAAGAGAAAATCATTGCCGATATTTTTAAAATCAATGACCTGGACCTCGCCGGCAGGAAAAAGGTCTTGGATCTCTGCCGCTATTTCCCTTTGCAGGAGGATCGAATTGCTGGTAACGCAGAAAAAGGCATTGATTTTTTGGTGAAGAAGCCGGGTATATAGATAATGGAATTCTTTTTCATCATAACCTGATTTATTAATCATCCAGCACCCCCGGATGATTTTTGATATAATTCCGGATCAGGGGGTGCAAATCAAGCCAATGTTCCCCGTTATATTCAAAAACAACTCCGGCATATAGCAGTTCGGATAAATCGGCCTCATTACGGGTCCGGTGATCCCCGTCATATATAGCTTTGATCGCCGGAAAATATTTGTATTCGGCCCGGAAAAACAAATCGGTGGCAAATTTCTTGGCGGCATGTTCAAATGAGGACATATCCACTGTTTTTCTTTCCCGCATATAAGCCACAAAAGCGCTTTCCCTGACCAAATAACAAGTATCCCGCAGATTCCCGCCTCCCATAGCAATAATACTTTCTATCACACCGTCTTCGAAATAGGAAGGATCGACTCTTTTTGCGATCAGCTCTTTGATCACCCGGATGCCATCTTCATAAGGCTTATCCGGGAAACCCCGATAATGGGTTTTGATCATAGGCATTATGGCAGGGTTGACGAAATACCCCTGCAAAATAGTAGCAATAGGCGAACGATAGACATTGATAGGGCAAGTGATCACCAGGTGGGTATTGATATTGGCCAGGGAGGAGATATCATTTCTGAACAAATCCTTGACATTGTCGGAGCGGCATTTTTCCAGTCCGTCGATGATAATAATAATCTTGCCCTTTGGAGCAAGCGAATCATTTATCTCATCAATCATAGCGTTTAGGGCTCTAGTAATATTGGGGATTTGGGGGGCGATTTCTTTCCTTAACTCCTCTTTTTGGCCGGAACCAATCTTAAGAAAAGCCGAGATTTTTGAAGTGATTTTTAAGATAAAAGGCAGGGAAAAAGCAGCTTCTACTTCGGCGCCAACTTCGGCTTGTACCTCCTTACCCCAATATTTTATGGTTGTTTTTGTTGCAAGCGCTTCATAAAAAGAGGATATTAATTTTTTGTGTACCTGCATTCCGTTATCTTCAGCATATTTTAGCAGGCATTCTACTATCCGCATAAAAATATCGATATGACTGAAATTATTAAGATCTAAATCCTCACGGGCTTCAATGCCAATAGAGGGCAAACCGGCATTTTTCAGCTTTAAAGTCAGCATTCCCAGCTCGGTCGATTTGCCGCATCCCCCATGGCCAACCACCAGAAGATGGGAGTTTTTATCTGCCGACTTGATGTTCTGATATAATAAATCATGGAATTCAAAGCCTTCGTTACCCCTGACAGAGTCAGTTTTTTGATAAAAATCCATTTGCTCTTCAGTCAAAGCAAAGGGGTGAAAAAGGTTAGATATATCAGCCAAGGTCATATCTGCCGAAGCAGGCGCTTTACTAACCATAACAAGAATGCTCCCTTCTTTTCTTTTGATAGTTATATTATACGCTATATTTTTAAAAACTCAAGTATTATTTAGTTATGAGGTCATCGCCGGGGTTTGCATACATGTTTTTTTCGGCATGTCCCAGAAGGTATAAAAAGGCATAAGCCGGGATGCGGTAAACAATTGGGCAAGCTTGAAGCGGCCCGAAATCATCTGCGCGTTTTGTAATTAACAAGGCGCTGTCCGCTTTTTCAGCCGTTCTTACAATAAGCGCCTTTTCGCCGATCGAGTATTCTTCGCGATATTTAACCTCAATTAAAATCCGGCTCTTTAAATAGTCGACCACAATATCTATTTCCTGATTCTTACCTCCATTGCGGTGATAGCCTACATTCGCTGCCAGCCGGTAGTAAAAAGCCCGCACATGCTTGTAGACAGCTGTTTTGGCTATAATCCCCATTTCAATGGGATTAGTCAGGATATCCTCCTGCATGATGACAGCATTACGGATAGCTGCATCCGCAATATAGATTTTGGGTTGGGATTTTAGTATTTTCTTGCCGCCAAGGTCAACAGGCTTGCTGATATAGATCAAATTCGCGCTCATAAGATACTGGATATACTTTTCAACAGTCGGCCTTGTTACACCTTCAAGCTCCTGTGATATAGCTTCCATGCTTATGATGCCGGACGAATTATAACAAAGATAGAGGAAAATCTTTTCCAGGTCGACAATACTGCGGATATTATACAAAGCCGGAATATCGCGCTTGAGCACTTTGTCAACCACATCATCCCTCATAACACGCTGGGCAAACAACTCGTCAGAGGAAAGAGCGAGCTCAGGGAAGCCGCCGACAGTAAGATAACGGTTCAGGTGCCTTTGCAGCGGCGACAGCCTTGCAAAGAGCATAGTCTGCTCATGCTGCGGCAAATCAGATAGCCCGGAGGGCTTTATTTCCGGCAAAAGCTTTGGCTTTTCAACGCCCAGCAGATCGCAGTATTCATAAAATGATAAAGTAGGTATTTGTAAGGTGCTCCAGCGGCCTACACCGCTTTCATTAGCCTTATCAATCAAAATCGGGCTGGCAGAACCAGTGGCCACTCCCCGGCAATGGGGGTTGGTATCATAGAGCGTCTTAAGCCAGGCAGCCCAATCAGCTGTGTACTGGATCTCATCGAAAAAATAGTAGACATCGTCATCAGGATAAATGTTTTGTTGGTACACATTCACTATTTTATCAAAGCGGCATAGCTTCAACAGGGGATGATCGAAGGAGATATAGACAATGCGGTTTGACGCTACACCAGCATCTAACAGGCCTTCAATCATTTGGTACATAATAGTAGTCTTGCCGATCCGGCGAGCGCCGGTCAAAAGGGCTATGCGGCGTATATCCGGATGCATAAGCAGCTTCATGGCCTCAAAATAGGCAAACCGCCTAACCGGCTTTGCATAATCAGCTGAGATTCTTCCTGTCTTCCACCAGGGATTTGTAGCAGACAATACTTTCAGTAAATTTTCACTGCTTGCTATCATCTCCAACACCTCCGCAAGTATTATATGCCATATTTACTAAAAAGTCAACTTTAATGAAAATATATTTTCATTAAAGTTGACTTTTTAGTTGCAGGAAGTTTTCAAGTATATTTTTAAATACGAAGAATATCAGCGAAACTGACAGAGGTAGCCTAAGAAGGAAAATAGCATAAACTGCAAGAATTTATAGAGGTACCCAAATGGTAATTTCTGTAACAGATTGACCTATAATTTGCTGGAAACCGGAGATCAAGGAGGAAAGCTATGCTGAAAATCGAACATCTTACCAAAACCTATGGCAAAAAACGGGCTGTAGATGATTTGTCACTTGGGATCGCTCCGGGAGAAATATGTGCCTTTATCGGCCATAACGGAGCGGGGAAAACCACTACCATCAAAGCTGTTTGCGGTATAATCAGTTTTGACAGCGGTGAAATCCTGATCGACGGCAAGTCGATCAAAACCCATCCCCTGGAATGCAAAGCCCAGATCGCCTATATCCCCGATAATCCGGATTTATATGATTTCCTCAGCGGGATCAAATACCTGAACTTTATCGCGGATGTTTATAAAGTGGGCGCTCAGGAAAGAAAGAAAAAAATCAATACATATGCGGAGCTGTTTGAGCTTACCGCTGATTTGGCCAATCCCATATCCGCCTATTCCCATGGGATGAAGCAAAAGCTGGCCCTGATCTCCGCCCTGATCCATGATCCCAAGCTGATGATCTTGGATGAACCCTTTGTCGGACTGGACCCGAAAGCCTCTCGCCTGGTCAAGGGAATAATGCGGGAAAAATGCGCAGGCGGCGGGGCGGTTTTTTTCTCCACCCATATTTTAGAAGTTGCCGAAAAACTCTGCGACAAGGTAGCGATAATTAGAAACGGCATATTAATAGCCCATGGAGAAATGGATAAAGTACGGGGAGAATCCTCTCTGGAAGAGGTATTTTTTGAGCTGGAGGAGGGTATAGCCAATGATTAAGGCTTTGTTTGTCCTTAATACCAAAGCGCTTATTTCAGGAATATTCCAGCTGGGCGGCAAAAAAACAGGTATTATAAAAAAGCTGCTTATTGCAGCCATCGGGATTTATGTTGCGGGCGCTCTTGCTCTTTTTTTCGGCGTACTTTTTTACAGCCTTCTGGGTCCCTTTTATGAGACCGGATTGGGTTGGTTGTATTTTGCCTTTTTAGCCACTATTGTTTTTGCTATCTGTGTATTCAGTACTATTTTTACCGCCCAAGCTCAGCTTTTTAAGGCCAGAGATAATGAAAGGCTGCTGGCTATGCCGGTTTGCCCCAGGGATATTCTGATCAGCCGTTTGCTGGTGATTTTGGCTGCCGAATATTTATTTGAAGCTATAATTTCCCTTCCTGCTTTGGTGCTGTGGCTGGCGGGAGGTTATGCCGCATCTGCCGGTATTGTCTTTTATGCTCTGGGATTTATCCTGCTGCCGCCGATGGCTGCCTCCATCTCTCTTTTACTGGCCTGGCTCCTCTCGGTTAGCACAGCTCGCTTGCGCCATAAAAGTATTGTCACCCTTTTGATCTCGGTGGTATTTTTGCTGGCTTTTTTTTATGCCTTTAGCAATATGCAAAATTATTTGGGCCAGCTGCTGAGCAAAGGCACGGAAATAGCAGCGGCTTTTCAAAAGGCTATGCCGCCGTTTTATGCTTTCGGGGTTGGTATTGCCCAAGGCGATATGGTAAATTTTGGAATATTTATCCTGTGGGCAGTCTTGGCTTTTGGCCTTGTCTTTGCCTTGATCTCGGCTAATTATCATAAAGTATTAACTGCAAACCGGGGCAGTGTTGCTGTTTTGTATCGGGAAAAGCAGACCAGAGTAAAGGGAGCTTGTTTGGCCCTTATCAGAAAAGAGATGGCCCATTTTTGGAGCAATCCCAATGTTATCCTTAATTCTTCATTTGGCTCTATTTTTATGCTGATAGGCGCAGTTTTGATCCTGATAAAAAGAGAGGCTATTTTGGCAACCCTTGACCTATTACCGCTCAGCGGCTCATCTTCTGCCGGCCTGATTAGCGCTCTTTTGCTGTTTTTGGTTACTTTGAACAGCCTGGCAGCTTCCCTGATTTCTTTGGAAGGAAAACAACTTTGGATCGCCAAAAGCATCCCTGTCAGCGGGAAAATAGTTTTGCTGGCGAAAGCCTATACTCATCTTTTACTCTCAAGTCTGCCTTGCCTAGCCGCTTCCATAGCGGCGGCGATTGTCTTTGCCGGTACTATAGAGGAATATCTGCTGATCATTATCTTGCCCCAAACCCTGACTGTACTGCTTGCTTGCAGCGGTCTTATGCTGAATTTGATTTTCCCCAAGCTGGACTGGCTCAACGAAATTCAGGCTGTTAAGCAGGGGATTTCAGCAATGATATCTATACTTGGCGCCATTGGGCTTATTATCGGCCTGACTGTTTTATATATTTTCGCATTCAGCAATATCATGTCAATAACCGCATATCTTTGGCTGGCAGCAGCCATATTTGCCGCGACTTCGGCTCTATTTTCCCTATGGCTGGCAAAGGCTGGAGTTAGGAGGTTTGAAGAGCTTTAGAAATTGAAAAAGGGAAAAGGAAGAATATCAAGCGAATAAAAACTTGACAAATGAGTACAATATACTGTACAATAATAAGTACAATAATAAGTCCAATAACGAAGGGATTTGATTTTATGCTGGCCGTAAACTATTCTACCATTCGCAATAGCCTAAAAGATTATTGTGACAAGGTAACTGACGAAAACGAAACAGTTATCGTAACCCGGAAGGATGAAAAAAATGTTGTTCTTATTAGCCTGGAAGAATATAACTCATTAAAAAAAGCCGCAAGAAATGTGGCTTACTTGGACATGATTGACAAATCAATGGTACAGCTTGCTAGTGGCGAAGGGACAGTCCATGAGCTTATTGAGGTGGACGATGACTAAGATATGGGCGGATAAGGCGTGGGACGATTATGTAGCATGGCAGACAGAGGATAGAAAAACCCTCAAGCGTATCAATGCACTTATTAAGGACATTGAAAGAAACGGCTTATTTGATGGTATTGGCAAGCCAGAGCCTTTGAAATACCGTAAGGCATGGAGCAGGAGAATAGATCAGGCAAACAGATTGGTTTACGATTTTGATGAAAACAAAAACCTTCTGGTTATCGCATGTAAGGGGCATTACGAAGATTGACAATTATCTATACTATACGGTGAAAAACGCTGACTGTTGCTGTCGGCGTTTTTTCTTATAATTTGTAAGAAAATCTTAAGAAAAGCTTTTGTTGATTTGTAAGAATTAGCAACTATACTAAGCCTTAAGGAGGTGGTATAATAGATGACAGAGGACAGAGAACGGAGGAAGGAACGGTGGGTTTTTGCTTCGCAAAAATTATTGAAGTGAAAATCAGCTATTCCTATATCCACATCTGAAATATGAGGAGTGGTGGGGTTTATGAATATTTTGATTTGCGACGATGATAGGGAAATTGCGGCGGCTATTGCGGTTTATTTGCAGAATGAGGGTTATTCAACATATTTGGCCCATGATGGCAGGGAGGCCATTTCTCTTCTGGAGGAACAGGAGATCCATTTGATCATTATGGATGTGATGATGCCCCGAATGGATGGACACCTGGCTACTAGGGAAATCCGGCAAAAGCGCAATATTCCTATCATTATGCTTTCGGCCAAAAGCGAGGATACCGATAAAATTATGGGGCTTAATCTGGGGGCGGATGATTATGTTACCAAGCCCTTTAATCCTCTGGAACTGATTGCCAGGGTCAAGAGCCAGCTGCGCCGCTATACTTCTTTGGGCAGCATTCCGGGAGCAAAGAGCGAGGGTGTCTATACGGTTGGCGGACTTTCCTTAAACGACAGTCAAAAGACGGTTAACCTGGATGGGGAAGATATCCGCTTGACACCTTTGGAGTATAAGATTCTACAACTTTTGATCCGCCATCCGGGACGGGTATTTTCTATTGACGAAATCTATGAGCGGGTCTGGGGAGAGGACTCCTTGGGCGGGGGGAGCACCGTGACTGTACATATCCGGCGTATCCGGGAAAAAATCGAAATCAATCCAAAAGAACCAAAATATCTAAAGGTGGTGTGGGGAATTGGCTATAAAATTGAAAAACTGGACAGCCCGGCGTCCTGTTAAAATATGCTGTGTGATCCTTATTCCTATCATGGCTTTTCTGACCCTATTTGGTGTTATAGGAATTTTGCAGATGGATAATTTCTATATGGAGCTTTTATTTGCTGATCTCAATGAGAACGATTTCTTTTATACCAGCTATGTTTCGTCTGCTCTTCATCAGGTGCAAACTTTGTTTCATTATCAGGATGAAGAAAATATACGCAATATGGGCTGCCTGGAATGGCAGCTGAATTATGGTTACAGATATGATAGCGATGGTCGGGAAATCAAAGAACAACAGTATGAGCTCTGGGAGTATAATATCGACTATGGGCGAAGGCAATTAGGCAGTACCTTCATCTTAGATCTGGAAAGCCCGGAAGCAAAACACCTTGTAGAAGAAGCGATCAACAATCAGTTATCGGCTTATTTGACCATTAAGAAGTTGCTGCAAGCGCGGGAAGGTTTATACTATTTTATAACTGATGGCATAAGGGAATCAAGCAACCTGACGCAAAAACAGGATGTGGATTTCTTTCTTGGCCAGCCGGTTTTTCTGATCCTGGAAAAAGGCGGAGTTTCTCAATTTTCCAGTCAACTGAAATCTGGCGGATACGGCGGACCATGGATATATAAAAACCTCGAAGATGTGACCTGCAGTATCGCTTTCTCAAAGAAAGCTGTAGAAGACATGAATAGCTTGTGGAAGTTTACGCAAAGGCAGGCATATTCCCATATCGGACTTATTACTGCTTCATTTATAGGTATGCTTATCTTACTTGTCATTCTTTTAGCCGGCGCGGGCCGGCGCTCTGGTGATAAAAATATCCATTTTACCTTCTTTGACAAACCTTGGCTTGATTTTAGCCTTGCTTTGCTTATCATCTATGAGTTTTTTGTTTGTGTTTTGAGTTATAAGGCAATTGAAACAGCCTGGCAATACAACAATAGGCAAGGGATGATCGTTATTGGCGCCATATTATCCCTCTTATTTACCCTGCCCCTGCTTTGGTGGGTAACAAGCTTTGTTAAGCGCTGTAAAAATGGAAAATTTTGGAAATATACTCTGACCTATGTCTTGATCCGGGGAGTTTATAGAAAACTTAAGAGCTTTGCCAAATCCTTGTGGGCCGGATTTCCTCTTACTGCCAGGGCTGTGTTGATTGCTGTTGCTTTTTTTGCGGCTATGCTTATCTGTATAGCTAGCGATACAACATGGGCTGTTCTTCTCTTCTGCCTTGTCATAACAGCTCTTACGGTATTGGGGCTTTTGCGCTATGCCAGGAAGCTGTATTTGCTTGAGCAGGGGGCCAAAGCTGCCGGCAACGGAATCTATGACCCACCTATTGAGGTCAGCGGCGGGGAGCTTGGCAGTATTGCCGCTTCTATAAACAGTATCGCAGGCGGGATCAATGCTGCCGTTCATGAGCGTTTGAAAAGCGAACGGCTTAAAACCGAGCTCTTAACCAATGTTTCCCATGATATCCGCACACCTCTTACTTCTTTGATCACCTATACCGATCTGCTCAAAAACGAGGGCCTGGACAGCGCCAAGGCCCCGGAATATCTGGATATCCTGATTCAAAAATCCACCCGGCTCAAATCCCTGACCGATGATTTGTTCGAAGCTGCCAAAGCGGCCAGCGGCAATATTGAGGTGAAGATAGATGATTTTGATCTGGCAGATTTTCTCCGCCAGGTGGTGGGTGAATTGGATGAGCGGGTAAAGGGGTCGGGGCTTGATTTTCGTCTCAACCTGCCGGAACATGCAAAGGTTAGAGCAGATGGCAAGCTGCTCTTGCGGGTGATGGAAAATCTGCTTGCCAATGTTTTTAAATATGCCTTAAGCGGGTCCAGGGTTTATATTGATATTATGCCGGAAGACGGCTGCTATCGGCTGGATATTAAAAACATATCGGAGCATCCCTTGAATCTTGAGCCTGCCGAATTAACAGAAAGGTTCAAACGCGGCGACAGCGCCAGAGGAGGGGAGGGCAGCGGCCTGGGTTTATCTATTGCCCAAAGCTTTACTCAGTTGCAAGGCGGCCGGTTTAATATCTCAATTGATGGGGATCTGTTTAAGGTATCACTATATCTCCCAATAAGCAGTCCCTTATCAAAATAAAGAAATCATGAATACCCTGCCGGTTTGAATGCTAAGAAAAAAAGTCCTATAAAATATAGGAAAATATTTCCTATATTTTATAGGACTTTTTTCAATATGACATTTTTTTACAAACCTTTTTTTAGCATCGAAAAATCCTATTATTGGTTCGGATGTCAAAACCCTTTTTTTGCGATTTTGCCGCAATATATATTGTTTGAATATATGTGTATTGCAGAAAATCATCAATATATTGTGTTTAGGCTTGCAAAAAAAGGGTTTTGACACACAGATCATTATTGACATACTTTATTTGCCGTGCTAAAATAATTGCATAAGTCTTACATAAAATTACATATTTAGAAAATATTGTCTAAATATGTCGAAGGGAGGGAAGCATTATCTTTTTATGTGAGGCTGAATGAGCCTGAAAGTGAGGGCTACCGTTTCAGATTTTAGGAGAAAAAATTAGAGGAGGGAATAAGCTATGAGAAAGATGAAAGTATTTTTAAGCTTGTGCATTGTGATTGCCTTTGCCTTTTCGGCAGGGACAGGGGCGCTGGGCTATTCTGCCCCGGCGGATCTTGACGGCATGGCAGCAAAAATTGAGGCAGCCGGATTTAAGGCTTATGGAGCCCAGGGAGCTACTGCTGCCGCCGCCAAAGCAAAAGCTGAAGCGATCATTGCGGACTTGGTAACAGGAAGCGGGATAACTGCGGTAGTAACCGATTCAACAAACGCTCCTGCCTTTACGGCAGCGGCAACGGTTGATTCGGCGGTTCAGCCGAATCTTGACGGTAAATACCTATTCACGGTGACGCTCAGCGACGACACCGCAGCATCGTTGACCACCAAAGAGCTGACAATGACTATTATCCCGGATATTGACGGTTGTGTTTTGCGGGAGACCATAGAATACCTCGTCAATGATATTGGGCCGAGAATTTCAGGGACAATTACCGAACAGCGCGCCTGTGAGTACATGAAAGAAGTATTCGAAAAAATTGACGGCGGCGATAATGTCTATGATATCGCCCTGGAAGAATATTTATATAGTTGGGTGCCGGCCAGAGGTATTCAGCTGAGCCCGACCCGTACTCAATACGGATATTTGGTTATGAATGCCCGCCAGCAATACGGCGTGGTTGAAGCCGATGTTAAAAGCGGCGCTGCTGCGGTTGGTAATCCCTACCCGAATTCTGCCAGCTTCAGGGATTTTGAAGGCGGGCTTTTCCACGATTTCGGCAACTTTAATGCCTCAAATAACCGGGTTTCCTCGACCCCCCAGGAAAGCGATGTAATTGCCGCGGGCGGAAAAGTTTATGGGACATTAAGGTTCGACCGGGCTGTTACAGGTACAATGATCAATAACGCTATCGCTAATATCAAAGCTGCCTATTCGTCTACCGTTGATGTGACGGGGCTTTTTGTCGCCAGGACTGATAATGTTAAGACTACGACCAATCTGCTTTCCTATACATATAACGATGTTCCGGTAACTGTAAGCAGCTATACTACTGCGACAACTTCAGTCATAGGCCTGACCCTCGTGGACCTTATGAAGTGTAAAGCCGCGGGTGAAGCAGGTATTATCACAAAAGTCTTCAGAGCAGATCCCGAAATCGGGCGTATGACTTCTGCCAGGAAAGCTGCCGCGAACCCGGATAATCCGGATCTTGTGATCGTATATACTTCGCATATTGATACTGTCAGGGGCGCCCCAGGGGCGACCGATACCGCAACAGGTGTTGCAGCTCTCGCCGAGCTTGCCAGACGGTTTAAAAATGTGGATACAGGCAATATAGAGTTGATCTTTGCAGCCCAAGGAGCTGAAGAATACAACGATTTCAGCGCTACCAGTTTTTTGATTGAAAAATTGCGCGCTGAAGGCAAGGCCGTGGTAACCGTCAATATGAACTTTGATACGCCGGCTATGGCGGATAATGCCTTTAATGTGCTTGGGGATCCTATTGATACATTCATACTCGGCACCATTCAGTACGAAGAGCGCTACCAGTATCCCAATTACCGGAATGCCCTTTATGGTACTAATCTCGGCAGGGAGACATCTATGTTCAACTTGTCGGCACATTTGCT